>Ga0209987_10001789_pt1 | contig 11774 bp, 17 predicted proteins | sample N074metaG_FD_182134 | JGI IMG/M metagenome (GOLD analysis project Ga0209987, IMG submission 182134) | Deep subsurface microbial communities from Kermadec Trench to uncover new lineages of life (NeLLi) - N074 metaG (SPAdes) (version 2) | ecosystem: Environmental > Aquatic > Marine > Ocean trench... | reverse complement strand
GTTGATGGAGGATTTTCGATCATGTATTTTTTGGCTCTTGGACTAACAGATATTGGAGAAATTCCAGGTGGAGCAGCAATAGCCTTTTGTGAGCCTGTCATACAAATATCAATATTCCATTTGTCAACTGGAAGGTCTACAGCTCCTAGTATAGAAACTGAATCTACAACATAAAATGAATCATTTCGTGAAGTTAAATCTGAAATTTTTTCTAGATAATTCACCATGGTTCCTGTGGAAGTCTCATTGTGAACAACATAGAATGCTTTAACGTCTTTATTATTATCAAATGCTTCTTTTATTTGATCAAGGGTAGCATTTTGTCCAGGTGGAGTTTCAAGTTTTACTACCTCAGCTCCTTGACCAGCAATTAGTTGTGAAAGTCTATTGCTAAATTCTCCATTTACGGGAATTATGACTTTATCTCCTTTTTTAATCAGATTGATTACGCTGGCTTCTACTGCACCTGTTCCAGATGCAGATAAGGTTACGATGTCATTTTGAGTTTGAAAAACTTGTTGTGTTTTATCAACCACATCAGTGTATAATTCTACAAAGTCATCACTTCGATGATTAATTATTGGAGCCAACATAGCTCGCATCACTCGATTAGGCACATTTGTTGGACCAGGAAGCATTGATAGATATTCCAAATCTTATCTCAAAGAAAACACCATTTGGGGTTTATTTATAATTAGAGATTTTTTAGTCGGTGTTTTGCATTAGTTTCATTTAAAAATTTTTTAGTTCCATCTGGAACAAGTTCTTCCCATTTTTGATCATTAAGTATTAAATCACGAATATTTGTTCCAGATAAAACATTTCGATTAGTAAAAGGAATAGGAAGAACTTTAGTCTCTAGTTTTGAATAAAGATATTTTGTCATTTCATCATTTGTAAAAACAATGTCAAATTTTGGTATTATATTATCAATATGCTCTACCCATTTTTTATGATTTTCAAAATCTGGAATAAAGAAAATTTCAATTTTGTTTTTAATCGAGTCATCAATAGAAGACAAAATCATTTCTTTTCGCTCTTCAGCTGAAAATGGGTTATTTTTTTGCAGAGGTTTGTTAGAACTTCCAAGTCCTACCCATAATTTGTCCACTTTTGATAAAGCAAAACGTAAAGCTTCAAGATGACCTAAGTGAAATGGCTGAAATCTTCCAATTAAAAGACCATTCATACATAATGATAGAAAATTCTTTTTAAAAAAACTATCATAAATCAAGTAATCTTTCAAAAAATAATGGAATTTCTGGAAAATGATGGATCATTTGGAGAGAGGGTTTTCATACTCCTGCATCAAGTAACGCAGCAAAGAAAAGAATGGCCACCGATAATACTACTGTTATCTCGCCTAAAATTATAATTTTTTTCCTTAATTTTTGGATTTGTTGAATTGACATTTGTTTAGACATTACTTGTTCTTCTACGTCTTTTCGAATTACTCTAACATGTATTGCATATGTTATGATTAAGGCAATTACTAAAACTATCTTAATAGTAAGAAAGATTCCATAACTAGTTGCCATTAATAAATCTGGTTTGCTCAAAAGCATTTGAGAATTATACAGTCCAGTAACCACTAGAATAATTAATGAAGGAACGGCAATCTTGTTGAATCTTTTACCAATTTTTATCATAATTTGAATTCTCTCTTCAATGGTAGGGGCCAGTGTTTTCAGTATTGGTGAAAATACAATTCCTATGAAAAGGGAACCTCCAACCCAAATTGCGGCGGCCATAAGATGAATCCACGTAAGAATCGCAATTTCTATAGACACAGAATTTGGTATGTTCAATCAAATATTATGTATTTGGATCTTGACAACCTTTTTTAATTGATTAAAATGTGCTATCAATGATTTGGCACTTCAAAGTAAACTTGTAGTATATGCAGCAGTTGCAGGCCTGTTGGGTATGATGGGAGCAATTGTTTGGTATGCTAGTCTTGATAATTCAGCATTAGAGCAAGTTGAAATTGAATTAACAGATGTGGAAGTTATCAGTGTAAACAAAATAGGAAATACCGCAGAATTGAAAGTAACTTTCCTTATAAAAAATCCGAGTGAAAAAACATTTACAATTCCATTGATAAATTACCAACTCTATGCAGACGGGGAATTTTTGGGGTCTGGACAATATTCAACTCAAGATATTTCCATGACAGGAAGAGCAATATTTAGTTCTGGAGTAGAAATTCCATTGAGTAATACATTTGACCTAAGCAAGGTCGATGTAAAGGGTGAGATCTATCAAACGATTCTAGATGATGAAATCAGTAGTTTCAGAGCTGAAGGTATCATTACAACAGAAACTGCTTGGAGTTTAATTGAAAAGGAATTTGTAATCTCTACATGAAATAAGTGGGCCGAGTGAGATTCGAACTCACGATCACCGCCGTGTCGAGGCGGTATCTTAACCAACTAGACTACCGGCCCATTGAAAAACAAAACTAGTTACAGTCATTATTAACGTTTAACAGATGAAGGATAGAATAAAAGGAAAGATGACTGAAGAATTCACTACCGAGGAGAAAAATGGATTATACAAGGCAATTCATTCTAGAAGAGATGTTAGATCACATTTTACTTCTAGATTGATCGAAGATGAAATTTTATCTAGAATCCTAAATGCTGCTCATCATGCACCCTCGGTTGGTTTCTCACAACCATGGAATTTCATTTTAATTAAAGATCCTCAAACAAAAGCCAGAATCAAAAAATCCTTCGAAGAAGAAAAAGAAAGTTCTTCACAGTTAATTGAAGAACCTAAAAAATCAAAATATCTTTCATTTAAACTGGAAGGAATTTTAGAATCTCCTGTAAATCTTTGTGTAACTTATGATCCATCAAAATTTGGTCCTTTTGTAATAGGAAGATCAAGCATGCCTGAGGCCGGATTATATAGTGTATGTTGTGCTATTCAAAATCTTTGGCTAGCAGCAAGAACCGAAGGTGTGGGGCTTGGCTGGGTGAGTATTCTTTCAAATGACGTTTTAAAAGAAGTGTTAGATTTACCGAGTCATGTTACTCCCATAGCATACTTGTGTTTAGGATATGTTGACGAATTTGCATCAAAGCCGGATCTTGAAACGGCTGGTTGGCTTCCAAGACTTGGCTTGAAGGATGTAATTTATTTTGAAAAATGGGACGATAAAGAAAATTTAAGCTGGAAAAACATACAAGGTATTATCAAAACTAATCTTGATTACGCTTAAATAATTACAAGTATTTTTTTTGCTGGGCTTGTAGCGCAGAGTCAATTAGACGCGAAACATGGATAGCGCAGTAGCCTCCTAAGTTACAGGTCGAGGGATCGAAGCCCTCCAAGCCCGTTTTTAAAATTTAAAAAAAAGTTATCGCGGTTTAAATAGAGAGATTAATTTGGAAAGTTATGAAAGTAGTAGTAATCTCAGCTAGTCCTAGAAAAAATGCAAATACTCAATTTGCTATGAAATATGTTTTTGAATATACCAAAACTAAAGATGTAGATGTTAAATACATTAATCTTTCAGACGGCCAAGTTGAATGTTACAGAGGTCCCACTGAAGAGTATAACGAAGCTACAAAAAATGCAACCAAAGACATTATGGATGCAGACGTATGGCTGATTGGATCTCCAATTTACAATTCCTTTTTTAGTTCAGCATTAAAAAATTTGTTTGAATATGTCAATTATAAAAAAACAGAAGGGAAGGTTGCTGGGATGGTAATAATGGCCTCAGGTAATATTGGATTTATTGATGTTCAGACTATGATAACTCAATTGTTATCATATTTTCGAGTGATTACTAATCCTAAAGCAGTGTTTTTGACAGTAGATTCGATCTCTGAAAATGTCTTATCTGATGATTCTGGAAAAGAAAGAGTAAGAGAGATGGTGGATGGAACTCTAAAAATGGCATCTAAACTACAAGAGTAGAATAGACACACTATCTTGAAAATTTTTACAGTATTATTAGTATCAAAAATACTTTCAGACAAGTTCGAATTAAAGACACTCAATTTGTATTCGTAAATTCAAACTTCATTTACTGTGGTTTGAGTAAATTCATTTACCTCAATATTGTTTCTCTAAATATTTCCATAATTATCATAAAATTGAATAATTTTCGTTTGTGACTGAATTTATTCAGAAAAGCACTTGTTCTAACTTAGATTGAAGAAAAAATACACACAAGATTAAACTTATAAAAATAATATTCTTATGGGTTATTTTTTAATTTCTTATAACGCATAAAAGATTTGTTTCAATTTGTATTATTAAAAAGTGGAAGAATCAAATATTTGTACAATGAAGAAATTATGTTAATGAGTGTAAAAAAAAATCCTACCCAGCTTTGTTCATGTAAATGTCATTTTGGTGGTGCTGTTAGTTGTCCTGGATGTAAAGATAATCATGAAATAAGTTGTTGCGATTGTAAAGAATAATACTATTTTTTTGATTTAGATGCTAACATCTTAAGATTTGCAAGTTCAGTCTTTAAGGATTCTATTTGAACCAAAGTTTGTAGATTAGAAATTTCATGGTTTAATCTCTCTATTTCATCGTCTTTTATTTTTACAGTTTCTTTTAGAGAATTTAGATCTTGAGTTAATTCTGTTTTTGCTTCTTTAATTTCACTTTAGCTTGCTTGTTTTCCATTTGCGGTATAAACTTGAGAAACTTGACTAGGTTGATTCAAGCTTTTTTTATCCTGCGTTGTATGAGATGTATGTTTATGTGTATAGTCAGTACTCTTTTGAGCAAGGAAGCACATGAGAGTTAAGAACCAAGTAATTGGGACTACAATGATAAATGTGAGATCTAGAATTGGCGCATATTCAATTAATGGAAATGACAAGCCAGTCAGAACTGCCGCAAAAATTCCTGTTACTGCAGTAGCTAAATGGTTGCCTAAATAGCCCATTATTTAATCCAAAATATTTCATTGCTTATATTAGTAATGCTAGATATCAATAGGTAAAAATAATTAAAAAGAAAAAGGAGCCGAGTTTATTGGTCTGCAGGAGTATTTTTAGGCATGTCAGATTGCAAGATCTGTATTTTTAGTAATAATTCATTTCTAAGGTCTCTTGCTACTCTTCTAACAGTTGGTCGTGGAACTCCAAGTTCATCTACAACTTTGGTATAGATGTCTTGTTTGTCAGTTACCCCGTTGTCTAGATAAGAATTAATTGCTTCCTTAATGATCGTGCTCTGATTTGTACGATTCAACGAATTTTAATTTTATTTGTTCTATATAACACTATAACTTTTAGAATTTGTTTTAATCTGATTGTGGTTATTTACGATATTACAAAATTCATTGTGGAAATTCCAACAAAAACTAAAATTATAATTATATTAACGAATTGCGTATTAACATTTGAAAAATTTTCATTTTAAAATAAACATCTATAATAATTTTTAAAATTTTTTACACAAAAGACTCTTATGGTAAAACCCTAAAACTTCCATATTGAGTAACATTATAATTAATACAAATTTTGGAAAAATCTCCTTTAAAACACTACCAGATTTGGCTCCCGAGACAGTTAGGAATTTTGAAACATTAGCCAAAGAAGGATTCTACAACGGAACTTTTTTTCACAGGGTTATTCCTGGATTTATGATTCAGGGAGGAGATCCAAATACGAAGGGTGGAGAAAAAAGCACCTGGGGAACGGGAGGTCCTGGTTATTCTCTCAAGGCTGAATTTAGTTCAAGATCTCACTTGCGTGGAATTGTTTCAATGGCAAGGTCGCAAGATCCAGATAGTGCGGGCTCACAGTTTTTTATCATAACGGCTGATTCTACTTTTTTGGATAGACAGTACACTGTATTTGGTGAGGTAATTGAAGGAATGGAAGTTGCCGATAAAATTGTTAAATTACAAAGGGACAGTAATGATTGTCCTTTAGAGGAAGCAAAAATGCTTCAAGTAGTAGTGGAATAAATGAATTGTCAATTTATTGTTTTTTCAATTATTGTTTCAATATTAATCATAATTCCTGTAGCCTACGCTCAAGTTTTTGAGGAACAATCAAGACAAAAATCAATTGAAGTATTAATCAATTCCTCGGGAGAAGTTCATGTAAAACACGTAGTTGATGGTCTTGGTTTCCCGAATCAACTAGATTTCATTGAAGGTAAGATAGCTAACCTTACAGTAAAGGATCAAGAAGGAAATGAAAAACAGCATAGTGTGATGGGAGATAATGATGGTTTAATTATATTCCCATCTAAAGAAAGAATAATTGTCGAATATGATCTTTTAGATGAATTAATTCTAAAAGATAACCTATGGACTTGGGATTTTCTTTATCTTGAAAGTACATCTTTCTTATTTCCTGATGTAGATCTAATTTTTGTAAATGAACGCCCTGTATATCTCGGTGAAAAAAAAGGGATTATGTGCCATGGTTGTCAAATGTTATTGGAATATTCTTTGAATGAACCAAAATTATATGAGAATGTAAAGATACAAAATGATGAGTATTTGATTGAAATTAGAACTTGGGCTAAGATAAATCAATTTAATTTTGATCATGGATTGGGAGGAATAAGTTTTGAATTAATAGGAGAAGATGCATTTGTAACAACTATTATTCCTATAGATTTTTTGTCTGAACCATATCAAGTATTTTTAGATGGAGAAAAGTTATTGTTTCATGATTATATCAACAATGGAACTCATGTTTGGCTAAATATGAGACCTCAAAATTCGGGGGACATTTCTATTACTGGTACAGTAATACCAAATTTAGTTGAAATTGAAATACCTGCCGAAGATAAATTTCCAGTTGAATATGTTATAGTCAGTTTAATAATTGGAATAGTTGTAATAGGTGGATTTTTCCTTAAAAGAAAAAAGGTCAGAGTTTAATCTCCGCTTGATCCACATGAACAAAAACCGTATTCATCAATTCTAATATTACACACTGGACATTTTTCTCCATATTCTACTTCCCAAGGTTCTTTTCCAAAGAGTTTAAAATGATCATCAATTTCGAGGGGGATTTCACGTTTTTTTTCCAATAATTTCTATAGGTGGTAGAACTATACATAGATTATTGGAGACAAGGTATTATGAAAATTGAATGTGGGTGTCATTGTATAAAATGTGGAACAACTGATCTTGAATCAAATCAAGTAGGAGAAATTGAAAAAGATGGGTATTTTGACTTGCATCATACTTGTAAAAATTGCAATGCCCATTTTGATCATCTAGAAGGAGAAGTTTTTGATTCCTGTAACAAATGTCACTATAAGTCTAGTTAGCTAAAATTGGTTCTTGTACAAAATAATGAGTTCTGTTCTCTGTAGAATTTTTTGAAATTTCTCTGTTTGAAGCTAGTTTTACTAAAGCTTTTGAAACATCGAATGGACTTGCAATCCAGCCATATTCCCGTAACTGTTGCACTGTATCAGTAGCTGTTCTTGGAACATTAAAGAATGTATTTTTCTCTAAAATTTTTAATTTGTCTTTAATTTCGTTTGATGATATTGGTTTTGGTTCATTAAACTCGGGTTCAAAAATTTCCACATCTTCTAGAGAATTCAAACTATCAAAATTTGATTTGCTAGGTATTGGGTTATTTTGTAAATTTTCATAAATTGGCTTTGTTTGGTTTTCTCCCATCAGCTTTGCAAGATTTTCAATAACTTCACCTAAAGTTTGATTATCAACATAGAAATCTCTAGAATCTACTTCTATTTCATTTTCTCCAAATTTCAGTTTTATTTTGGCCATCTATTCGTAAATTAAAGAGTTTTAATTTATTCTGTTAACTCTAATGAGGTTAGAAACTAGATCAAACTTTTTACACATGATATTGGGATTTTTTCTCTTTTAGATTAAAAAGGAATTTTTAGAGCATTGTACATGAAAAATTCTAGAAAGGGAATTATTATTGCCTTCGTTATAGGAATGAGTATATTTGGATATACACAGTACGCTTTAGCCTCACAAATAGGAGTAGTAGTTATAGAAAGTGAGCTTATTGAAAAAACAGACAAAGGATCAGCATATAATGTAGAGTTAGAATTTGAAAATCCTTCGTTACTGATATTGACAGCAGGGAACACTGATTTTTTTGTTATAGCAGATGGTAAAACAGTTGGTGAAGGAAAATTAGAACCATTTACCCTACCCGCATTAGGTAATAGTTCAGTTAAAGGTACATTCCAAACAGAATCTAATATAGAATCACAAGAAGTTCCCATAGTGATGATAAGTGGAATAACAAAGTATGATATTTTATTTTCAACTATAGACGTTCCTTTTGTGTTCTATCCAACGGAAGAGCAAGCAAGAGAATTTATACATCAAGATTAATTTTTTATAAAATGCTAACTGTTTTTGGATCTACTGCATTAGATACTATAAGAACTCCTAACAAAATTTTAAAAAACGTCTTAGGAGGAGCAGCGACATTTGCGGCAATATCTGCAAGTAATTTTGTTAATACTGGATTAATTGCAGTTGTAGGAAAAGATTTTCCAAAAAAATATCAGAAAATTTTATCAAAACATCTAGATTTGAAAGGATTTACTATAAAAGAAGGTAAAACATTTCGTTATGACGGAAGATTTGACAATACTCTAAGTACTAGAGAAACTTTAAAGACAGAACTTAATGTGCTTGAGAATTTTAAACCCACTGTACCCGAAGAATACAAAAAATCACAATTTGTATACCTCGCAAATAACGATCCTGATCAAAATACCAATCTTATAAAGGAATTTGATAAAGTTAAATTTTCAATGTGTGATACTATTGATTTTTGGATTTCAACAAAACGAGAATCGGTGATTAAGATGATAAAAGCAGTAGATGCTGTTGTAATAAATGATCAAGAAGCTAAACTTCTAACCAAAGAATTCAACTTAATAAAATGTGCCAAAAAAATGATGGGATGGGGAGCAAAATATGTAATTATTAAAAAGGGAGAGCATGGATCTTTGATGTTTTTTGATGATGTAATTTTTCCATCAGCAGGATTCTCGTTAGAGGATGTTGTTGACCCCACAGGTGCAGGAGATTCCTTTGCTGGAGCCATGATTGGATATCTTGCTAGCAAGAGATCTACCAGTATCTCAGAAATAAAAAAAGCTGTAGTTTATGGAAATGTTTTAGGTTCTTTTGCCGTAGAAAAGTATGGATTAGAAGGCTTACTTCAATTAAAAAAATCAGATATCACAAAACGAGTGAAAATATATGAAAAAATGATTCGTTTCTAAAAAGATTTAAGTTTAATAATTTATGCAAAGAAAACGTTCATTGTCTCAAGAAACATCTGAAAAAATAACCGATCGACTTCAAACCATATTCAAATTACAAAAAGGTCTGACAGAAATGATGAATTTGGATAAATATCCAAAAGATTCTGAAGGTAGAGTTTCGGCTTTGTGTACTGCAATTATACACGAAGCTGTGGAACTACAAAGGACTACCAATTGGAAATGGTGGAAAACTCCAACTCCATTTAATGAGGCAGATGCCAGAGAAGAATTAATTGATATTTGGCATTTTGTGGTGCAAGCTTCACTGGAACTTAATTTAACTCCAGATGACATTGTTGAAGAATATAAGAAAAAAAATGAAATTAATAGAGAAAGACAGAGAACTGGATATTAGAATATTTTTTGTTTAATTTTGCTGAAATTTGTTTCGTTAATCATGTTCACAAGAGTAATTTCATTTCGAAAATAAGTAATTTGTGATTTTGTAACTGTTAGAAAAGGATCTGGACTATTTGAATTTATTATTCTTCGGTTATTGTCAATTCCATTTTTGTATACTTTAAACAAAGAATGTCCAGCTTTATGTCCCCAAACCTCTTTACCACAAACAATAATTGTTTTAATTTTTTTATTCTGATTAACATATTGAATTATTAGATCTATTCCTTTATTTTCTGAAAGTAATCTTCCCACAATGGAAATATGTTGTAACATGTCAGAATTGGCTATTTTTTTAAGCAGGTCTAGGCTTGAAAGTGTACATACAGCAATGCTAGAATCAAGATTTCCTTGATACGATTTTTCAGGAATTGGTAATATTGCCTTACATAACACACCAATCATATTTTCTAAACTATTCATTAAGCCTCACGCAAAGATTTTGCAACATATTCATTATTCTTTAAAGTAACTAATGGATTAATTAGCTATTTTAGAATCAAAACAAAGGAAGAAATCTCTTTTTTTACTACAATTGAAGCATTGATTGGGATTTTTAATAGTATTTTACTCACTGACTAGTCTTTAAGTTTCCTTTGTTATCAATGAATTTTTATATTTCCAAAATTTGCAAACGCATAATGAAACCACATTATCTTGAAAAATCAGATTCTGCTTACAAAGTTTTTTTGTACATCTTTTACATTTGTGGGTTCATTATGGCAGCTTCACTTGTCTTTGGAGTCTATGTTACCATGATCGAATGGATGCAGAATGGAACATACGTAATGGGTGAAGCAATAAACAACACAGTAATTCCATTTGAGAATTTTGCTAGAGTTTCTACATGGATATTTTTTTCTACAATTATTGGTTGGTATTGTGTTACAAGAATTGGTTGGAAAAGAACTGCTGGAAATAAAATTATTGGTTGGAAGATGGGATTACTTCAATTAATGTTGTTAGGATTTGCAATTATTTCTTTGTATGAAGTGATGTATAATTTTACAGTTTTAAATGCAAAGATTACTGCAGGAGTGATTCAGGGTCAAGTTCCAGATATTGACATGCTTTTTGTTGCGTATCCTGATCCAAATAGACCATGGAATCTAATTTTTGCAACAAAAATTTTTCTGTCGGCATTTATCGTTACCGCTCATGCATTCTATCTGAGTACAAGACCCAGAAAAAGTTTAGATTTAGAATCTTAAATTTCATATCAAAATTCTCGAATTCAAAAAAGATTAAACCATAGTTTCTACCTCTAACAATAGTCGATATGGGATTATTTGGATCTAGTAAAAATGAAATGAAATGTAAGAAATGTGGAACAGTACTTCCTGATAAAGAGAGGCTAAAAAAACATCAAGAAAAAGCCCACAGCAAGAAGAAAGAAAAATGCCGAGTTTGTGGTGAAGAATTTAGTTATTCTGAAGATTTAAGAATGCATAAGAAAGGTTGCAAATAATATCTATTTTTTAAATTAGTTCCAAAAGTGTCAGTCATTATTTTTGTTTAGTTTCTTTTTTCTATACTTTGTAAAAATCTTTATAGGTTTACCGTTTAGTAGATGTTTTGATTTGGATATTACTGAAAAAGTTGAATTAATTGAAAGACCTCCAACTGAAGAAGTAGTTACGCGTGAGGAATTAGTTGAATTATTTAAAACAAATTCTTCTCCTAAACATTACATCGGCTTAGAAATTTCTGGATTTTTACATTTAGGTAGTTTAATCAGTACAGGTTTCAAAATCAATGATTTCCTTAAAGCTGGTGTTAATTGTACAATATTTCTAGCAGATTGGCATACAATGATTAATGATAAGCTAGGTGGCGATTGGGATACAATTACTAAGGTTTCAAAATATTATGCAGATGCCTTCAAACTAGTTTGTCCACAGGCAAATATTGTACTTGGGTCTGATCTTTATGATTCTAGAAAAGAATATTGGAGAGAATTTATGGAATTTACAAAACATATGTCCATCAAAAGGACCATGAGAACTCTAACAATAATGGGAAGATCAGAAGATGAATCAAAAATTGATCTTGCAAAATTACTATATCCCCCCATGCAAGCAGTTGATATTCATTCACTT
>Ga0209987_10001787_pt1 | contig 11775 bp, 4 predicted proteins | sample N074metaG_FD_182134 | JGI IMG/M metagenome (GOLD analysis project Ga0209987, IMG submission 182134) | Deep subsurface microbial communities from Kermadec Trench to uncover new lineages of life (NeLLi) - N074 metaG (SPAdes) (version 2) | ecosystem: Environmental > Aquatic > Marine > Ocean trench... | reverse complement strand
GTCAACGGCGAAAAAGTCGATGGCGACCGCTGTATCAAAGTCTGTCGTCGTGCCAGTTAGCAATTGGGCAACCAGAGAACCAACCGCTGGGGCCAGCTTGAAACCGTGGCCACTGAAGCCATTGGCCACGATGAAGCCCGGTATAGCAGTCTCCCCGATGATGGGATGAACATCTTCACGGTTCATGGTATAGAGGCCGCAATAACCTCTTATCGAGCCACGGTAAGGCAGTGCAGGAAGCCTGTGATGCAAGGCATGTAGCTTCGCATGCGTAAAGCTGTCATCGGCAAAGCGGTTGAATTCATCGGGGTCGGAAACAATTTCCAGTTCGTCCGCCTCCAGGGTTGAGCCAACCACCAACTGCTGTCCGCGATTCTGTAAACGAAAATAAATTCCGTTGTTCATATCCACACTAACCGGTATCTCTCCGACCAATTCCGCCGGACGGTCGAGATACAGAATCTGGATGCGAGTGGGCGTTAACGTCCAGGGCAGATCAAGGCCCAGGGAATTGAAGATAGCATTGCACCACGGCCCGGATGCGTTAACCACCTGGGCGGAACTGACCATCGATCCGTCATTAAGCTTCACTCCGGTCGCCCGACCGCCCGTCGTGGTGACTTCGGCCACCGCGGAATTAAACCTTACTTCCACACCTGCGCGACGGCAGGCTTCTAGCAGATCTTCTGCGGCTGCAACCGGATCGATATAACCCCCTTCCAGTTCGAGTAAATGTTCACCGCCGCCCTGGCACTCATGCTCCTCCCCACCGACAGTATCCACTAGCTGCGTGCATGAACTGAAGGCGGGAAACATTCGAGCGAGGTCTGCATCATCAAGCACAGTCGTAGGAATACCCAATTCGATCATGCGGGCGTGCTCCCGGCGAGACCAGCCTAGATCCTGGCCCGGCATCCACAATACGCCATGCTGCTGATATTCCGCCCGGGGCGCTTTGAGCCCGGTAAACTGTCCCCAATTGCGGTAGGCATTGATACCGTCTCGTGCGAGATAGACCATTTCAGTTCGCGTATAGCGGTGTCGACACACGGCGGACGAGGCGCCGGTGGAACCCTCCCCAATACTGTGACCTTTTTCCAGCACAAGTACATTGAGATCGCTACGCCTGGCAAGCTGCCATGCTATCGATAGGCCAATGATACCTGCGCCGATTATGACTACATCGGATTTTGGCATATCTCAAGCCCCAAAAAAAAGCCCGGTACATTCATACCGGGCTTTGAGTGTTACCAGTTCTGGCGCTTAAAAGTTGTAGCGCGCAGTGACGCCATAAGTACGCGGCTGATTCACACGGTGTCCGACTCGTGCGGTACCACCACGTTCGCGGTCAAAGGACGTCAAAGCAAGCTCATCTGTCAGGTTGTTGACATAGACCACCAGATCCCAGGCAGCGTAGTTAAGTCCAGCACTCAGGTTCACCAGATCGTAAGAGTCCAGTTCAACATCAGCCGTATAAACCTCATCACCGGTCATGCCTGCAAAGGGGCGTCCCGCCTGGAAGACACCCGCCCCGGGCAACTGGTCTGAAGGCTGGGTGATACGATCACCAACCGCCTGCCACCACAGGGAGACATAGGACTCTTCTGCGCCGAGGATACCGCCAAAGTTGTAGGTACCCGACACGGAGAACTGCCATTCTGGAACAGAGGCCAGTCGGTTGCCATCTTCAACACCACCGACAACATTGCCGTCACCGTCAAGAACCGTGGAATCAAACTCGGCTTCAACAACGCTACCAGAAAAAGTCACCACAAAGGCATCTGTCAAATAGGCGGTCAGTTCCACCTCGCCACCCATAGTATGGGCTTCCTCCACGTTGAATGAAACACGCGAAGAACAGGTCCCTGCATCCAGGGTAACCTGGAGATCTTCGATATCGGTGTAGAAAATCGCAGCGTTCAGGCGAACATTGTCCCACATGCTCTTCACGCCAATCTCGTAGTTCCACAGGGTCTCGTCATCGTAAGCCTGGAAGCCCCCAAAAATCGACAGATCAGACGATGAACACAGCGGCGTATTCAGCGGGTCGTTCACACCGCCGAGGCGGAAACCCTGTGAGGCCTGCGCGTTCAACGTCACGGCTTCATTTATGTCATAGGCGGCGAGAATACGCGGTGTGAAACCGTCTGAACTGGTTTTATCAGTCTGATCGGCATAGCTGGAGAAAATCCCGTCCTGTATGATATCCCGAGTTTCTTCGAAATCGTACCAGCGACCACCTATGGTCACGTTGAGGCGATCCGTAAAGCTATAGGTGGCTTCACCGAATACCGCCGTCTGCTCGATGTCGTAAGCCAGCTCCGAGTTGAACGGAGAGTTGGGCCCAAAACCATTAACGTAGGAATCTTCCGCGGCACCTTCACCGCTTGCTGCGTCGATTGCGTCATCATAGCCGGCGGTAGGCAAGGTCTGACTGTAATCACGCTGTGTATCGGAGAAAAACACACCAGCTAACCATTGCAGTGAACCATCGCCATTGGAGCTGAGGCGAAACTCGTGTGTCGTCTGCTCTACATCTGTCGCATCCAGCAGGTTAGAGGGCAACGCCGCAGCTTCTTCGCCATAACCGAAATCTAGTGTGATGCTACCGGTGAGCGCACTCGCATCCCGACTGACCACGATCTCACGTTCGGTGTAACTGCCCACATAGGTAACATCGAACGTGTCGAGACTCCAGCTCACCACGATATCAGCGATTGTCGTCTCGTCGTCGAAGGACTCATCATGCAGCAGGTACTGTTCGAGGTCTTGCAACTGAATTGCCGGACGAGTGGTGGTGAACGGGTTGGCGAACATGTTGTAGACTTCCTGGCGGTTGTAGCCGTCAGTTTCAATTTCCTGGTAAAGAATTCGTGGGGTAATGGAGAGAGTGTCCGTGGGCTGCCAGAGTAAGGCTGCTCGCAAACCATTCCGCTCACCTTCATTGACATCATCTTTAACCGATCCACCCTCACCCAACGCATCGATATAGCCGGGGTACTGCGTACCGTAGCCAACCAGGCGCAATGCCGCAGTATCGCCCATGGGGATATTGACAGCACCTTTCAAATGGCCACCCTCACTGCCATCGTCAACAGTGTTGATATTGGCTTCGATCTGGCCTTCCACTTCTCCCAGTACCGGTTGATTGGTGATGTAACGTATTGTTCCACCAATGGAGCCCGAGCCAAACAGCGTGCCCTGGGGACCGCGCAGGGTCTCCAACCGGTTGAGGTCAAACAGATCCAGGTCTGGCGTGAACAGGGACAGAGAGATAACGGTCTCGTCCAGATAAACACCTACCTGTTCTTTCACACCTGGTTGGTCACGGACGATCTGGCCTGCAGATACGCCCCGAATGGCGACCTGACTCTGACCCGGGCCGAGGTTCTGGATAGAAAGACCCGCCACGTTGCGGGACAGATCTTCCAGTGTAGTTGCGTTTTGACGCTGGATATCGGCTTCGGTCTGGGCATTTACCGAGAACGGCAAATCCTGGACTGAGGCCAGCCGTTTCGTAGCCGTTACCAGAACTTCTTCGAGTTGTGCATGGGATACGGTCGGTATTAGTGCCACCATAGACGCGGCCAGTATGGTTTTTTTGAATTGGCGCATTGCAGTGCTCCCTGAGATACGTTTTTTTAATATTGCTTTTTAATATGTAATTTTGATTATTTTTGATTTTGCCAATTACAACAAACAGTTTATACTGGCGGGCACAAAGTTACAGTATCGAGATATGTAACAATTTCACAAAGAAAAGCAGGTAAAGCTGCCCGGAGGATATCGAGTTCAAGGGGTACTAATGTAATGAACCACCCCCATCTACACTGCTAGCGCGGCAGGGATCTTCAGACTAGGCTCTAGACTGAAGGACCTCAACCTTGGATGGGAGATCGACATGACTATAAGCATACTAAGCATTGATATGGCCAAGAATACTTTTTAGCTTCATGGCGCCCATAGCACTGGCAACTCCGGATCACAGACACTGTGCATCACGTCATCCGGCGCCTCATCAGCCATGCCCAGATTTGAATACAATTGATCCAAATTCTTCACGGTCTCACAGATTGGAGGTGCTCGTCGCTGTGTGCTGGTGAGCAAACTACCCAAACCCTTCCCAGTGTATTACTGAGGTGTCAGTTCTCCACAGATTTCCACTCTGGAGCACGTAGCAGATACCTTGGGCAAGAGGCGGGGCTGCCTACCTCGGGCCTTTATCAAATACCAAAAAAGGGGTTTTGGGGGTTTTTATGGTTCTTTTCGAACGCTGAAAATTATTTTTCTGGTGACACTGATTGATGCCGGTCGGTATAGATGGTCAATTTTTAAAAATTTCTCTGTAGTTGAAATAAAACCCCCAAACCCCCAGTAACTGCCAACAGTCTATGCCCTGTAAGGGTTTCCGGGATGGGGCTCTTCAAAACAAAACCCCCTGTAATCCCCAAAAACCCCGATGTAGCCGGCAACTGCTCGTCCTCCTGCTGGCTGGAGAGCATGGGTTGATCCTTTATGGAATTCTCAAAAAATTTACGGGGAGATTATATGAAGAGTTGTTGCTGGAAAGGGGCTATACCCGGGGATTAAAACTGCAGATCAACCCGTCTTACTCGACGTACCCGACTCCCTTGATGTGGTGTATGGGTTTGTGGGAGTCGGGTTGGTGACGGGTACGACGGGTGTGTCGGGTAGAAGTGCTGTTTTATTTCCTCTGTCCGGGCCACAGCCATATAAGGCCTTCATTACTTACTCTGGAACCATCAGCAGTCCCCGCCGGAAAGCAAAAAGGGGGTTTCGGGGGTTTTTATGGTTCTTTTCAGTCGCTGAAAATATTTTTCTGGTGACCCTGATTGATCCAGTCGGTATAGATGGTCAATTTAAAAAAATTTCCCAGTAGTTGAAATAAAACCCCCAAAACCCCCGTAACGATACTGTCAACTTAACCCAACTCAGTATAATCCTCCGGCATGAGAACCTACAAAAGACACCGCTATCCACCACAGGTCATTAGCCACGCGATCTGGCTTTACCACCGATTTACTTTGAGTTTCCGTGATATCGAAGAAATTCTTGCTTCCAGAGGTGTTGTTGTGTCCTATGAGTCTATTCGTCAGTGGTGCCTGAAATTTACGCCATCCTACGCCAGATCTTTAAGGAAAAAGCAGGGCACTCTGGGCGATCAATGGTTTCTTGATGAAGTCTTTATCAAGGTCAACGGAAAGCAACATTACCTATGGCGGGCTGTAGATCAGGACAACAATGAACTGGACATTCTCGTCACGAAAAAACGGGATAAACAGGCTGCATTGAAATTTTTCAGGAAGCTATTTAAAAGCTATGGAACAACTGCCAATCGTATAGTAACGGATAAACTGAAAAGTTATCCTGCGGCCTTGAGAGAAATGGGCTGCAAGGTTCCGCATGATACGACTCGTTATCACAATAATATTGCAGAGAACTCTCACCAGAAGACGCGACAACAGCAACGACAGATGCGGCAATTCAAATCAGTTCACCAGGCTCAACGATTTCTTTCGTATCACGGAATTATCAACAATCACTTCCGATAGCAGCGACATTTACTAAAGGCCAGGCACTATAGGTTCTTCAGAGATCGGGCTTTTGACGAGTGGTCAGAGGTTACGTGTGTCCAAAATTTCAGTATTGCTGCTTAGACAGATTACTCCCGGTTTAACTTTGATTCAGGGAGATAAGTTGACAGTACCCTGGAAATCGCACTAGTCGGTGATCTGCGTTTTGGCCGGACGGTCCACTCCCTGGTGTATCTACTCTCCCAGTACAATATTGGTCGCATCAACCTGGTATCACCGCCTAACACTCGCATGCCGCAGCACTATATTCAGGAATTGTCAGCGCGCGGCGTGGAGGTGATGGAGTTCGAGGACCTGCGAGAAGTTGCGGAACGGGTGGACGTGGTTTACAGCACCCGACTGCAGAAGGAGTACTTCGAGGACGAGGGCGATTACGAGTCGGCCAAGGGGCTGTACGTCCTGTCCGATGAACTTCGGGCCAGCCTCAAAGGCTCGGCTATCATTATGCATCCCTTGCCCAGGCTGGAAGAAATTCCCTTCGCTGTGGACGCTGATCCCAGGGCGAGGTACTTCAACCAGGTTAAAAATGTCCTGTATGTTCGTATGGCGTTACTGGATATCATTTTCAACGGGTATTCCACGGCTTTCTCGGCGATTTAATAGCGGTGGACGATCTCAATACTGCAGCGTAAGCTCTATCCGAAGAAGACGCTCATATACGTGATTAAAACATAGCAATAGGGAAATTTAGTGAAAGCTTTGTTTGGAATGCAGTTTTTTCGTGTATTGGCTATCGTGTTATTGGTCACCTCCTGCATCCCTGCATTCGCACAGAATCTCGAACTGACTGTGGATGAGCAAGCCTGGGTGGATCAACACCCGGTTATTCGCGTTCACAACGAAATGGGCTGGCCGCCATTTAACTTCAATGTGGATGGACAGCCGACAGGATTCTCCATCGACTACATGAATCTGGTGGCAGCGGCTGTTGGCCTCGAAGTTGAGTATATCAGCGGTCCCAGCTGGAACCAGTTTCTCGATATGATGCGCGCCGGTGAATTGGATGTCATGCTCAATATCGTGCAGACCCCGGCGCGACTTGAATATCTTACCTATACCACGCCCTATGCCATTACTTCACCGGTGGTGGCAACTCAGGACCAGGAGACGGATATCAGCTCTCTGGAAGAACTGGGCCAGAACCCGCTGTGTCTACCCAAGGGCTCTTCATCACACGAGTATTTACAAAGAGAACATCCTGGCCTGAACTTGCTTGCACTCCCGGATGCACTGAGCTGTCTTCACGCGGTGCTGGATGGTCGTGCCTACGCCTCACTTGAAGGCTATTCGGTGCTCCGTCACCTGGTAAGTCAACATGAGTTACCCGGGCTCAGAGTATCCAGCGTATCGGTTGATCCGAACATGTCCTCGGTTATGCGAATCGCAACGATCAAGACTGCCACCACAATGAGGGACATCCTGCAAAAGGGCATGGACAGCATCGACCCGCAAATACTCAAAGCCCTGCGGAAAAAGTGGTTGGGGACAGAAGGCATCAAGGATACGGGAGATTCAGAGATAGGACTAAGCGCGGATGAAACCGCCTGGATAGTTGAGCACCCTGTCATTCGTGTGCACAACGAGATGAACTGGCCTCCTTACAATCTCAACAAAGACGGGCACGCCACTGGGTTCTCCATCGAATACATGAATCTGCTGGCGGCGAAAGTCGGTATACAAATTGAATATATCAGCGGCCCCTCCTGGCAAGAATTCCTCGGCATGGTTCAATCGGATGAACTGGACGCTATGTTGAATATCACACCAACGCCAAAGCGGGCCGAGTATCTACATTTTACGACGCCATACCAGCAGTCTCGTGCCGTAGTGGTGGTTAAGGACCCGACCCTACAGGTAAAGTCCTTGCGGGATCTTTACGGGAAAAAGGTGGCGCTGGTCGAGGGATTTTTTACTGAGGAGCTCATACGCAGAGAGCATCCGGAGATCGAAGTGGTACCCGAAGTAGACACGGCGGGAGCACTTTACGCAGTCGTGGAAGGACGCGTTGATGCAATGATTGACGATTTTCCGGCTACCACCTATCTACTAGACAAGCTGACACTCAACAGTTTACATATTGCACTTGTAACTCGGGACCCCAAGTTGGCGTCAATCAACGCTATTGGCGTGCGCAAAGACTGGCCTATCCTGCGGGATATTCTGCAAAAGGCTATGGATTCACTGTCCCAGAAAGAAGTCACAGAGTTGCGAGAAAAATGGTTGGGGCTGTTGGAGGAAACTGAGGCCCAGGGCGATCAGGACAGCTTATCCGGTACCGTATATTTGCTGATTGGAGTCACCCTGGGTCTATTCCTGATCCTATTTGCACTGAGCCGACTCAGTAGTCACTTTTCCCGGGGAGATGAGCTTGGGCTGCAGACCGGTACGCTGCGCTTCCGCATCCTGATGCTCGCGTCCATCAGCCTCTTCCTGGTATTGGTTAGCATCCTCGGCTGGCTGGCACTGGACCACATAAAGCAGAAAATTCTCCAGGATGTAGAGCACAACCTGGAGAACGCATTGATCACCACGGCACAGCGTCTTGATATCTGGGTAGAGCAACAAGCCAATGTACTAAACCAGATAGTGAAGAATCCGGTGGTGGTCAAGCAAACGGAATTACTACTGGGTATTCCGGCAAATACTGAATCACTACGGAACTCCGCTGAGTTATCAAACATCAGAGAATCTCTTGAACAATATCAAGATGTCCTGGGTCAGGGCTTCTTTATTATTGACAGAAATGGCATAAGTCTTGCGTCCCGCAGGGATAGTAATATAGGCACAGAAAACCTGATCGCTGAGCAACGCCCTGAATTACTGGATCGAGTGTTTCGGGGCGAATCAGTTTTCGTTCCTCCCATCTACTCCGATGTCCCCCCTGGTAGTGAGAGCGGAAATAATTCCTCATCACTGTTTATTGCCGTACCCATAAAAAACGGTGCGGGAGTGATCGCCGCTCTGACCTTGCGGCTCGACCCAGGCCAGGGTTTCTCTCGTGTACTCCAGTTTTCACGGGTGGGAGTGAGCGGAGAGAGCTACGCTTTTGACAGCAAGGGAACGCTGCTTTCTGCCAGCCGATTCGAGGACGATTTGCGTGAGATCCAATTACTCGACGGGGAACAGTCTAGTATAATGAACATTGTGATCCGGGATCCCGGCGGTGACATGACGGGGGGATTCCGTTCGAGTATTCCTCGTGCAGAACAGCCACTCACCCACATGGCGGGCAGCGCCATCGCCAATATCGGCATGATTACTCATGCCCCGGGTGACGAACATATCGTTATTGAGAAAGGGTTGGATGGCTACCGCGACTACCGCGGCGTGCCTGTTTTTGGCGCATGGTTCTGGGATGAGACTCTGGGCCTGGGCCTGACCAGCGAAATAGACGTTGCCGAAGCACTCTCGACCTTCACTACCATACGCATGCTCTCCCTGATCGTGATGGGTTCCACACTGTTGTTGTCACTGGGTGGAACCCTGTTTGTCCTGACTACCGGCGAGCGCACTAACCGGATATTGCTAAAGGCGAAAGACGAGTTGGAGGATAGGGTCGAAGAGAGAACGCAAGACCTCAGCAAGGCCAACGAGCAAACCACCCTGATTTTGGAAAATGCCACTGATGGCATTTTGACAATTGATGATAAACAGAATCTGGTTCTATTTAATCCCGCATGCGAGGCTATGTGGGGCTACCGCGCAGAAGAGGTACTGGGTAGGCAGATCACCATGCTGATCCCTGAATATGCACGGGAGGAACATCTGGAAAATGTCCATAAATTTCGAGATTCGGAGGCCAATAACCAAACTATGGAGAGCAGGGGCTTACAATTATTTGGCCTTACAAAAAACGGAACCGTTTTTCCTGCTGAGGTAGGCATATCGAAAAATCTAGTGGATGGAGAAATTTATTATTCAGCCTTTGTACGGGATATCACCGAACGTAAAAAAGCAGAAAGTGAAATCCTGAAAGCCATGGAGATCGCGGAGTCCGCCACTGAAGCCAAGGGCGACTTCCTGGCCAATATGAGTCATGAGATCAGAACCCCCATGAACGCCGTCATGGGGCTGAGTGATCTCTGCCTGAGGACAGAGCTGACTGCCAAGCAAGAAGACTACCTGTCAAAAATTCACAGTTCAGCGGAGTCCCTGCTGGGCATCATAAATGACATTCTGGACTTCTCCAAAATCGAGGCCGGGAAGCTCGATATAGAAATAATAGGGTTTGAAATGGATCAGGTTCTGGAAAACCTGGCGACTGTGGTCAGCGTGAAAACCCAGGAAAAAGGGCTGGAGTTCCTATTCAGTCGCGACCCGAATATACCTTCTGTTTTACTTGGTGACCCACTCAGACTGGGCCAGATCTTAATTAACCTGACCAATAATGCCGTCAAGTTCACAGAAAAAGGTGAGATTCTGGTTAATATCGGACTCGACGAGGTGTCTGGCGACAAACTCGTTCTGAAATTTTCTGTGCACGACACGGGGATAGGAATGACCCCTGAGCAACAGGCCGGGCTTTTCCAATCATTCTCCCAGGCAGATATTTCCACCACACGAAAATATGGTGGCACAGGCTTGGGACTGTCTATTTCCAAACAACTCGTCGAGCTTATGGGAGGTGAAATAGGCGTTGACAGCGAATATGGAGTAGGCAGCACTTTCACCTTCACGGTTACCATGGGAGTTGGTGACGAGGAGGAAATGAAGACTTTCGACACCACGCCTGAGCTTAAACACATGCACGTCGTCGTCGTGGACGACAATCCGACATCTCGAAAAATTCTCACTACTTACCTGGAACATTTTACATTCGAAGTTGACCAGGCGACTGGTGCAGAGGGCCTGTTTGAGTTAATGGCAGAAAACCCAAAAGACTATGGCTTGATAGTACTCGACTGGCTGATGCCTGGCATGACGGGACTGGAAATCGCACAAAAAATAAAAACTGAAATCAAACCGGAAGTAGACCCACATATCATCATAGTTTCGGCCTTCAGTACCGGAGACATTTCGGGCAAACCAGGGGGCGAATATATCGACCAATTTTTATCCAAGCCTGTCAGCCCCTCACATTTATTCGATGCAGTCATGGCTGCTTTTGGCGTAGCAACTACCGCCACACGACGGAAACTGGGGGGGCAGAAGTTTGATATGGCGACGCTACGGCCAGTTCAGGGTGCGCATATTCTTCTGGTTGAAGACAATGAGATCAATCAGCAAGTTGCCAGTGAAATCCTCGAACAGGCGGGCTTTTATGTGGATATTGCCAACCATGGACGCGAAGCGCTGGACATGCTGGATAGCAAGGCATACGAATGTGTATTAATGGATGTTCAAATGCCCATTATGGATGGATTCACTGCAACGGCAAAGATCAGGGAAAACGACAAGTATAGGGATTTGCCCGTTCTGGCCATGACGGCGAATGCAACGATGGAGGACCGCGACCGCTCCCTGGCGGCAGGTATGAACGAACATATCGCCAAGCCTATACGCCCGCAAGTGCTGCTTGAGGCCCTTCTCACATGGATACCGCATGGCGAAAGAGCACTGCCAGAGGCGTTGAGCGAGGCTAGTCCCGCCCAGGATGAAATACCCCTGCCAGAAATGTCGGGCATTGATGTGCAGGGCGGGCTGGAAAGAATGGGAGGAAGCACACAGTCTTATATCAGGCTGTTACAGAAATTTGCCGAAAACCAGGCGAACGCAATTGCCGAAATAGATGGAGCGCTTGCATGCGAGGAGCAAGAACTGGCCGTGCGCCTGGCGCACACCCTCAAGGGAGTGAGCGGCAGCGTAGGAGCCACAGAACTATTCAGTTCAGCCGCCAAACTTGAAACGGCCATAATGGAGCAAGCTGATGGCGGCGTAGAGGAGCTTCTGGCCCAAACCGGAGCAGAACTCAGCCGGATTATCAATCTAATTGAAAGCATAGATACTCATAGGAAGGCTTCTGATTCTACAGAAGAAAAAACACTTCCTAAGGACCTGGGGCAGAATCTGCAATTGCTACTGGATCAACTGGAAGAATACGACTCCGCGGCCGAAGACACGCTTCTCGATATCCTGGATGCCGTTGATGGCCACCGGGTGCATGAAATGCTGCTGGGCATCACGAAGCATATTGCGAAATATGACATGGAAGCAGCAGCCA
>Ga0209987_10001783_pt1 | contig 11786 bp, 10 predicted proteins | sample N074metaG_FD_182134 | JGI IMG/M metagenome (GOLD analysis project Ga0209987, IMG submission 182134) | Deep subsurface microbial communities from Kermadec Trench to uncover new lineages of life (NeLLi) - N074 metaG (SPAdes) (version 2) | ecosystem: Environmental > Aquatic > Marine > Ocean trench... | reverse complement strand
AGAAAGATATTCGCGTTTGCCATTTTCGTTCGTTTTGTACAACTGCGGTGCGTTCTTGTAAGAGTCGTAGATTTCTGTAGCACGCTTGCAGTAGTAGGCTTCGGCCATTTCTCTTTCATTTCTTTCTGCTTCGGTTTCGTCCGGGTATTCGTTTTTGGCCGCCTGCTGAACTTCGGGTTCTCCCGAGCCGTCCAGGTCTCCCGTTGAATGCCACACCAGGTCCACCAGGACAGCGCTTTCATCGCCCGGCGTATCGGCAAAGTGCACTCTGCCATTCTCATCGAACCAGGTATAAATGGCGGTGCTGGTGTTGACGAAGTGAGTGTTGCCATTGGTGTCCGTCCACATCCATATATCAGCGTTTGCCGTAACGCAAAAACCGAGTCCCAGGATTGTTGCAAAGATTAGCTTCTTCATAGTTGTTCCATCGCCGCCCAATTATGGTTATTTTTTCGCAGGAAACCCTTGAACGACGTCACATTTAATAGACCACTTCGTTTTTGTGGTTTTGATCGGGATTGTGGGCCAGGCCAGCAAAACTGGCGCAGTTTCAGCCAGTTCAACACCCGTTCGTATCCGATGGCACTGAATATGGGCGGGTAGTCCCAAATAGATATTGCGCAAAACCGGCTTTTACCCTCTGCGTGAGGCACTCCTTCTTTACATAAGCAAGCGCCGTTTTTCGCCGATTGCACCGCTTATCTCTGCGGTTATGCCGCCTGTCGGATATTGCGTCGCAACGTCGCGACAGTGCGACACGTCTCACTCCAGCACATGACCTGTGCACGGATAATTGGCAGCAATAGTTACTCTGACACCAGATTTGGCACCAGCTGAATTTCCGGTGCGACGAGATTAGGGACGATTTGATGACCAGGCAAAACGGATTTACGCTGATTGAATTGATGACCACCATTGGTATCGCTGCCATCCTGGTTACGATGGCGGTGCCCAGCCTGAAGTCATTTACCCTGAACTCACGCCAGACAGCGGGCATCAACGAGCTGATTTCAGGCATGCACATGGCCAGAAACACCGCCATAACGATGAATACGCGCGTCACAATGTGCCCGAGTAGCAACGAACAGAGTTGCCAGGCCGTGAGCTGGGACCAAGGCTGGATTGCGTTCATCGACAAAAACAGCAACCAGATCGTTGACGCCGAAGATACGATTGTTCGTACTACATCCAGTGTCGAAGGGCTGACCATCAGCTCCGGTCTCTTTTCGGACTATCTCATGTATCGGCCGAATGGTCGGGTCATGCGCGCGACAGTAGGTCAGAATTCCGGCTCGTTTACTTCCTGCGACTATCGCGGTGCTGAACATGCCAAGGCCATCTTTCTCGACTTGTCAGGCCGGCCACGCGTTGCCGATAGTTACGGCGGTGGCATGTCGTTGAGCTGCCCGTAAATTTTACAGCGAAGCATCCCCAAAATTTATGAATATCAACAACAAACAACCCGGCTTTTCGCTGATCGAACTTTTGGTGTCGATCGTCATTTTCAGTATCGGTTTGCTTGGCGTAGCCGGACTGCAAATAGTCTCCAAAAAAGCAAATTTTGAAGGCCTGCAACGAACTATCGCATCGCAAGTGGCGTATGGAATGCTGGAAGACATGCGTGCCAATGGCAGCGGCATCAGCGTTTATGCGGCAGCCCCTGACCTGGGGGGCGGCAAGCTGAGTGGTCTGCCCGTATCCAATTGCAGGAACGTAAACACGCCGTGCAGCCCTGCACAAAAAGCAGGTCATGATCTTTGGTACTGGGAGCGGATTCTTGATGGTGCCCAGGAAATCGGTGTCGAGGGTCAGGCTGGCGGCGTTCTGACACCGACCTTGTGTATCAATGGACCGGCCGGTGGCGTCGCAGGCGTCTACGTCGTTGCGATTGCATGGTATGGATCGACTTCGCTGATGAATCCGGACACTGATAATTGTGGCTCCGGCAGCGGCAAGTATGGTGATAACGACGCGAACCGGCGTGTGTTGCAGGTCGCAACTTTTATTGACCCGAATTTTTAAGCAGATGAGTACTCGAATGAAATTTTACGCGATCCCAAAACAGCAAGGCATGACCCTGGTCGAGCTCATGATTGCGATGTCCCTGTCTTTGCTGTTGGGTGCCGCTGTGATGACTGTGTTCGTAAACAACCGGCATAGTTTCAACCAGGACGAGAACCTGCAACGAATGCAGGACGATGCCCGTCATGCATTACGGGAAATCACATTTGATATTGCCATGGCAGGTTACTACGCAGACTTGCTGATCCCAGGCTCGGTGACCAACGATAACAGTCTGACATTGACGACAGACTGCGGGCCGGTTGGTGCCGCTGAGTGGATGTATCAGACCGTGCAGCCGGGCACTTCGCAATTTCTATCGGTGGTTGCGCTCGACAACGCGTCGCCGGCGCAGGCAGCCGCAAACTTTTCATGTATTACCGGTGCGGAATTTGTTGATGGAACAGACGTTGTTGCCATCAAGCGGGTAGCCGGGATACGCGCAGGAGCACGGGTCAACGGCCAGGTCTATCTTCGTACTAACGGCACCGTGGGCCTGCTCTTCAGGGAGCCTTTAGGTGGCGTAACAGCTATTACGGTGCCGGCGCCGAACTCAGACTGGGAGTATCGTCCAAGCATTTACTTCATCCGCAACTACGAAAACACGCCTGGGGACAATGTTCCAACGCTTTGCAAAAAAGTGTTACGAATTCCAGGCCCGGGAATGACAACTGAGTGCATCGCAGCCGGCATTGAGAATATGCAGGTCGAATACGGTATCGATATTACCGGCGACGGTTTTACAAACCTCTATTTACCGAATCCGACGCTTTTGCAAATGCAATCGGTGGTGGCTGCTCGGGTAACGCTGCTGGCACGAACTGCGGACATAGACACTCGTTACGAGAATGCCAAGACTTACCTACTGAGCAACGCGGACCCTTACACCCCACAGGACAATTTTCACCGACAGACAGTCTCCACAACAGTCGGCATTCAAAACATACGCAGCCTGAATGCGATGGGATTTTGAGATGAAACCAAATCAATACTCACGACCAGCCCAACAGCGCGGCGCGATACTCGTCATAACACTTGTATTTCTCATCGCGATATCGATGTTGACGGTATCTTCAATGCGCTCGAGCAACATCGGATTGCGTATGGCACAAAACGAGGAATCGCGAATTGCGGCACTGCAGGGCGCACAAGCGCTTGCGGATGCGATTGTTTCGATCCCTGCCGCAACACCCGTAATTGGTGGCACTGGATTCACTATCTGTACTGTGGGAGAGGCGGATTGCGATCGTACAGATCTGCCGATCAATAATCCCATATTGGCAGCGGCAATAGCGAAAGGCCATATCTCGGCACGCGTGCAACGAGAGGGACCGCTTTTCCGACCACCACCGCGCAGCATTGAATCCAGCATCGATAAGTTCAACAGCGCTTCGTTTGAGGTTACGACGACCTATGACCGGACCGATGAGGCGTTGGGAATGCAGCGGATTACTGAGGGGATTTTGGTGCTGGTGCCCAAATTTTAAACAAGGCTTACCGAATTTACGATACCAGGTATGGATACTATGAAAAACAAACTTTTTTTATTGCTCGCTTTTGCCGTGTCGACTGTGATGATCGGTTCTGCATATGCCGATGACACGGACGTCTACATTAATCGTGGTTCTTCGTTGCCCGCGAACAGCGAACCGATGGTAATGTTTTCGCTGGACTACCGACCAAACCTTGGCTCAACAGCTTGTAACTCGGGCGCGTGCGACACGTTGATTGCCGAAGGTTATATGAGCGCAACTGGCCCTTACACATTTTTCGACGTCTTGCGTGGCGCGTTACGCAAGGTTTTCGATCCGCTCGAGGGCGTCAAAGTCGGGCTGATGATCAACCATGACAATAAGGTCAAATGTGCCGGGTTCGGTCGGACCGGATGTAGCGGTGGTGGCTATATGGCTATGGGCTTCCAGACGTTTGAGGAAAATGATGCGAATGGTGCAAAGGCCCGCTTTCATGCAATTTTGCAAGCAATGCCGACGCCGCAAGGCAACCTAAGTCACTCCTACCAGGGCAAGGAATTGTTCTTCGAATTCTTTCGCTATCTGACCGGCCAGGGTGTTTATAACGGACACAACGGCTTCACCGATTTCGGCACCAGCAACAAATTCAATCTTGACACGGACTTCCCAGGCGCTTCGTGGGATACATCCATCGAAAAACCGCCTGCCAGCAAGCCGAAATATGTGTCTCCACTGGAGGATGCAGGGGCCTGTTCGAAGATTTACACCGTTAATGCGATGTTTCAGGTCTCTAATCAGGAAGCAGATTCTGACGCTGCAATTGCGGCATCTATCGCCAATGGCGGCTTCGGTTCAGCACAAAAAGACTTTTCCGATGTCATTCAATACCTGAATGATGCGGACCTGGCGAATGGCACGTACGGTACGGCACCTAATCTTGCTGATAAGCAGAACGTCGTTTCCTATTTCCTTATCGACTCCAAGCACATCAACACCACAACGATCAGCTATGCGAAAGCTGGCGGAACCGGCACGCCGCTCGTTTTGAGTGAGAACCCGGATGAACTCGTCGCTACACTGCAGGAGATCTTCAAACAAATTCTCAGTGTGAGCACAACGTTCGTTGCGGCATCCGTTCCGGTCAACGTATTCAACCGTGCGGAAATAACTGACAACGTATACATTGCGCTGTTCCAGGTGGATCAGGATGCGCGGTCAAGCTGGGTCGGCAACGTCAAAAAACTCAAGTTGCTCGGCGGAAATTACAGCGGTTCGGCGGCAGCACTGGTCGATGTTAGCGGCTATGGTGCGATCGCCGGCGATGGTCGAATCAGATTCGACGCGCAGACATTCTGGACGTCGCCTGCAGATCTCGCGCCACCAAATGAGGATGAGGGTGAGGTTGAAGGTCGTGACGGACGAACCGTTGCGCGCGGCGGATCAGGCCAGAAAATTCCAGGGTTTATCAGCGGCAGTCCGCAACTTGCAAACGGACTTGGCGGGCGCACCCTTTATTATGATTCCACGCCGACATCATTGCGGGAGCTGAATGTTGACGCGACAACCGCAAGCATTCTGCAAAGCGATTTCAAAGCGTCAAGTGCTGGCGAAACGGAAAGTCTCATCGCCTATGCCAGGGGCGTCGATATTGACGATCTTGATGGCGACGGATCCACCAACGAAGCCAGGCCATGGATTTTTGGCGATCCACTGCATTCCCGGCCGCTGCCACTTAACTATGGAACACGCGGCGGTCACACCGTTGGTAATCCAGCCATCTATATCGCGGTTGCATCAAATGACGGCATGCTGCGCATGATTCGTAACACGCTGCCAGGTGGCGCAGAGAGTGGCGAAGAAATCTGGGCATTTATGCCGCGGACGTCGATGGCAGCCCAAAAAGTAATGCGAGCCAATGCACCCGGCGTCAAGCACCCGTATACATTTGATGGTGCCCCGGTTGCCTATATTCAGGACGTTAATCATAACGGTGAAATCGAGTCTGGTGACAAAGTTTATCTGTATATCGGGCTGCGTCGCGGCGGAAAAGCATATTACGCATTGGACATTACCAACCCGGATATGCCGAAGCTCATGTGGACAATCGAAAAATCAGGTGACTTTGCAGAACTAGGATTTACGTTTTCCAATCCACGTGTCGGCATGGTGAAAACCAGTGCTGGTCCGACGCCGGTGGTCATGTTTGCCGGTGGCTACGACATGAATAAAGACCGACGTGGTGGCGTTGGTACGAACGATTCCGAGGGCAACGCGATTTATATTGTCAACGCGGAGACCGGCAAACTCATCTGGAAAGCCAAAGGTGGTTCCGGTAGCGCTTCGGCGAAAGTCTTCGAACATGCGCAACTGGTGGATAGTATTCCCTCGGCCCTTACGGTTGCTGATACCAATGGTGACGGGCTGACCGATCGAATTATCGTTGGCGACACAGGCGGCAATGTATGGCGCGCCGATCTGGAGGGTGCCGATACGACTAAGTGGAGATTGTCTCTGCTGGCCTCATTGGGCAGGCATGCGACGGGTGCGTCAGGCAATTCTGACGACCGGCGGTTCTTTCACCGGCCTGACCTGGTGCAGGCTGCCGATGACGACGGTAATTTTGACGGTGTCTTGATCGGCTCGGGTGATCGTACAGATCCACTTGATGCAGGTGGGACGACCAGCGATTTCTTTTACCTGATCAAGGATCGTGGTGTAACTGTCGCGACCGGTGGTGCTACGGCACTCGAACATCCCGATTTTGCGGATGTTACCGATAATTGCCTGCAGGAGGGCAGTGATTGTGGCCTTGATCTGAACGCTGGCTGGAAGCTGCGTATGGAATCTGATGGTGAGAAGATTCTGGCTACACCTTTGACAATGTCGGGCACGGTATTCTTCACGTCGTATCTGCCAAGAGGTGGCAGTACCGTGGCCGCTTGCGCACCGTCGGAGGGAGCAGGGCGTCTGTACGCATTATCACTGCAAACAGCGGCCTCGGTCATTAACTACGATACGTCTGACGATACGACAAGCTCGGACGATCCAGACGGTGATCAGGCAACGACGAAAGACGACCGTTCGACCGACCTGAATTCGGCTGGTATTCCGGCGGAGGTGGTTTCAATTCCGCCGAACAAGATTCTGCGGCCCGATCTGCAAATCGATACAGTGGATGTTGCAACCCGATGGAGGACTTACTGGTTCCTGCACGAGGATGCGGATCTTTAGGCATTGATCGGGTTAACGGACCAGCAACCGGCACAAACTATTTTAGGAAATGGCATGTACAAAAAGTCTGAAAAATATCGACAATCGGGTGTTACTTTAATGGAATTGATGATCGTGGTTGCGATCATCGCGATCATTGCGGCCGTGTCCTATCCGTCATACACGCAGTTCATCGTACGGGCAAAACGAGCAACGGGCACATCGATGCTCCTGCAGGTAGCCGATCGCCAGCAGCAGTTTTTCATGGACAACAAACGCTATGCCGCATCACTCGCAAGCCTCGGCTTTGCGAGCGATACGATTATGGTGGGCGACGAGGGCCAGGTTGTTGCAGATGGCGATGAGGATCGAATCTATGGCCTGGGAATGACCAATACAACGGCAATAAGTTATACGATAACGGCGACGCCGCAGCTCAAGCAGGCTGAAAACGACACCCGATGCGGAAATCTGACGCTGACGGATGCTGGTACCAAGGGTCATAGCGGCAGCGGGGAAAACTGCTGGTAGGTGGGAATGTTGGTGATTGATCGGTGGAGTGATTCTGGCTCCATCTCAAATGTGCAGTTTTGATCGCGGCAAGATGCCGCCTACGGTTTTCCTAATTGGCACCGTAGGCGGCATCTTGCCGCGATTAAATGACAGGGAAGAAACTTCAGCCAGGAACCGGCCTTACACAGGGTTTGTTCAAACAGCCAGTGCTTTGACCATCTTGTTCAGGCGGCTCTTATGACGTGCTGCCTTGTTCTTGTTGACAATGCCCTTGTTGATCATGCTGTCGATGACCGGAACCGCCGCTTTGTAGGCAGCTGCCGCTGAGTCTTTGTCACCTTTTTTTACTGCCGCAAGTACTGCCTTGATATGCGTGCGCATGGCGGAACGCTGGCCCATTTTATGTAGCCTGGTTTTTTCCGACTGCCGTGCTCGTTTCTGTGCTGATTTGATGTTTGCCACGTAAAGATTTTCCGTTGATATCGTTGCTGTGGGAGCTGCGACCGGGACGCCCTGGTGGCCATCCGGGTCCAGCGAGCCGGGTATTATTCGCGGCCCGGGGATGATTGTCAATGACCCGCGGCTGGAATGGCGAGCTCAGTGCTAAATCACTGATTTTTAGTCGCATTCCGGGCTAAACTACCGCCCTCGTCAAGCCCGGATCGTGCTGCTATGCCCCCTGAAGAGCCCTCAGGTAACGACTCTCCCAACGTCACAGAGCCTGCCAGGCGTTTGTCCGGCCTCCAGTTGCTGCGCTCGACGTCAGTGGTCAGCGCCATGACGCTCATATCACGCATTCTCGGTCTGGTGCGAGATGTCGTATTCGCGCGTTTTTTCGGAGCGACGATCGTGATGGACGCCTTCATTGTGGCCAACCGGATTCCCAATATGTTGCGCCGCTTCTTCGCCGAGGGTGCGTTCTCGCAGGGTTTCGTGCCGGTCATGGCACGCTACAAGGAAAACGGGGACCACGCGGAGTCGCGCCAGCTGGTCGATGCTGTGGCTGGCACGCTCGGGCTGATCCTGTTCGTGGTTACGCTCATCGGCGTGGTCGCAGCACCATTGCTGGTGCTGATCGTTGCGCCGGGATTTATTGGCGACGATGGTCGCTTCGATCTCGCGACGGCGATGCTGCGTTTTACGTTTCCGTATCTGTTTTTCGTCTCGATGACAGCGTTTGCTGGTGGCATTCTTAACACCTACGGCAAATTTGCGGCGCCGGCATTTACGCCCGTAATACTGAATATTGTCCTGATTGCGAGCGCCATGTGGCTCTCTCCGCAAATGGAGGAGCCTGGCATGGCATTGGCGTATGGCGTTTTTGTGGCCGGGCTGGTACAGCTTCTGTTTCAGATTCCGTTCCTCGCAAAAATTCATGCGATACCGCGACCGCGATGGCGGCCTGAACATCCGGGCGTAAGGCGCATCGGTGCGCTTATGTTGCCGGCGATCTTCGGTTCATCCGTCGCCCAGATCAATGTGCTGTTAGGTGGCGCGATCGCATCTCTCCTCGGTGTGGGCAAGATCAGTCTTTTGTATTTTTCGGATCGACTGATGGAATTTCCGCTGGGCTTGTTTGGTATCGCGCTGGCGACCGTTACGCTGCCAACGTTGTCGCGCCAGGCAGCGAACGCGTCAATGCGTGAGTTTTCAAATACCCTCGACTGGTCGATGAAACTCGTGGTCCTGATCGCGATTCCGGCGGCAATCGGCTTGGTATTGTTGGCGGAGCCGCTCGTTGCAACGATCTTTTTCGGTGGCGAGTTCACCCGGTTTGACGTGGAAATGACGGCTTTGAGTTTGCAGGCGTTTGCACTTGGCCTGATAGGCTTTTCCTTCGTCAAGATACTGGCGCCAGCCTATTTTGCCCGCGAGGATACCAGGACCCCGGTTAAAGCTGGTCTTATCGCACTCGTTGTGAATTTAGTGTTGAGTGTGGTGCTCGCGTACACCCTCAGCAGGGCAGGATACGTTGGTACGCACGCGGGTCTGGCACTTGCCATTTCGGTTGCGGCGATTGTCAATGCGTGGCTTCTTTATCGCGGGTTGCGGCGGGATAAGATTGTTATGCATTCGCCGGGGTGGTCGCTGTTGTTACTGCGGTTCTTCGGTGCGAACGCGGCCATGACGGTTGCTATTGTCTGGATGCAGCGGCCGCTGGACTGGTGGGTTGGTGTGGGCAGTCTGGATCGTTCGATCCAGCTCGGCGTTGTGGTGATGGTTGGTGCCGCGGTTTATTTCGTAGCGTTGCTAATGCTGGGGTTGCGGCCATCGCAGTTGAAGCTGGACGAGGGGACGCGATGATGACTGTGGAAACTGTAGGAGTCCGTCCCAATCCGCCCGCATTGATGAACAAATATATCAGTCATTGGTGCGGATTGATCTTTAGTGCAGTGAACACGAGTAACGAACTCGCCCGCTTGGCGGGCTCCTGCGGCGTTTCTATATACAATAGCGTTTCGTTTTCCAATACTTCGCCAAAATGCATCTCGTCCGTAGCGTAAAAGACTTTCCATTCCACCTCGTCGCCGACGGTAGCGTCGCCACTATCGGCTCCTTCGATGGTTTGCATCTTGGCCACCAGAAGTTACTAAATCACGTGCTCGATGAAGCCAGGGCCCGCAACGTGCCCTCTATTGTCATGAGTTTTGAGCCGACGCCCAAAGAATTTTTTTCTCAGGCAAGTCCTCCTGCGCGCCTGATGAGGTTTCGCGAAAAGTTTGAGGCGCTGGCGGAATTTGGCGTGGACATATTTTATTGTCCACCATTTGACGAAGCCATGAAGAATATTGCTGCCGATACATTCATTCGGAAAATCCTGGTACACGCGATGAACATAGAGCAACTGGTGATCGGCGACGATTTCAGGTTCGCCAGGGACCGGATGGGAAACCTCGGGACATTGCAAAGAGCAGGCCACGCCTTGAAATTCAGTGTTGCCGAGATGTCCAGTGTGATGTCCAGCGACGAGCGGGTGAGTAGCTCGACGATCAGGAATTTGCTTTGGCAGGGCGACCTCGAATCTGCCGGCAGGCTGCTTGGTCGTCACTATAGAATGTCGGGCAAAGTTATAGAGGGAAGCCGGCTCGGGAGAACGCTTGGTTATCCAACGGCTAATGTGAACCTGAACCGTCGCCAAAGTGCCGTAATGGGTATATTCGCAGTGCGGGTATCCGGAGCCACGTGGGGACCGCTGGCGGCTGTGGCAAGTGTCGGTACGCGACCTACTTTTGATGGCACCAGGCCATTGCTCGAAGTGCATATTTTTGACTTCGATAAAGATATATACGGTGATTACATACATGTAGACTTTGTTGCTCGTTTGCGCAGCGAAGAAAAATTTGCTGGCGCCAATGAGTTGATTGAGCAAATGCATCGGGATTCGGCGCAGGCAAGGAAAATTCTGGCCGCATGAACACATAAGCTATTCGGGAAGCGAGCATTGTCAGGCGAAAACACAAAACAAGGGAACGGAGTCAAGTCTTTTTCTATCTGGATAGGCTTGTCTGTACTGGTCGTTGCTTTCGATCATTTGACGAAGTGGATGATCGTCAAATGGGTGCCGTTGTACGACAAGATACCGATCAACAGCTTCATCAATATTACGCATCAACGAAATACCGGTGCAGCGTTCAGTTTCCTGGCGGATGCAGGAGGGTGGCAAAAATGGTTTTTCATCGTTCTTGCGGTGGCCGTTAGCGCTTTTATTGTCACCTGGCTTTGGCGCATTCGTACGGCGGGGCAGGTCGTCTTATCTGCAGGATTGGCATTGGTGCTGGGTGGCGCTATTGGCAACGTTATTGATCGCATTGTGCGTGACAGTGTCGTTGATTTCATCCAGGTTCTGATCGCAGGCTGGCCGTTTCCTTCGTTCAATATTGCCGATTCGGCGATTACGGTTGGTGCTGCATTTTTGATTATTGATGCGTTGTTTTTTTCGGGACGGGAGATACCCGCAAAAACGACGTGACCCCCGAAGTCGAATTAGCGAATTGTAGGAGCCCGTCCTGACGGGCAATCCGCCTGCGATGAGGAACAAGCACAACAATGATCGGCGCGGATTGATCTTTAGTGCCATGGTCAGGAAAAGCGAAATCGCCGGTCAGGACGGGCTCTTTTTCCAGATCAACGGCGTGTATTTGTCCAGCAATCGCCGTACGGTCCTGAGCCCTTGGCGCCGCGCCCGTCGATTGTAAATGTCCCGCACTTGCCGTCTTCTGTATCACCAGGGATTTGGTACGTCGCGGTGGCGTCAAACGTATTTGCGTCTGCATTGTTCACGCAAACACTGTAAGTACCAGTACCACTCATGTTGCAGCCGGGGAGCGTGAATCCCAGGTTGGTCATGTCCGTCGTGTAGGTATTATTTTGCAGGTAGAACCGCTCTTGCAAGGTAGCAATCTGCAGTAAGTCCGCTTTCGCTTCGTTGCGCTTGGCTTTCGCAACGTATTGCCGATAGCTCGGATAGGAAAGTGCCGCCAGAATGCCGATGATAACGACAACGATCATCAGTTCCATCAAACTCATGCC
>Ga0209987_10001779_pt1 | contig 11798 bp, 5 predicted proteins | sample N074metaG_FD_182134 | JGI IMG/M metagenome (GOLD analysis project Ga0209987, IMG submission 182134) | Deep subsurface microbial communities from Kermadec Trench to uncover new lineages of life (NeLLi) - N074 metaG (SPAdes) (version 2) | ecosystem: Environmental > Aquatic > Marine > Ocean trench... | reverse complement strand
CCAGGTCGCACAACCGCATCATGCGATCCCGACCCGGTGCGGCGCGAAACCGTGCTCATCAAAGATGAGCAGCTCGTTGTGCTCACCAGGTTTGAGCCAACTCCGCGGAACGTAAAGGGACTTCTGCGGTCCGACGGCGTGGCCGTCGCTGGTCGCCGTGAAGTACCGGCCGAGGTTCTGGCCGTTGACAAAGACCTGCCCCTTGCTGAGCCCGGTGGTGTCGACCCGAACGGGCATGGGCAGGTCGCCGACAACGAACGACGATCGCCACCAGCACGGCGTCCCACGGAGCGAGCGGGCCGCGGTGCGACCGGTGGGCTGGTAGGCGGCAGCCGCCGGTGGCTCCCACTTCGCGAAAGCCCACGACGCCCCGGCGGTGATCGTGTCCACGCATTCGTAGATCGTAGTGACCCGGGCGACCTGCGCGGCGGCCTTCTCCTGCCGCAGATCCGGCGCGAAACGCAACTCGTTGCGACCGCGTTTGAAACCTTCGGTCGTCCCGGCGTCCAGCAGAAGCCGCATGAAGCAGCCACCGGATGCACCGGCGTAATAGGCGATCGGCCGGTCGTTGAGTACGAGTGTGCCGCTTGCCTCGGCCCCGTCGATGGTGACCAGGATCGGCGTCTTCTTCGCGTGCGTGAACGTCCAGGCGACCTGGTCCGTGTCACTGAGCTGGCCGAACGTCCGGCCGGTGAAGTAGCCGCCAAGGTCGAACAGATCGACCGCCTTGCCGACGACCTTCTTCGGCTTGATCGTCGCCAGTCGCTTGACGTCGTAGATGTGCCCGAACAGCCCCTTTTTCTCACCAAGGTCATTGCCTTCGGCGAACCGGCCGAAATTGTCCACGAGCGCGACGATGGTGTGATCGCCCTTGGCCAGGTGCTGATCGAACGGATCGTCGTCGGCGCCGGGCCCGACACCGGTGACACGCAGGTACTGACCATCGACGAACAGGTGAATTCGATCCGCGGCGTGCGGCAGAGCCCAGCGGCGTTTATGGGCCGAAGTGGTCTTGAGCTGGATCCGGTACCAGCCGTATCCAACCGCCGCGCCGCAGGAGGCCAGTGTTTCAGGCCCGTCCAGCGATGCGAATCGGGGCGACTTGCCCGCGGTATACGCATCCGCCGCCGCGACCTGCCACTCGGCCAGCTCGATACCGGCGCCCCCTCCGGAAGTCGTACTCCGCGACCCCGACGCAACGGTGATCTTCTCGACGCTGGCGTCCCGGCGAATCGCCCAGACCGTCGAGCCCTTGCCGGGCGGCAGCGGTGACCCGTCGACCGCCAGGCCGCGGGTACCGACGAATACGGTCGTGTCGTCGTGGTAGGTCTCGTCGATCTGGTCATGGTTGCAGATGACGACCGTCACGCGTTTGTGCTGCACCACGAACGGCTTGCCGCCGGTCGGAACCGTTGCCTGCAGCGGCGAGCCGTCGATCGACAGGTACGCGGTGGCGCGGGCCGGTCCCTGCAGGACAAGGATCGACCGGTCAACCAGTGCATACGGACAGAGGTTTGCGTAATCAAGCCGTCCCGATCCGTGCAGGTCGACGTTCACCAGGTACCACCCGACCGGCTGGTCGCCAAGCGATACCGGAAGCCGGATTCCCTCCTCGAGCAGCAGCGTCGCCTCCTGGCGGTCTCCATCGGCAAAGACGAATACAACCTGGCCGGCACCACCGCGGAGATGGACGATCGAGACACGTCGCCCGGCCTTGGCGCCCGATTTCGCCTTGGGTTCCACCTCGTCGAGGTCGAGCGTCACGGGGTGGTAGTCGGGCGTCAGATCGGCAAAGACGTGGCTGAACTGGCTGGCGAAGTTGACCAGCCGCTTGATCGCGAGGTAGTTGGCGCCGCGGCTGCCCGTCTCTCCGAGCGGTGCCCCCGCGGCGGCATCGGTCGTGACAAAGCCGTCTGGACGGCCGGCCCTGCGCCCACCGATAAAACCGAAGTTCGTTCCGCCGTGAAAGGGCCAGACCACCGGTTGCGCACCGGCGGCGAGCACCTGGGCCAACCACTGCATGAGCGCCTTTGGTTCCTTCGAATCGGCGCGCGGCTCGCCCCAGATATCGATACCGGCCGGGTTGAACTGGCTGACAACGCGCGGCGCCTTTGGTTGCACGACTCGCAATTGACGCAGATGCACGAGCAATTCGTCGCACCCTCGCCACGTGTCGATCGTGCCCGCCGCCTCCTGCCACAAGTCGTTGGCGTTGACAAGCGGGACGTTCACACCGTTCTCGCGCAGGTACCGCGTGATCTCGCGCAGGTACCGGTCCGCCTGCCCCTGGTTCGAACAGAGCCAGGCGTGTTCGCTCTGTACAAGCAGGATCGGCCCGCCGTGGGAAACCTGCAGGTCGGCCAGCTCGCCGAGCAGCTTGCGGAAGTACAGGCCGACACGTTCGAGGAACGGCCCGTTTGCCTCGCGCAGCTTGATATCGGGCATCTCCAGCAGCCAGTTCGGCAGGCCACCCGCGTCGTACTGCGCGCCCACGAACGGCCCCGGCCGAAGCATCACCCACATGCCGGCCTCGCCACACAGTTCGACGAACTTGCGCACATCGCTGGTGCCGTGGAACGAGAACCGCCCCTTACGCGGTTCATGCAGGAACCACGGGCACGGCGTTGCGATCGTGTTGAATCCGGCCTGCCTTGCGGCGGCGATCCGGTCGGCCCAGACATCCGGCGGCACCCTCGCGTACTCGATCGAGGCACCCAGGATCCAGACACGCCGAGCGTCGATCGAGAAGCTCTGCCCGTCGTAGGTGACGTTGGCCATGGGCGGGAGTGTATGGGCTTTTTGAGCGCTCCGTACGGCCCTGCGGGCCGAGTGTCGGTCCGCAGGGCCGTACGGGCAAGGAGTGCCGCGGCGCGTTTGTCCTTGCCCGTCCGCTCAGACCCGCCGGATGAATCCGGCGGGTCGTACGAAAGCGAGTGTCGGCCCGCAGGGCCGTACGGAGCGCTCAAACAAGTCGTCGAGTGAGGGGTCGCAGACTGCAATTCCGCGTTATGGGAACTTGGATCGTTGTCTGCAACGAATCCGGGCGCGGCCCGCATGACGTGGCGGGTACTCATGCCAATAATTACGCCAAGTCCATGAACGACAAGCCACTACATAGCGCATGGCGGAACTCGCAAGCCGGAGCCCTGGTACTCGCCCTGGTCCCGGCCACCGGGTGCCAATCTCCGTTCGAGATCATCGACACCCGCACCACCGCCTTGCTCACTGATACCAACGACGACCTCGGCGCCAACACCGTCACGCCGCGGCTCGAATGGGTAACGGGCTCGCAACCTGAGAAGTTCCGCAGCGACGCCCTGCACGACTACACGCCGTCGACAGTGAACCCTGCCGCCGACCAGCTCCGCTTCACGGCCGACGGCGACACCGAGAGCGTGATGCGGCGGCTGGAGGTCTTTGCCGAAGTACCGGCGGACGCGATCGATATGAACCTCGTCGACGTCCTGGTCTACGCGGTTGCGAACAGCCGCGAGTACCGGTTCGCCGAGGAGGATTACCTGCTCGAAGCGCTGCGGCTGATCAGCGAACGTCATCTCTGGGGCCCCCGGCTGTTCAACAACACGGCCCTCGACATCATCACCATCGGCAACGACGGCCTTTACGACAGCTCCGTGCGCCTGGTCAACGACCTGCGGGTCACGCAACGTCTTCCGTACGGTGGCGAGATCTCGGCGTCGTTACTCGCCAGCACCACGAGGGATCTGCACGACCACGTGGCCGGCAACACCCAGTCGCTGGACGTTCTCTTCGCCCTTGACATCCCGCTGCTCCGCGGCGCCGGCTGGGTGGCACGCGAGCCGCTGTTGCAGGCCGAGCGCAATGTCGTCTACGCCGCCCGCTTCTTCGAGCGGTTCCGACGCGAGTTCGTCGTGAACATCACGACGGATTTCCTGCAGCTGGTCGTGCAACAGCAGGCGATACGGAACGCCCAGGAGAACGTGACGATGCTCGAGGGGTTCGAGGTTCGTGAACTCGCCCTGGCCGCGGCCGGACGCGCGCCGCCGTTCGAGGCAGCGCAGGCTGCACAAGCCACGCTCACCCAGAGAAATACGCTCAACGATCAGCAGGAGGGCTATCGGCTCACCCTCGATCGGTTCAAGGTGCGGATCGGCATGCCCGAGGAACAACCCGTGAACATTGTGGCGTCGTCACCCAGACTGCCGGTTCCCCAGGTCGATCTCACCGACGCGGTGCGGGCTGCGATGGCGTACCGGCTCGACCTTCAGAACAGCCGTGATGCCATCGATGATTCCCGCCGCGACGTGAACAACGCCCGCAACGACCTGCTGGCCGATCTCGACCTGGCGGCCTCGGCGGTCCCGACCGGCATCTTCGACGACAGCACCGGCTTGAACTTCGACCTGCAGGACACGACCTACCGCGCCTCCATCGTGTTCGGCCTGCCCATCGACCGCACGATCGAGCGAAGCAACCTTCGCCAGTCACAGGTGGACCTGGAGCGATCCGTTCGTGCGTACGAGCGGTTCCGCGACACGGTCGCCGTCGAGGTACGGGCAGCGGCGCGCAATATCGACCGAGCGTTGTTCAGCAAGTCGCTGCAGGAGGAGAACGTGCGTGTGTCCCGCCTGCGGCTGGCCCAGATCGACGCCGCGCCGGACCGGGCAAATGCTCGCGATCGGACCGAAGGCGCGCAGCAGTTGCTCCGTGCGCAGGACACGTACCTCAGGGCCCGCCGTGACCTGCAGATCGCAATCCTGGCCTACCTGCTCGACAGCGGTCAATTCCGGCTCAATCCGGACGGCACGATCCAACTGCTCAACGGAATGGAGCTGCTGGCAGCGGACCCCCTCGATGACCGGTTCGACGAGCCCGATCCCGACGGAGCCGCAGGGCCGGGTCCTGCTCCGTAACAGTTGTCTGGAGGCGTCGATTCGACCTCGATCCCACCATGTCCGCGACCTATCGTAAGGAACATCGGTCCCACGCCTGGCACTATCCTCTTTCTGGGTGAGTCGTACACGTGACCCCACACCAACCTACATCACGATCGCGGAAGCTCGGGGGAACGACAGTCCTGGTCATCTCAGTCCTGTTGATTCTCGGGCTCATGAGCGTCGCCGCAATGTTCGCCGGCGGCAGTGATTCGGGCCGACGCGCCGGCCGCGACGAGTACGTCGTCGATCGGGGGTCGTTCGAGATCAGCGTACCGGCCTCCGGCGAGCTGGCCGCGCTGAACCAGATCGAGATCCGCAACCGCCTGGAGTATCGGGCGGTCGTCACGGAGGTCGTGCCAGAGGGCACCTACGTCAACAAGGGCGACGTCCTGCTCAAGCTGGCAGAGGACGAACTCGAGATCAAGATCCAGGATGCCGAGGACGCCGCGAACACGGCCGAGAGCACGCATATCGCGGCGCAGGCCAACCTCGATATCAAGATCAGCGCCAGCAACAGCGAGACCGACAAGGCAAACCTTAAAGTGGAGCTCGCGGAGCTCGCCCTCCTGGCCTGGGAGAAAGGCGAGGTCGTCTCGAAACGAAAGGATCTCGAACTGGAGCAGGAGACCGCTGAGATGGACTACCAGCGGCTGTTCGACAAGTTCCAGGAGGCCGAGGAGCTCGTCAAACAGCAGTTCATCAGCCAGGACGACTTCAAGAGCGACGAGATCAACATGATCAAGGCCAGGGCGCGGCTGGCGCAGGCGAAGCTCGACACCGAGGTCTACGAGAAGTACGAGCACGAGCAGCAGGAAAAGCAGAAGCGGTCCGATCTCGAACAGGCCAAGGCCGAACGTGAGCGTACCGCCGAACGATACAAGGCCGAGTTGCAAACTGCCCGCGCCGATATGGCCAGCAAGGCGCACCAGCTCGCAAGCCGCAATCTGCGGCTCACCGATCTTCGCGAGCAGCTGAAGCTGTGCACGGTCATCGCCCCTTCCGACGGCCTCGTGGTCTACGCGGCGAGCCTCGAAACGCACCGCTGGTCGCGCGGTGATCGCGGCGACCTGCAGGTCGGCAGCGAGGTCCGCAAGAACGAACTGGTCATGGTCCTGCCCGATGTGTCACAGATGACCGCCGACGTGAAGGTCAACGAGGCGCTGAGCGGTCTCATCGAGACCGGTCAACGTGTGATCATCACCTCCGACGCCGTTCAGGATGTCGCGTTGGAGGGCGAGGTCCTCTCGATCGGCGTGCTCGCCGAGTCGGGCGGATGGCGTGATCCCAATCGGCGCGACTACACCGTCAAGGTGCTCCTGACCAACACCGCTGGTCTCGGACTGAAACCGTCGATGCGGTGCAAAGCGGAGATCTATGTAGGCTTGGTCGAGGACGCGTTCTACGTTCCGCTGCAGGCCGTGTTCCGCGAGGGGGCCAGCGCGTACGTCTACGTGCCGGACGGCGACGGTTACGCCCAGCGGCGTGTGGCGCTCGGCAAGGCCTCCGGGCTGCACGTGGAGATCAAGACCGGGCTCGATTCCGGCGACGTTGTCCTGCTCCGGGAGCCGGAGGTTCGCGAGATCGTCGCGCGTCTGGAAGATGAACCGCCGCTCGACGGCCAGGCGGCGCTCGGTCGCCCTGACGGACAGCGAAGAGGCCGCAGCAGACCACCGCGCGGATAACCGTACGAGAGCGAGTGTCGGCCCGCAGGGCCGTACGGAGCGCTCAAACTAGCTCGCGGACGGCTTGAGTTCAGTCGCCGACACCTGCCGTGTTTCAATCTGCAGGTCCAACGGCCTCTCGATCGGATCCTCGGTCGTCGCGTGCAGGTCGCGCAACTCGCGCGCAGCCGGCAGCAACCGGCTCTCCAGCGAACCGACCGCCTCGTCGAACGATCTGCCGGCGCTGTCGATCGACCGGCCGATCGCGGTGAAGTGCTCGACGAACTTCCTCAGCCGCGAGTACAGCTCGCTGCCGGAGTTGGCGATCTTGCGGGCGTTGGCGGCGAGGTCCTCTTGTTGCCATCCGTACGCGACGGCACGCAGCAACGCGACCAGTAATGTCGGCGTGGCGATGAGCACGTGGTTGCCCATCGCGTCGGCGTGCAGGTCGGGCTTGAGATCGAGCGCCGCGACCAGCGCCGACTCCATCGGCATGAACATCACCACCAGCTTTGGCGTGTGCTCGAACTGGTCCCAGTACCGCTTGGCCGCCAGTTTCCTGCAATGCGTTGCCACCTGTTCGGCGTGCCGTTGCATCGCCTCGGACTTGTCGCCGCCCACTTGAAGCGCGTCGAGGTAGGCGTCGAGCGCCACCTTCGAGTCGACCACGATGACGCCCTTGCCCGGCATGTGAACGATCATGTCCGGCCGGTCGTGCGTCTCCGAGTCGTCGGTCTGCGGCTGCTCGGTGAAGTCGCAGTGCTCGGTCATCCCCGCCAGTTCGACTGCGTTACGCAGCTGCATCTCGCCCCAACGGCCTCGTTGCTCCGGGCGTCGCAACGCGGTCACCAGGTCGCTCGTGGTGCCTTCGAGCTTCGCGTGCGAGCCGGCGATCACCTTGATCTGCTCCTCCAGCCCGCGGTAGGCGACCTCGCGTTTCTTTTCGATGTCGGTAAGGGCAACATGGTGCTTCTCGAGCACCTCGCGCATGGGGCGGATCAGTTGGTCGATCGCCTGCTGTTTCTTCTCGGCGTCACCCTTCGCCTCGACCAGGACCGTCTGCAGCTTCTGGGTCGCGAGATTCAGGAACGCCTGGTTGTTCGCGAGGAGCGCCTCGGCGCCGAGCGCGGAGAACGAGTCCTTGAGTTGTTGCACGTCCTCGACACGGCCTTGCCGCTGATCGGCGAGCAATGCCACCTCGGCCCGGGCGTTAGCCAATTGAGCATCCAGGTCCGCCCGACGCTTCAGAAACACCGCCGTGGTGCCAAGGCCTCCCAGGAGAATACCGATCCCAAGCCCCATGAAAGCGTCAAACCATTCGATCATTGCGGCATCATAGGGTTCTCGGAAGAATCGCCGATAAAGAAATCGATCCATGGATAGCGCACCCCGCATCCCGTCCCAGGCCACCGCCAACGCGAGTGCTATCCCGTCAAGAAAAGTCGGGACACGGGGAGACACCCCCTCTCCGGCGGCCATTTCGACAGTGGAACGAGACGAAGCCGCCGATCTCACAGCCGCCCGGGCCGGCGATGACGACGCCTTCGCCAGGATCTATGACCGCCTCGCCCCGGTGGTGCTGTCGCTTTGCCGGCAACGCTCCCTGGCCGAGGCCGAGGACGCGACCCAGGAGACCTTCATCCGTGCCCACCGCCTCTTGCACAAAGTCGATGACCCCAGGCGCCTGCGACCGTGGATCTATGCGATCGCCCGACGCGTCTGCTCGGAGCGGACCCGCGCGGCGCGACGGCGCACACGGCACGAAGAGATTTCTGCCTTGAGGAACCAGGAGACCCAGACCGCGCCCGGCCGGGTCTCGCAGGTCGGGACAACCGCCGGCGACCCCGCCAGGGAAAGCGAGCATGCCGAGCAGCTCAAACGACTCGGCGCAGCAATGGAGAAGCTCGACGATCGTGAACGCCTTGCCATCCATCTCTTTTACCTCGAATCGGACCCGGTCATGACCGCAACCAACGCCATGGGGCTCTCACGAAGCGGCTACTACAAGTTGCTCGGCAGGGCCCGCGAACACCTTGCCGAACTCATGGCCGATCTCATGAAGTCACCCGAATGAACGATCCCGCGAAACAACCCGACCACATGCCACCCGAGCTCGACGCCCTGCTCCGCGAGTGGCACGATGTGAATGCCGATCGCGCCGCCCACGGACGGGACCTGCTTGTCGAGCGGCTGCGTAAGACTCGGCGGGCCGAACAGACGCGGGCCGCCGCGCCCCGGCTGCCGGGGCCGTTTGCCGTCCTCGCCGGGCTCGCCCAGCGCATGGTCGCGAATCGCTACATGCCGGCGCTGGCGTCGCTGACGTTCCTGGTCGTGATCATCGCGTTGCTCGTGCCCAGGCCGGGCGGCACGGCGTTCGCCGGTCTCGTGATGGTGCCCGAGGGCGGTCGGCTCGATGCCAGGGATGCCGACGGCAATATACTCGGTGTCTGTCCGCTGACGCACACGGACGTCGACGTCCGGGTGTCCGGCTTCATGAGCCGCGTCAACGTCACGCAGACCTATCGCAATCCCTACAGCAGCAAGATCGAGGCGGTCTACACGTTTCCCCTGAGTCACCGGGCCGCGATCGACCGCATGACGATCACCGTCGGCGACCGGGTCGTCGTGGGCGAAGTCAAGGAACGTGGCCAGGCCCGGCGGATCTATGAAGCCGCCCGGGCGGCGGGGTACGTGGCGAGCCTGCTCGAGCAGCAGCGTCCGAACATCTTCACGCAGTCGGTCGCCAACATCGAGCCGGACGCCGTGGTTGTCGTCAAGATCAGCTACGTCGAGATGCTCGCCAGCCGAGACGGCCGGTACACGTTCGACTTTCCCATGGTCGTCGGTCCCCGGTACATCCCCGGCGCACCGGTCACGAGCCGGTCGTTCGTGCCGGCCGAGTTGCGGCCACACGGGGGACTGATCCTGCTGGGGCCCACGGCACTGACCGTCGGCGCCGCCGGTGACACGTCACTCGGAACGCTCCAGCAAGGCAAGCTCACCGAACTGCTCGGGAGTGCCCAGGCGATCCACTATCCCGGCGACACGTGGTGGGGCCGCGGCGACGTGACAGGCGGCGCCGGCACACCGGATCTCTGGTACCGGTTCGAGGCAGCGTACGCGAGCGGCCGGGAATTCGGCCAGCTGTACACCGACGGCACCGGGCAGCTCAACGGACGGTGGTTCTACACCGACCCTGCGGCGATCGAGGACATGGGCACGGGGTTCGCCCGCAACACCAATGAAGTACCCGACGCAAGCCTGATCACACCCCAGCCCGTCAAGCCGCCCACGCGTGCCGGGCACGACGTCTCGGTGACGGTCACCATCGATTCCGGCGGACCGGGCATCGTCGAAGTGTCTTCGGAACTGCACGAAATCGACATCGTCAAGCGCGACACCCGTGCTGACGGCACGCCCGCCGGCGTGACCGTGACCCTCGCGAACAAGGACATGATCCCCAACCGTGACTTCGTTCTCTCGTGGGGCCAGACGGCGGACACGATCGAGGAAGCGACATTCACGCACACTTCGACGACCGCCGGCGACTGGTCGGGTGGGTTCTTCACGCTGATCGTCCAGCCCCCGGACCGCGTCGAGCAAGCACAGGTGCCACCACGCGAGCTGATCTTTGTCATGGATACGTCGGGTTCAATGTCGGGATTCCCGATCGAGAAATCCAAGGCGGTCATGACCCGCGCGATCGACGCCATGCGTCCGGCCGACACCTTCAACGTCATCACCTTCGCGGGGCACACCGCGGTTCTCTGGGACACGCCGAAGCCTGCTACGCCGGCCAACCGCGACGAAGCGCGGACGTTCGTCGCGTCGCGTCAAAGCGGTGGCGGCACCGAGATGATGACGGCGATCAACGCCGCGCTGGTGCAGGCCTCGCAGCCGATGACGCCCCGGGCACTGCTGGATCTCCCCGCGGATGACCGTCGCGTCGAGGTCACGGTGCCCTACGACGGTGTTCAGATGACGAGCCAGCCGGGCATGTTCCGCATCCCGGTGGGTGACGACCTGGCGGTGCAGTTGCGGCTCGACGGCGACCTGCCGACGGTGTTCTCGCCGCACGGCGTTACGCTGCGTCTCGACGGCCGCTGGCGCACCGCCAATGGCAATCGCGAACTCCTCGCCGAACGCGTCTCGCTCAACGGCGACGAACAAAGACCACTGCGTCTGGTGCTGTTCCTCACCGACGGCTACGTCGGCAACGAGGCGGCAATCTTCGACGCCGTTCAGCTCAACGCTCGGACCACACGGGTCTTTTCGTTCGGGATCGGCAACAGCGTCAACCGTCACCTGCTCGATGGCCTGGCCAGGGCCGGCCGTGGCGAGTCGGAGTTCGTCCTGCTCAACACCGACGCCGACGAGGCGATCGAGCGGTTCACGAAACGCATCGAGACGCCCGTGCTGACCGACATCTCGCTGGAATTCTCCGAGGGCCTGCACGTGCTCGACCTGCTGCCGGCACCGGACGCGATCCCCGACCTCTTCGACGTCAAGCCACTGGTCATCCACGGCCGCTACACCGAGCCCGGCCGGGGGACGGTCACGATCCGCGGGCGTACGGGCGCCGGCGCGTACGAGCGCGTCGTGGAACTCGATCTGCCGGAAACCCAGGCGGACCACGACGTCATCGCGACGCTGTGGGCCCGGGCGAAGGTCGACGAGGTCCTCGAGCCCCGTCAGCAACAGTTGTCAAATGGCGCGGCGCCGCAACCGGTCAAGGACCAGATCGTCGCCCTCGGCGAGCAGTTCTCGATCATGACGCAGTTCACGAGCTTCGTCGCCGTCGAGAAATCGCGGATGACCATCGACGGTGAGCCTGTACTCGTTACGGTTCCGATCGAACTGCCCGACGGTGTCGCGTGGGAAGGATTCTTCGGCGGGGGGCTGAATTCGTTCCTCGACGTGGACCGCGATCTGAGACCCATGCCGGGCGACATTCCCATGATGGGATGGCTCTTCACCGGCAGCGGCGCGAGGTTGTTGGACATACGTGAAATCGATGCCCGACGCTCGGTGGATCGCATTGAGATCACGATGCCGCCCACATCGATGTTGGGCGTCGAAGCGAAGAACGCCGTCCGCTCGAGCTCCCGGACGAAGAACGACTTCGGCTTGACGACCGCACGCAGCGTGATGAAACGCTCGGCGCCCGGAAAGGGCGGCAGCGGCTTTGGCGGCGGTTCGGTGGACGAAGCGGCCGGTCGCC
>Ga0209987_10001776_pt1 | contig 11808 bp, 13 predicted proteins | sample N074metaG_FD_182134 | JGI IMG/M metagenome (GOLD analysis project Ga0209987, IMG submission 182134) | Deep subsurface microbial communities from Kermadec Trench to uncover new lineages of life (NeLLi) - N074 metaG (SPAdes) (version 2) | ecosystem: Environmental > Aquatic > Marine > Ocean trench... | reverse complement strand
CACAATAATTGGTAAATATGTTACGGCATTCACAACATACGCAAAGCCGACGCCATACAGGGTTACGATTCCACCTGCGATGCCGGGACCAATGAATCGGGAAGCGTTGAAGATAATGGAATTGATTGCCACCGCACTCGGCAATTGAGAAGGCGCAACGAGATCCGGAATCAGTGACAACCGTATCGGTGAATACGCGCTGAATGCGATGCCGTGAACCAGTGCCAGGCCCAGTAACCAATCGATGGTGATCGCGTTGAGCAGCGTTAGCACGGCGAGAATTACCGAGATGATCATCATGATGATGTGCATGACTATGGCGCCATTGCGACGCCTGATGCGATCCACGATCACCCCGAAAAACGGCGTCAGAAGAAACAGCGGTATGAACTGGGCGCCCGCGACCAGTCCAACCACCAATGGCGACTCGCTCAACTGCCATGCCTGCCAGCCAAACGCAAGGCGCTGAATCCAGAGTCCGATCACGGAAATCGAGTTCCCGCACAGGAAAATGCGGAAATTCTTGCTGCCCAGGGCAGAGCGGGAATGTTGGTTACTGTCTGGCATAGATAACGCCGGCAACTCGATCAGGTGCCAGGCTCGGCAGCTTATCGGAAAAGGACGACTAACCGGTGCCGATATAAGGAATCAGGCGCCCCAGCAACAAGACACCCGTCCAGGCAGCCAGCGATACCCAGGCAATCGTCTTGGCAAGCCCCGGTGTATCGCCATGCGGCTCCCAGTTGCCGATAACCGGATTGATCTTCCATGCAAAGATCAGGATGTTCAGGCCGGCGATCAGGACCAGCACCATTTTTACCTGGAAACCGATGTTGATCGCATATCGACCCGGATCACCGAAGAAGAACAGAAAACCCGAAGCCAGGTTCATCGCGAAACCGATCGCTGCCCAGGGCAGCAGGCGATGCGTGGACATGATGTCGATTTGCCGTAAGTATCCGGCGAGCCTCAGGTCGACGATCAGCATAGACCCCAGCAACAGCGACAAACCAATGAAGTGGATGATCTCGAGAAGCGGCCATAACCAGTAGGTCGACAGTACCCACGTATTGATCGCACCGCCTTCGATTGCCTGTACGAGCGATTCCGTCATTTGATCTCCCTCACCCTACAGGTATGCAATGAGCCGCCCGGCAAATATCGCACCGATCCAGCAAACTAAAGACAATGCGGCAAGCGCCCTCGCCGATGATTCAATATTTGTGTCTGCGATATCCCAATCAGCAGCACGCAATTTGAGGCGGCGCTGAATAACTATGCCGACGATGACGCCGGCAATGACAGATGAAATCTTTATCAGGAAAGGAGCGCTTTCTACAAAAGTGCTCGCCTGGGACGTAAACAGCGCGCTACCGGAAATTGTATTCACTAAAAGCCCGATCCAGGCCAGGCGGAACAGGCTGAGAAACGCATCGAACGACACGTCACGAATGACCCGCAATATGCGCAAGTCCAGCATGACAAATATTCCAACAACGATCGCCAGCCCGATTGCGTGCATACCGAGCACGATCGGGTAGCCCCACAGGGATTCGCCCACCCAGATGGCGAGTGCTGTAGTTTCAAGCCATTCGAACACCGGCATTTCCCCTCTTTATTTGTTATTTGTCGTGCCGTCTGGTGACAAATTGTACCGCCTTCATCGTGCCAATAGGAAATCTGGCTCGCATTGCGTAAAACACGTACAGAAATTCCGCTGGTGCGCAGGCTAAATGGCGCGAGGTCAGTAATGGAGCCGAATAATGAAAACAATGCAATCCTGGGTCTTGCTGGCACTCAGCTTGTGCGCCTTCGCGATAGTTGCCGCTGAGCCCGACGCCGGCCCCTCCGGCAGTGTCAATGACCTGATGCTAACGGTAATTACTCCCGCGACGAACACCATTTGGGGCATTGAAGATCCGCAGACGGATGAAGAATGGCAGGTATTTGTCGACGCGGCAGCACAGGTTATCGACGCGGCTCAACGAATCAAGAATGGTGGTTCCGGTCCGAACGATTCGGCATGGGCGGAAGATCCGGAATGGCAGCGCTTCGCCGACGTATTAGTCGAGTCCGGGATCGAAATCCAGGCAGCGGCCCGGGCACGGGATCTCGATACCCTGATGGATGTCTCCAACGAAAAGATGTACCCACCGTGCGAGGAATGCCACCTGCAGTTTCTTCCTGGCGCGCAGTAACAGGAGGGGCTTTTTGTACATGGATGTACTTATATCGCTGCGCACAGGGATGTGCAGGCAGCGATGAAGCCCCGAACATTTTCGAATTTGTTCGCCTTTGCAGCGCCTCCTACAGTTGCCAGACCATAAACGCCGCCGAGCTGCCGGTGCCTGCTGGCGTGCGGTAGAGCGGCTGGTAGTCAATGAGGTGACATTTCAGGTATGAATCCTGGAGGGCGCCGTGCATCGCAATCCATGACTTGATCTCCGAGGAACCGGACTGATAGTAGCCTTCGCGGTAACTCAGCAGATATTTCAGGTCGCCACTTTCCATCGCATGAATGATATCGCGATCAAAATCCTCGTCGACGACAGGATGGCTGAGACCACCGCTGGCTATAACCACCACTCGCGCATCGTTGTCCCAGGCGCGGACGGCTTTGCCGATCATCCTGCCAAACGCATAGCAGCGTGAGGCATCTGGCTGGTTCGGCGGAAAAAAGGTATTGATGTCAATCGGCACGTGCGGCACGGGATTATTCCGGAATATCTGCTTGTAAATGAACCCGTAGGCATGCGGCATGCCGCTTGTATGGGCATGCGCCGGGTCGGCGCGATACTGGCGATGTGAATACGTGATGTCAAAATCATTGTTCATCGCTGACTCGACAAGATACCTGGCCAGTACCGGGTGACCAGGGAATACCTTTGTCTCGTCGTCGGGCAGATGACCTTCATCTGCAATATGTATGTTGGGTGGCAACCGCTTGGCCTGTTCGTCGGTTCGCGGCATGTTTTCGAATTTTTCGGCGCCCATTATTGAAAATACCGGCCTGATGTCATCGAGAAACATCTCGCCCTGATCATTGCCGAAAATGATGGTGATATCCGGCTGGGCGTCGGCGAAAATCTCGCTGAGTCGGTCGATCGCCTCATGTGATTTGGCGATTCGCTCGTTGCAAATCTTCACATCCATCTGCTCGCCGAGATTTTGATCGCCCCGTTGCGCCAGCAATTCGGCATATTTCACACGCTCGCCTTTGTACCAGAACGGCTCAGCATCTTTGGTGTCGCGCTGCGCATGAAGTTCCCACTCTCCAACGGGAGTGTGCAGTTGCGGTGCATGTGCGCACCCGATGCCCAGGACTATTGTTGCCATCGAACTGAATCTCTTATTTTTGCACCTTCCCTGGTTTACATCATCGTTGCCATCTTGTTAGCCATGTCGATCGAACCGAGCGCACGCGTTAATTCGAGTCCTGTTTCTCTCAATGGTTGCAAATATCGAATGTCCTCGCTTCTCGTCGCGCCAGCTTCGCCGCGGCTGGCCATTACGACCGTCAGCGCCGCCTGCAATTCCTCGGAGTGGTCAAAAATCGGCACCGTCACTGTCGCGAATCCCGCATCGTGAGCGTTCGCGTCATATTCGTAAAACCGGTTTCGAATGGTTTCCAGCGTGCTGCGCAAGTCGCTCGCGTCGAACGCAAGTTCCTGGTCTGTATTTTGTTCGCTGCGCCTTGCGAGGATTCGCTCGCGTATGTGGTCGGACGAATAAGCAAGAATCAGGCGCGCGGTCGGCGACATTGGAATCGTCCATCGCGTACCGCGAACGACCCTGGGACCCAGCGTTTTATTGCTGCTGATGATTGAGACGATCAACGCATCGCCGCCGGCTGGAATCGCGAGCAGCAGCGATTCGTCGATTTCATTACGCAGAACGACCATGTACCGATACGCAATGTTGGTGATCTCGTACTGATCGAGCGCCGCCCTGGACAGCCGGAACAGGGCGGGCCCAAGCCGGTACCCGCCGTTGTCGGGCAGACGGGCCACAAGCCCCAAGTCCGTCAGCGTACTCAGATGGCGGGACACCCTCGCCTTGGTCATTTTCAGGCTGGTGGCAATATCAGTCACCCGTTGCGGGCGGCCGCTGGTCGCCAGGAATTCCAGCAGTTTCACGGTCACGACGACGCTGTGCACCGTGGATGAATTCGATTTTTTGCGATCGGGCGTGGCCATGCTGCGGAATCGGACTTGTTGTTTTGTGGCTGGTGGACGGCCGATTCTACCGCTTTTGCCGGGTATAAAGGGACAGTTTACTTAATTGCCGTCGTCCGTCCGCCACGGCGAGCGACGGCAATTAAGTAAACTGTCCCCTGCGCGTATCAGCGAACATGTAACAAGTAGGCAATGAATCCGCCTATTGCCATTGGCACGGCAAAGAAAATGAAATTCGCCGACATATCAAAGCCCCCGACAATGAGATAACCAGCGATCGCCGGCCCGGCAACCGCGCCGGATCTGCCAAGCCCGATAGCCCAGCCAATGCCGGTGCTGCGAATCTCGGTCGGATAAACTTTAGCCGCAACGCCATAAAGGCCAGTGAAGCCGCCCTGCTGAAGAATTCCGATGAGCAGGATCAATGCCATCAGCAGTGACAATTGATTAGGCGCATAGGCAAAAATGACCATGCCGATCGCGGATGAAACCGACAGCACAAATATCAGGTTGGACAGCTTCCAGCGCGTCGACATCCACGCCATCAGGTAAATGCCGATAACACCGCCGAGATTGAAGTTAAAAAACGCGTCATGCCCTACAGATGCGGAATATCCCGAATCTTCCATCAGTTTCGGAATCCAACTCATCAGGAAGTACAGGGTGCTGAAACAAAGAAAAAATGCGGCCCAGAGTGTAATTGTCTTGCGGCGATGGTCCGGGGCCAGCAACTTGAGCATGATTGTGAACAGATTGCTGTCTTTGTCTTTTTCCCCAGCGGCGACCGCCGGCATTTCTGACAGTGTCGGTTTCTTCAGCTTTTCGAGAATTCCATTGACCCGCTCGAGTGCATTCTCGGGCCGGCGTTCGAACAGGTACTTGAGGGATTCGGGAATCAGCATCCAGGCGACGAGACCCATAGCCAGCGTAAACACGCCACCAAACCAGAACATGCCCCGCCAGCCGTACTCGGGCATGATGTAACCGGCAACCACCGAGGTCATCATGGCGCCCATCGGGTATCCGGATGTCACGACAGCGACAGACGCCGCGCGATATTTGTCGGGGCTGTATTCAGCCGCCAGTGTCGCCTGACATGCCAGCATTGCGCCCGCACCCATACCGCTGATAAACCGCAGGATGATGAATTCGGTCAGCGAGCCGGCTTTTGCCGTAAGAATGATGGATGCGCCGACCAGGCACACACTGATGACAATCACCTTGCGCCGGCCGATGATGTCAGACACCGGGGCCAGGAACATCGCACCAATCATCATGCCGGCAAGCGCGAAGCTGAAGATCCATCCCAGCCGGTCAGGCGTCAGTTGCAATTCCGTCGACACGGGGCCCGCAACGACTGCCATTGCCGTGATGTCGAAGCCATCGAGCATGTTGAAGAACAGGCATAATCCGACCACCAGCAACTGCTGCCCGCTGACCTTACCGTCATCGATAACCTCGGCGACGATACTCGCGGCGCTTGCGGCCTCAGACATTCGGGATCTCCAGGATTATTTGTTGTTTGTTCGAGCTAAGGAGTTATTGGCCACCTTGACCGGAATATGGAGCAATTGCAAAGCTTTTAATAGTTGTGTAACCACTGCTGTCTCATAAACTCATTGCCGGCGTTAGAAGTTCGCGGCTGAAGCCGCTCCCACGTTACTAAGTAGACCTGTGGGAGCGGCTTCAGCCGCGATTGCGCGTAGCCGTCCCCAGCAGGTGATGCCGGAAAAACATCTAAAGCCAGATTCATGTCTCTGACCAGCGAAACTAACCTGAACCTCAGGCTACATTTTCGTTTCACCGCATCGCAGCCAGCATTTATGGGGCAGCAGTGCTGTGAAAAGTATTTCAGCGCCTGAAGCGGGCGCGTTCCCAGAACGTTTCCAGGTCACCTTCCAGGTACAACGCCCTGAAAAACGTGTAGGGATCGCAGTCCACTTTCGTTATCACTCTCGGGCTGAAATCCCGGTCGTAGACGCGACGAAGATAGGGCGTCCGCGCATAATTTTTCGGATCATGCAGCCACATGTCCGCGTGCAAATAGCCTTTGTCATCGAAATAGAAATGCTCAACCGTGTATGCATCAGCAGAAACCGGCTGCCCGCGCGCACTCATGAACGCGGGATTCAGCTCGGCTGTGGTTACGACCAGCGTTTCTCCTTTCCACTCTCCTTGCGAAAAGCCCAGCGATGAGCCGGTCGCGGTATCAGGGAATTCGCGGCCGTCGAGATAGATGCGCCGTGCATAGTCGGCGCCATATACGATCACGATGGTGTTGTCGCTGTACAGGATCTCCATGGGATAGGGTAGTCCCGACGCCAGCACCAGTCCGGGTGAGGCGCAGCGGCTGTTAGCGTTGTCCATCTCCAGGTAGCCGTCAATCGTCGCCTGTCCCTGGTCAGTCATGGTGTAGCGAATCTTGCTGACTGCGCCCAGCCCGAAAGCACGGTTCCAGATGCCGCTCAGATCCACGGGATGCGGCGCCAAACCGTCCAATTCGGGACGAGGCTCTGTACGCGTCCCCGAAAATTTTCCGTCCTGCCAGGGCCGACCAAGGAAATTGCTCGCACCATGGTGCGTCAGTTCGCCTTGCAGCGAGCCGTCCTCCTTCAAGATGCCTTTAAATGTCGATAGGTACTCAACATCGAATCCGCTGCGCCAATCGATATCGAGTTCGAATGCGTTGCCGTTGACTCTGAACGGCACAGGTCCGTTGTATACATAGGCGCTTAGCACGCCGTCACTTTCCTCGACGGTTAGCTGCAAGTAGGAAGTACTGCTGCCGACAAATGAAAACCCTGTGGTAACGATGGTCCAGTCGCCGACCAGCTCGCTGCCCTGTGCGAAAACGCCTGAACTGCACAGCACAAGAATAGCGGCCAGACCCCGTGACGTGAATTTGGTCGCATTCATTGTTCTGCTCCGGTCTCTGCAGAAACCTGCAGGCTGGCCGGATCCGCGTTCGCGATGGCATCCGCAGAAATTCTGACCGCCGCAGCGCTTCCCTCGTTGCTCCCGCGCAGAAATTCAGCCTCGATCCTGATTTCCACCTCATCGGCGACCATAGGAACGAATCGATCCAGTCCGAAATCCGAGCGCCTGAGCGTGCCGGATGCCGAGAAGCCGATGACTGGTTTATTCAGCATTGGATGCTCCATCGCACCGTTGATCACGACCGACAGTACAATAGGCCTGGTGATACCTCTTATCGTAACGAATCCGGTCAGCTCGCCCAATGATTCGTTGCGTGGAGTGTAGCTGTGTGTGGCAAATGTTATATGCGGGAACTTGTCAGCATGAAAAAATTTACGTGACGCCAGTTCTTTGTCGAAATAGTCAAGATTGGTGCGAATCGAGTCGACATCCACCGCTATGCTCACTGTACTTTTTTCCAATGCGCCGGTATCAAGTTCAAGCTCGCCATCGATGCCCGTTGCGCGCAGCAAGGGGTAGGAAAGCCCTTGATGAAAATAGGAAAATGTCACATAGGTGTGCGACTTGTCGACGGCATAGGTGCCTGACGGGATCCCCAGTAGCCCACCATCGGCAGCAGGTTCGCCCTGTCCGCAGCCTGCCAGCAATGTAAACGCTGCCGCCAGGCTCCAGAAATATCTGAACTTCATCGTACTTTCTCGAATTCGATTTGCACTGCCAGTGTCAGCTCATCACCGATCAGTGGTGCATAGGCTGTTAATCCATAGTCAGAGCGGTTAAAACTTCCGGTTGCAGAAAAACCGATCATCTCCCTGCGATTGAGAGGGTTCATGGACGCCGAATTAATGGTGACATCGAGGGTGACCGGCTGCGTAATGCCGCGGACGCTGAGATCACCGGTCAGGCGACCCGAATTTTCCGAGGTTTCTTCATAAGCTGTGCTTCGAAACGTGATCTCCGGATAATTTGCAACGTCAAAATAATCGGCGCCTTGCAAGGCGTCGTCGAGTTCCGGTACCGACGAATCAACACTTGCAGCATCAATTGTTATGCTGACCTGGCTTTGACTCATGTCGTTGCCGTTGAGCTCCAGGCTCGCTTCAAAATCCGCGAAATGAATCTGCGGATTGGACAGGCCGAGGTGTGAATACGAAAAACTCAAGTACGCGTGAGTGTCGTCCAGTTCATAGCGGCCCGGCGTAATATTCGACGCGATCGAATCGAAAGCACTGGATCCCGCAACTTCTGCGCTTCCGCGTGCGCTGAGCTGTGCACTTGACTCCCTGATTCCGCGCTGTGGACTTATGACGCGGCCATCGTCTACCGTTACCACACTGATAGACATACGTTTCGTATTGTTGCGGCCGAGAACGCCCTCCACTTTGATGTGGTCGCCGACCTGCAGTGTGTCTTTGGTCCAGCCCACCCGGCCGAGCATCATCAGGTTCATGGTCTGCAAGTCCCAAAGCTCCTTTTCACCATCATCGTTGGTAACTTCGAGATAGTAGCGGGCATGCGGGTTCTTGTAGATAACCTCGGTAATGACGCCCTCGACCTCACCGTTATTCCCGGGTTCATAGTCCGCGGCAAATGCATGGTGGGCCGCTGCAAAATTAATGTGCACGAATGGCAAAAATAGTAGTGCTAGGTAACGATGCATTTGAATTCCCCCGTGAACTGCGATGCCATCGATGTCCTGTTCTCGAATTCTAGCAGGCCCGTCCCGATTTTTGTTCGTCAAAGTGTTCCGTCCGCCTCGACGTGAACGTATACCGTAACGAACTGGCCGATCCATCGCGTATCCATGAATTCTACCAGTCCCACCTCCAGCGCAATGCGATCGAGCACAGTTTCTCCGTCGAGCACGAATCGGCCGCCTTCCTGCGTCACTGTGAAATCGAGGGCCGCTGGCGTGCGTTTGCCTTTCACGGTGAGATGCCCGTTCGCAACATATCCACCCTCATCACGATTTTCGAACTGGTTTGCCTGGTACAGAACGGCGGGATAGTTATCCGAATCGAACCAGGTCCACAGCTGCAGCGCCTGATCGCGGTCGTCGTTTCCGGTCTCGACTGCCGCCGTCATGATCTGAATGTCGAACGAGCTCAAGTTCAACGACATGGACTCGAAGTGAATTGCAGCCATCCAGTCAAGCCATTCACCATCAAATGCGACGCCGGAATCCATGCCTGCGAACTTGATGTGGCTTGCCGTGTAGTCAATATTCCAGACGCCTTTCAATTCATCTGGATCAGGCGCTCCTGCATCGGGCACAGTGCGCTTTGCCTACGCCGGAGTGCTTGCCAGGTGCTCTTCCTTAGTGGCTGCCCGAAATACTGCATAAGCCATCAGCACTGCCAGGATCAGCAGAGTAACAATACCTGCAGTTGAGATTCTGCCTGTCTGGGTTGACTGCAAATTCAACGCTTATCCGCCATGCTTGCCGGCTTCCCAGCCAAACGACCCGCCGATGGTCGCGCTGGCGACCTCCGCTGGCAACGCTTCAAGTTCGGTCGCCATCGTATCGTTCCAGCGATTCAGGAAACCGAATAAGGCGATCGACGCAACAATTTCGACAACCTGTCCTTCGTCGAAATGTCTATAGAGTTCGTCAAAATGCTCCTGTGTCGCCTGGCCGGGCGCCATCGCCCCATGGCAGGCTACGCGCAGTGCGGCACGTTCTGCTTCGGAAAACAGCTCGCTAGTCTCGTACTCCCAGACCCGGCTGATTTTTTGTTCCGACGCCTTGTAGACTTTCGCCAGATTCGCCATGTGCGCCTGGCAATAGCGGCAACCGGCAGCCTGGCTGGCAATCAGGCTGATCAGCATCTTCAGCTCTTCCGATACGGTGCCTTCATACAGGACGGCTTGGTTCAGTTGCATGAACGCCCGTACGATCTCTGGCCGCCGCGCCATCGTTTGAATGCTGTTTGGCGTAAAGCCGCGCGTTTCCTTGTAATGCGTGAACCGTTCCTGGATGTCCTCGGGAACGGAATCGAACGGCAATGGATTCATGTGAGCCATGCGTATCTCCAGAGGGTTTGCTTATGCGGCGAGATCGAAACTTGCGACGGTGCAGCCAACGGCAAAAATTGGCAGTTCCGCGGTATAGAACTGCAGATCGCCTTTACCACGCGCAGCGGCGGCGATCGCAATGAAGGTGCGAATTTCGAAGCCGCCCTGTCCTGCGTCGCGATAGGTGGCTTCATCGGTGTATTCGAGCAGCGCATCCTTGTCGTTGCGCATCAGCCGATCGAGAAAGTCACGATCCCATTCCTCGTTGATCTTCCCGGAGTCCGGCGTTGCCGGCCAGTGGGATATGCCGCCGGTACCGACCACTGCAATCCTCTCCGGGACCGAATCGCAGGCTCGCCGCAGCGCTTCGCCAAACGCCCAGACACGATGCAGGGGCGTCAGGGGTGGTCCCTGGCAATTGATATTGACCGGAATTACCGGCAGGTCGTAGTTCGGCGTCAGGAAATTCAGTGGCACCATGATGCCATGGTCAAATTTCCATTCTTCTGCGAAAGCCGTATCGACCGTTTTCATCACCTCGCAGACCAGCCTGCGGCCAAGATCAGGTGCCCCGGGAATCTTCCTGCGTGCGATCTTGAGCCACTCCGGGTCCTCGATGGGGCCTTCGTAGAACTCACCGATGCCCATGCAGTAGGCGGGCATGTTGTCCATGAAGAAATTGCCGAAGTGTTCAGCGGCGATCACGACCAACGCCTCGGCTCCGGCGTCTTTTATTTGCTGACGTTGTGTGTCGAGATTCGCGTAAAATTCGTCGCGCTTTGCAACATTGTCAACCAGATTCGCGCGACCGGTAATGCCGGGTGCGTGACTGAGGACGCCTGCATAAACCAGGCTCATCGATGTTTCTCCTCTTCGGTGAAACTGGACCCGCCGCCCGTCATCGTATAGACGCCTGCACGAACCGGTCCGTGTTTATCAATGCCTTTGCGCATCATGTCGAGGTAGTCGAACCACTCGATACCAAGGAAGGCGGCATAGTGCATCAATATCTGTCCATTGACGCCGAGCACGTACAGGAGACCAATGTCGCCTTCCCGCAATGCCGTCGCTTCTTCCTCCGTCAGATCGAATTCGCCGAGCAGTCCATCCAGATCACTGGCGTATCTTTCCTGGGCAAGCTCGTCGCGATTTAGCTGGAACAGGAATTTTTGCAGGTAATAAAGACTCATCAGACCCCCAGTTTGGGTACTCGATGGCTGCCCAGAGCCATGCAGACATTCTTCGTCTCCATGTAAAATTCGAAGCTGTAGTCACCACCGTCGCGCCCTATGCCGCTGGCTTTCATGCCACCAAACGGTGCGGGCAGGTGCCGGTTGTTCTCGGAATTGACCCAGATCATACCGGCATCGAGGTTTCTGGCGAGCCGGTGGCTTCTACCTACGTCGTTGGTCCATAGATATGCGGCGAGGCCGTATTCACTGTCATTGGCAATCGCCAGGGCTTCACCTTCGTCCTTGAAGGAAATGGCAGTCAATACCGGACCAAAAATTTCCTGCTGCGCAATCCGCATATCGTTTTTGGCGCCGGTAAACAAAGTGGGTTCCACATAATTGCCAGCGCCCTCAACCGCTTTGCCCCCGGCGGCGATCTTCGCACCGTCCTCAACCGCTACGCCAAAGTAGCTTACGACTTTTTCGAAGTGGCGGCTGTGTATCAAAGG
>Ga0209987_10001775_pt1 | contig 11813 bp, 10 predicted proteins | sample N074metaG_FD_182134 | JGI IMG/M metagenome (GOLD analysis project Ga0209987, IMG submission 182134) | Deep subsurface microbial communities from Kermadec Trench to uncover new lineages of life (NeLLi) - N074 metaG (SPAdes) (version 2) | ecosystem: Environmental > Aquatic > Marine > Ocean trench... | reverse complement strand
TTTTTTGCCTGTCTGTTTATTGAGGCACGTTGTTGGTCAACATTGTGCTGCTCTTTTAGACGCTCGAGAGGGTTGGCTTCGGTCGATGGCGGTCGCGCTAAGTCACCGGTGCGTCGTGCTGCTCTTTCAGACGCTCGAGCGGGTTGGCTTCGGTCGATGGCGGTCGCACTAAGTCACCGGTGCGTCGTGATGCTCTTCTAGACGCTGAAGTGGGTTGGCTCTGGTCAGCGGCGGCGGCGCTACGCGGCCGTCCGTGTTGGTCTTCGAGGCGCGTGCCCGCGCTGCAGTTGTAGTACGCTTACGGGTTCTTCGACTATCCGGACTCAATGATGAAGTACCTCCACACCATGGTGCGGGTCAACGACCTGGACGCCTCCCTCGATTTCTACTGCAACAAGCTGGGTCTGGTGGAGCTGGGCCGGCACGACAACGAGGGTGGACGCTTCACGCTCGTATTTCTGGCCGCGCCCGGCGACGAAGAAGCTCAGGTCGAGCTGACCCACAACTGGGATGCCGAAGATCTTGGCGAGGGCCGCAACTTCGGACACCTGGCCTACGCGGTGGACGACATATACGCCACCTGTCAGAAGTTGATGGACGGGGGTGTCACCATCAGTCGCCCACCCCGGGACGGGCGCATGGCGTTCATTCGCTCGCCCGACAACGTATCCATCGAATTGCTGCAACGCGGCGATGCCTTGCCGGCACAGGCACCCTGGCAGGACATGGAAAACACCGGCATCTGGTAGACTTTCCAGTCTGCCCGCGCAAACAACGATTGACGATCCACTGAACCATTCTTGAGAGAGACGACTCCATGAAACTCATCAATTCCGTTGGCCCCAATCCCCATGTCGTGCGCATGTTCGCCGCCGAGAAAGGCATCGACTTGCCGATGGAAGACATCGACATCATGGCCGGGGTCAACCGTCAGCCGGATTATCTGGCAAAGAACCCCACCGGCGGTGCGCCGTGTCTGCAGCTCGACAACGGCGACTACCTCTCCGAGATCACCGCGATCTGCGAGTACCTCGAGGAGAAGTATCCCGAGACCCCATTGATCGGCACCACGGCCGAAGAACGAGCCGAAGCCCGCATGTGGGCACGTCGCGTCGACCTGTACATCAACGAGAACCTGGCCAACGGGTTTCGATATTCCGAAGGGCTGGACCTGTTCAAGGACCGCATCACCACCCTGCCCGAAGCGGCAGAAGGGCTGAAAAGCATCGCCCAGGAGAAGATCACCTGGCTCGACGGCCTCATCGATGGCAGAGAGTTCATCGCGGGTGATCGGCTGACCCTGGCCGACGTACTGTTGTACTGCTTCCTTACGTTCGGAATTTCAGTCGGCCAACCGCTGAACGAAAACAACAAAAACATCGCGGCGTGGTACGAACGGATGGCCGCACGACCCAGCGCCCAAGCCTGACGGCGACCGGTCGCTAGCCCCGTCCGAGCCGTTGTGTTACCGTGAGGTGTTACTTTTAGTAGCACCTGAGCGGGGCGTGTGCGTGGGGTTCGAGCCCGCTCCAACGTCGTCTCTCCTGCGTCCGGTCTCGTTGGGACAAAATACGATCCACGGATAGGATGGAATTGTTCGGAACCAGGAATATGCGTAAAACTTATCTCACCGCTGCCGCCATTGCAGTCGCCTGTTCGGGATGGATGCTATCTGGCCAGTTCGGTGGGACGGACCGCAGCGAGCCCCTGACCCTGGCAGAACTGAACCTGCAACGTGAAGCTGCAGGCGAGGATCGTCCCCTGACCCGAGTTCGCGCCCGCATCATTCAGGCCGAGCCGCGCACCTCCAGTGTAATCATCCGAGGCCGCACGGAGAACAAGCGTACCGTTTCCGTTAAGGCCGAGACCAGCGGCCGGATCGTCGAACGTCCCATCGAAAAAGGCGATCGAGTCGATGCCGGCGAATTGCTGTGCCGCATCTCAACTGAGGACCGCGAAGCCCGGCTCGTCGAAGCCAAGGAGGCCGTCAATCAGGCATCGTTGGAATATCAGGGGCGCCGCCAGCTGGGCGAGAAGGGATTGATCTCGGATACCGTCATCGCCACGTCCATGGCCAAGCTTGCGGCTGCGGATGCGCAATTGATCCGCCGTGAACTCGAGTTGGCGCACACCCAGGTGCGCGCTCCGTTCGCCGGTCTGATTGAAGACACGCTGGTGGAAACCGGCGACTTCGTCCAACCCGGCACACCCTGCGCAACGATCATCGATCTCGATCCGATGCTGCTGGTCGGACGCATCGCCGAACGCGAGGTGCACCAGCTCACGCTCGATGCCCAGGCAACCGGAACGCTGATCGACGGCCGCGAAGTGACCGGTGTGGTGTCGTTCATCGGCCGGCAAAGCGACGCCGCAACCCGCACCTACGCGGTCGAGATCGAAGTCCCGAATCCCGACTATCTACTGCGCAGCGGGATCACGACAGAAGTTCGTATTCCCGTCGCCACCGTACTGGCGCATCGGGTCAGCCCGTCATTGCTCGCGCTGGATGACGAAGGCCGGATCGGCATCCGGACGATCGACGCCGACAATCAGGTCGTCTTCAACCTTATCGATATTCTGGACGACGATCAGGGCAGCATCTGGGTTTCCGGACTGCCGGCGGTTGCCACGCTGATCACCGTAGGCCAGGAACTCGTGGTGCCCGGGGAGCGGGTCGAGGTCAGCTTCGAGTCCGGCGGTCCGGACGCGCGCGCGCCTAAACTGATCGGTGCCACCGACCTGAATTCAGCCACGGCCGACAGCGAGCCTGACCCGGCACTCGACACCGCATCGTGAACAATCTGATCGACGTAGCGATCCGGCGCAGCCGGACCACGCTGCTTCTGCTGTTCATGATTCTGATCGCCGGGGTTATCGCCCGCGGCGCCATTTCGATCGAAAACGACCCGCGCATCGAGGTGCCCTACTTCGTCATCCAGGTGCCCCACGAAGGTATCTCGCCGGAGGATGCCGAGCGCCTGCTCGTGATTCCGCTCGAATCCGAACTGCGCTCCGTCGAAGGTGTCGAGGAACTGACGGCCTACGCCAGCGAAGGTATGGCGACGCTCGCCGTCGAGTTCAACGCCAATTACGACCTGGATCAGGCCCTGATAGACGTCCGCAACGCCGTAGATACGGCCAAGCCCAAACTGCCGAGCACCGCCGAAGAGCCGATTATCATGGAACAGTCGACCGATGATTGGCCGATCATCCAGGTGAACCTGCTGGGCGACGAGGTTCCCGAGCGAATCCTCTACAACATCGCGATGAATCTGAGCGACGACATCGAAGCCATCCCCGATGTGCTGGAGGCACGGCTGAACGGCCATCGCGAGGAGCTGCTGGAAGCAATCATCGATCCCGTACTGTTGGAGAGCTACCAGATCTCCAACGACCAACTGATCAACACCATCATCCGCAACAATCGGCTGATCGCGGCCGGCGCCATCGACACGGGCAAGGGTCGTTTCGCGGTCAAGGTACCCAGCCTCATCGAGTCTGCACAAGACATCTTCGAGATACCCGTGAAGACCGATGGCCAGACTGTCGTTACTCTGCGCGACATCGCTGAAATCCGGCGTACCTTCAAGGACCGGACCCGGTTCGCGCGCGTCAATGGCAACACCACCCTATCCATCGACGTCACGAAGCGAGCCAACGCGAACGTCATCGACACAATCGCCAAGGTCCGAGCGGTGGTCGAGAAAGCCAAGCTCGGCATGCCAGGCAAACTGACGGTATTCTATTCCCAGGACCAGGCGCCCTTCGCGCAGAGTCAGGTGACCGAACTGCAGGGCAATATCGTCACGGCTCTGGTGCTGGTGATGGTGCTGGTGGTGGCCGCGATGGGCCTGCGCAGCGGCCTGCTGGTGGGGGCAGCGATTCCCGTGTCGTTCCTGTTCGCGCTGATCTTCATCTACCTGATCGGCTTTACCTTCAACTTCATGGTGATGTTCGGAATGCTGCTCGGACTGGGCATGCTGATCGACGGCGCCATCGTGGTCACCGAGTACGCGGACCGGAAAATGATCGAGGGCTTCGATCGGCGAGCCGCATATACGCTGGCGGCGCATCGGATGTTCTGGCCCGTGGTCGCCTCGGTCGCAACCACCCTGGCGGCGTTTCTGCCGTTGATGTTCTGGCCCGGCATCCCGGGTAAGTTCATGCGCTACCTGCCCGTGACCGTGTTCATGGTGCTGTCCGGGTCGCTGCTGTACGCGCTGATCTTCGGTCCGACGCTGGGCTCGCTGTTCGGCAAGGCCGGGCAACAGGATGCCAAAGCGACTGCCGCGCTGAGGGAACTCGAAGAAGGCGACCCAACCCGGCTGCGTAACCTCACCGGTGCGTATGCCCGCCTGCTGACCCTCGCGACCCGTTATGCGCTGGTGACGTTCCTGCTTACCCTCGGCGCGCTGTTCGGCGCGTTCACCTGGTACGGCGCCTCGGGCAACGGCATGGTGTTCTTCAGCGATTCCGATCCGAAGTACGCGATCATCGCCATCAAGTCTCGCGGTAATCTGGCCGCCGAACAGATCAACACCCTGGTGCTGGAGGTCGAACGGGAGATTCTTTCGATTCCCGGAATCAAAGCGATCAACACCACCACCAGCGTCGGCGGCGACACCCGGCGCGGGATGGACCGGATCGGCCAGATCTTCCTGGAGCTGCACAACGAAAACGAACGCAGCCAGAGCGGCGTCGAAATACTCGAAGCCATACGCACAAACACCGCACATCTCGCCGGCGTTACCGTCGAGGTCCGCAAGATGGAACAGGGACCCGGCACCGGTAAGCCTATCAAGCTGGAGTTCCGCTCGCGCAACCGCGCGCTGCTGGAACCCGCCGTCACCCGAGTACGCGACTACCTGGACGCCAACCTGACGGGGTTGCGTGATATCGAAGACACGCGCTCGATGCCCGGCATCGAGTGGAAGCTGAACGTGGACCGCGCCCAGGCGGCGCTGTTCGGGATCGACGTGGCCCAGGTCGGCATGGCAGTGCAACTGGTGACCAACGGATTGAAGGTGGCCGAGTATCGGCCCGACGATGCCCGGAAGGAAATCGACATACGCATTCGCTATCCGGCCAGCGCCCGTGGGATTGGCGCGTTCGACGATATACGCATCAGCACGCCACGGGGACTGGTGCCAATTTCGAGCTTCGTGGATCGGGTTCCCAGCCCGCGGGTCGACACCATCCAGCGCATCAACGGCATGCCCGTGGAGTACATCCGCGCCGACGTGGCTCCGGGTTTGCTGGCCGACACGCTGGTGAAACAGGCCCAGGCCTGGATCGACAGCCAGACCTGGGATCCACAACTGACGATCGAATTTCGGGGAGCCAACGAGGAGCAGGCCGAGTCCATGGCCTTCGTATCCGTGGCCTTTTTGCTGTCGCTGCTGCTGATGTTCGTGTTGCTGGTGACCCAGTTCAACAGCCTGTATCAGGCACTACTGATTCTGTTCGCCGTCGTCATGTCCACAGCCGGGGTGCTGTTGGGGCTGATCATCACCGGCAAACCCTTCAGCGCGATCCTCACGGGGGTTGGCATCGTCGCACTGGCCGGCATCGTGGTGAATAACAACATCGTCTTGATCGATACCTACAATCATATTCGTCGGGAACACCCCGAACTGGATTACATCGCGCTGATCGTTCGCACGGGCGCCCAACGGTTGCGCCCCGTCGCACTCACCACGATCACCACGATATTCGGCCTGCTGCCCATGGCGAGCAATCTGTCGATCGACTTCATCAATCGCAACATCATCTACGGCGGACAGATGTCCAGCTTCTGGGTGCCCCTGTCCCAGGCAATCGTCTCCGGACTTACCTTTGCGTCGTTGCTGACCCTGGTCGCAACGCCCGCAATGCTGGCGCTGCCGCACCAGTTGCGGCACGTAATCGCCCGGCTGCGCCGCGGAACGACCCCGCCAGATGCAACCCCCATGCAGGAACCGGCAAGCGCCTGACAGGTCCCGACAGGTCCCGACAGGTCCCAACGCCAATGCACCGGCCGGGCTTCCCCTTCGCCCGGCAAGTTCCTAACATGGCAGCGAATGTCCCGCCGCAGTCCGTAACCACATGAGCCAAGTCGTCAGCCTGCAGAAGGCACTGGAACTCGACGTCGCGCGAGTTGGCGGCAAGACGCTGCATCTCGCAGAACTCGACGCGGCCGGGTTTCAGGTACCCCCGGCGTTCGTGGTGACCACGGACGCCTTCGTCGAGCACTTCCAACGGGCCGGAGCCGGCGCGTTGCTGGAGTCGTACGCGTCGCCCGGCCCCACCCAGCTCGCCATGTTGCGCGATCATCAGCTGAGCCCGGAACTCGTCGCAGAGATCGCCCGCGCACGCGAAGCCCTGGCGCGGCGCATCGGAAACGCCAACGATGCCGATCTGCTGTGTGCGGTGCGCAGCTCCGGCGCGGACGAAGACTCGGCGAGTGCAAGTTTCGCCGGTCAACACGCCACCTACTACTACACGGGCGCACAAGACATACCTCAGCGCATCATCGATTGCTGGCTGTCCTGTTGGAGCTCACAAGCCATTGCGTACCGGGCCGCCAACGACCGCAGCGCACCGCGCATGGCGGTACTGATTCAGCAGATGGTCCTGGCCGAGGTATCGGGCGTAGTGTTCACCCGCGACCCCACCGAGCCTGTCAGCGAACGCCTCGTGATCGAATCCTGCTGGGGCCTGGGTGCAGCGCTGGTCGACGGCCGGGTCACTCCGGATCGATATCGCCTGCGGCGCATCGATCATCGGTTGGTCAGCACGAAGATTGGCACCAAACGTTTCAAGGTGGCCGAAGACCTCATCGACCCGGAAGGCACACGCCTGGAGGCGGTTCCCCGTCATCTGCAACGCCGCGAAACACTCGAACCCGAGATGCTGCAACGAGTCGCGGAGCTCGGCGCAGGCTGCGAAACCCACTTCCGCGCGCCGCAGGATGTCGAGTGGGCCATTGCGGGAGGCCAGCTCTACCTGTTGCAGTCCCGACCAATCACCACGGTGATTGCTGCGGCGCCCCAGGTTAAGGGCCGCTGGGTGATATTCAAGCCGATCATCGAGAACTTCACCGAGGCGATGACCCCGCTGACGATCGACATTGTGCGTCGGGTGATACCGCGGTTCGGTCAGTTCATCGATGGACGTTTCTACATCAACTTCAACATGATCAAGGCGCTGGTACCCCTGGACATCAGTGACGCCCAATTGGCCGATCTGAGTCTGATGCGGCCCCGCGTGGATGCAGATGTGCCACGCTTCGATTACCGGCGCGTCTGGCTGCCAGTTCTGCTCGGACTCATGGGCTATCTCAGCTGGGGTATGCTGCTGGTGCGCACCCGGCACTTGCCTTCCCAGGCGCTGGCAGGGTTCAAGGTACGTTGCGCGGCCGTGATTGCCGACGATCGGCTCGACGCCCTGACCGCTACACGGCGCCTGTTTTACGGCGCATCGCCTTTCGCGCCCGCCGGTCACCTGGCGTTTCAGGTGAACGTCTCTTCGGCTCGCTACTTCATTCTGATGGATGGGCTGCGTTCCCTGCTCGCGCGCTACGCGCCGGACTTCGACCCCAACCTGATCGGGTCGCTCTGCGCCGGTAGCACAGACATGCTGTCTACCCGGCTGATCGAGGATCTGCGCACGGTCGCCAAACTCGCCGACAGCAATACCACCGTGCGCCGCCTGTTCGACGAGGAACCCGCCGAAACGCTGTCGGCCCGATTGGCGGCGGAGCCGGAGGCACGGGCGTTCATGAGCGGACTGGAAGGTTTCCTTGCGCGCTATGGTCATCGCGGCACCCGGGAGATGGAACTGGCCGCGCCACGCTGGCAGGAAGACCCCACGCCGTTGCTCGGGATGATTTCCAACATGCTCGATGCCACGCAGTCCGACGACGATCGCGGTACCAACCAACGCGCGCTCGCCGAGCGTGCGCTGGTCGACGCGCTGCCGAACCGACTGGCCCGGCGAATCGCCGATTGGTTGATCAGGCGGATTCGCTATTACGCCACCCTGCGCGAGAACACCCGTCACTTTCACGTCATGGCGCTGACCACCATTCGCCAGAAGATCCTCGAGCTGGAGCGGGAACTCATCGCGACTGGCGCGCTCAAGTGTCCTGACGACATTTTCTTTCTGACCTGGGACGAGATCACAATGCTGCGCGGCGGCCAGAGCGATTGGCGCGATGTCAGCATCCTGATCCGTACCCGTCGCGTTGACCACGCCCGCCTGTCCGAGCGAATGCCACCCAGCACTTTCAATATCGAACTGGATCCCCGGGAAGCCGACGCTACGGACCTGTCCGGATACTGCGCGAGCCCCGGAACGGCGGAAGGCATCGCCCGGCTGGTGCTCGACCCGGCCACCGACGCCGCACTTCGCCCGGGCGAAATTCTGGTGGCGCCCTACACGGACCCCGCCTGGACACCCTTGTTTGTCAACGCCGCCGCGGTGATCGTCGAAGTGGGCAGCTACCTGTCGCACGCCGGTACGATTGCGCGGGAGTACGGCGTCCCGTGTGTGGTGGATGTCGAAGGCTGCATGCAGCGGTTGGTCAACGGCCAACACCTGAGGGTGGACGCCAGCAACGGACGCATTCAGGTACTGTCCAAACCAGCTACCGAGCCAGCACCATGAACGCAGTGCTGATCTTCATCGTGGCCATTCCCTTGTCCGTAGAACTGTGCGGACGGTTGCTCGGACTGCGCGACGTCTGGCTGGTTCGTGACGCCCGCCCCGGGGCTGTGCAACGGCTGATCGTTCCCACTCTGGTGCTGGGCGTGATGGTCTCGTGGGCAGCCCCTGAGCACCTCGGCACGCTGCTTTCCGGCTTGCTGCTACCACCCCTGTGGCAAGTCGTCACGGGATACGCTATGCGGCTGGTCACCCGCATCCCCCGATTCCAGGCCCGGTCGATTTCAAGCCACGATCGAGGGTGAGAAGGAATCTGAGAAAAAACCCCGGCGACAGGGGATTGGGGAGGGGAGAGGAGATTGTCGCCGGGGCGTCGAAATCAAACTGTCACTAGTTGTTAGATGCGGCCGATTGTTTGGTTTTCAAGGCCGCCGTGAACGTCAACCTACGGCGATTCAGTGCGCCAGACTAGATTTGGCCGATGACCATGCCAAAAGTTCCGACGAACGTGGCCTCGATGTCGCTGAAGATCGAAGATGAGTCTAACCCGGGAGCCGGCGCGCCGTGTCAGCCAACCACCGGACGGCGCCGGCGATTGGTCGCCGATGTCTGTCAGCTAGTGCCCTGTACGGCTAATTCGGTTCATCGAACTAACCGGACAGGACATACGCTAGGACTTCAATGCAACGCGATCGTAGATCGACGTGACCTTCTCGAATTTGATGATCAGCGTATGCGAGACGTGCTTGTCCGGATCGTGCAAATGATATTTGTAGCGCTCCTGTGGCTGCCCCTGCAGAAATGCATCGTAGTCTTTTGAAAGCTCACGGACATCGCTGGTGATGTCCTTGCTCCAGGTTGCTCTGAAGGGTCCCAGGATGGCTCCACCGTCTAGACAGATCGTGATCTCGTGGTTGGTCAGCCCCGGTTCGTCTTTGCTCATGCCACCCGTCCTTCCTGACGATAGGATCCGACCCTACCATGCCTCACGCCAGCAGCAAACGCGATCACCTCTGCTATCCTCAACCCTTCAGCAATTTCACATGATGCCATGACCGAGTACCTCTACCGTATCCAGCCCACGCGACCGGAAATGCTCAGCGACGGGGGCACCCCGCGGGAGAACGAGATCATCCAGGCCCATTTCGACTACCTCGAGGCCCTGGCCGCCGACGGCACGGTGACGCTGGCCGGACGGACGCTCAACGCTGACCCGACTGCGTTCGGCATCGTCTTGCTCAATGCGGACGAGGCCAGCGCGCGATCGATTGTGGACAACGACCCGGCAGTCGCGCAGGGCGTCATGCGCGCCGAGTTGTTTCCCTTTCGAACTGCATTGAGGGGCGCAACCTGATGTCGCTTCGGCTTCCCTCGCTCGAAACCGATCGCCTGGCGATCCGGGACCTCCGCCGCGACGACCTGAACGATGTTCACCGGATTCTCGATCGGGAAATCGATCTGGAACGAAATCTATCCATCGAGACCCGGCGCCACTGGCTCGAATGGTCGATCATGAACTACGGAGAACTCGCAGGACTCTATCAGCCCCCTTACGGCGATCGAGCGGTAACGCTGCGCGACACGGACGAGCTCATTGGCGTCACTGGCTACTCGCCGATGTTGCACCCGCTTTCAGAGATGCTGAATGGGAAATCCGCTAGCGAGGCCCGCTGGCTTCCGGAAATGGGTCTCTACTACGCCTTCGCTCCAGCCCACCGGGGCAACGGTTATGCCACCGAAGCGGCCCAAGCGCTCATCGACTACGCCTTCGAGTACTTCCACCTGAAACGCATCGTCGCCAACACCGAATTCGCAAATCTCGCGTCTCAGGGCGTCATGAAGAAACTTGGCATGACGCTGCACCGCAACGAGACCGGCGAGCCCGAGTGGTTTGAGGTGCTCGGCGTTCTGGAGCAGAGCCAAGCCTGACGCAATGGAATCCGATGTTGAACTGCTCGGGGTCGTCGACGTCACCGACCCACAGGAACTGCCCGCCGGCGGATTCTCTTCATGGCTGCAGAGCACCCGAAGTGCCCAGGCAGGAGACGTCGGTGCTGACGTTCCTTGCGCTGGGTGCAACGCCTGTTGCAAGGCATCCTATTTCATTCACATCAGACCCGACGAAACCGAGGCGCTCGCGCTGATACCCGAAGCACTTCTGTTTGCGGCGCCCGGTCTACCCAAGGGAAACGTGCTGATGGGTTTCGACGAACACGGTCATTGCCCCATGCTGATCGACGACGCGTGTTCAATCTATGAGCACCGGCCGATAACCTGCCGCAGATTCGATTGCCGGGCATTTCCCGCCGCCGGAATTGCAGCCAGCGAAGACCACACGGCGCTGATTACGCAGCGTGCACGGCGCTGGAAGTTCGGCTACCCGAGCGAAGGCGACCGCGACCAGCATACGGCGGTACGAGCCGCCGCAAAGTTCTTAACCGAGCACGCTGAGTGCTTCCCCAACGGGGTACCGAACAACTCGACCCAGCTGGCCATTCTTGCGATCAAGGTCCACGAGGTCTTTCTCGAATACCAGGACAAATCCGGCAAGCCCGAACGCCTGCCACCGGATCTGGAGGTCGCCCAGGCAATAATCGATGCCAGCGAGAGGTTCGAAGCAAGGGTCAAATCGTCGTAGGATTCACGGGGGAAAGAGTTTGGATACATTGGTTGGCAAAGGGCCGCTGGAAAAGCAGCCCATTTTCTGGTTTTACGGTTCAGCCGCCGTTTCTTACGGCATCAAGAACAACGCGTTCAGTTATCTGCTTCTGATCTACTCCAATCAGGTGCTTGGCATTCCCGGCTACCTCGCATCCCTCGCGTTGGCCATCGCGATGATGTGGGATGCGGTGTCGGATCTGCTGCTGGGACATTGGTCCGACAAAACCAGTTCCCGGTACGGGCGTCGTCACCCCTTCATGTACACCGCATTGATCATGTTGCCCGTGTGCTTCTATGCCCTGTTCGATCCGGTCATCGCCATCACTGAAAGTAACGCGTTCTTCTACGTGCTGATCCTGGCACTGTTGATCAGAACGGGCACCACGTTGCACGAGGTGCCCTCGACTGCGTTGCTACCCGACCTGGAACAGGACTACGACCGGCGCAACAAATGGCTGGCACTGCGGCACGCCTTCGGCTGGTACGGCGGCAACGGCATCCACACGCTC
>Ga0209987_10001773_pt1 | contig 11825 bp, 13 predicted proteins | sample N074metaG_FD_182134 | JGI IMG/M metagenome (GOLD analysis project Ga0209987, IMG submission 182134) | Deep subsurface microbial communities from Kermadec Trench to uncover new lineages of life (NeLLi) - N074 metaG (SPAdes) (version 2) | ecosystem: Environmental > Aquatic > Marine > Ocean trench... | reverse complement strand
TATCTCTCCCCTTTTAAAATGACCTTCCTGTAGTAAACACGAGGGCCATTTAATTATTGTTAAATTGTGTTCATTAGCTTGTACTTATATTTCTAATTAGAACGACCCCTTACCCGGATACCAGTCGGTACCGGCCAAAGGCACTTTCGCCATTGCCGCTGCTTCAAGTGTCAATGCGACCAGGTCCTCTGGTTCAAGATTGTGTAGATGTGATTTACCACAGGCACGTGCCAATGTTTGAGCTTCCAGCACCATGGTTTTCAGTAGATTTTTTATACGACGGCCACCTAATTCAACATCGAACCTTTTGGCTAACTCCGGATCCTGGGTCGAGATACCTGCAGGGCACTGGCCGATATGATAGGCATCATAATAGCCGGCTGCTGAGCCCAATTTACGATATTCCTTATCATACTTTGGAGAATTACAACCCAACGCAAACAAGGCTGCCATACCGATAGCGACGGCATCCGCGCCCAGTGCCATACACTTGGCGACGTCCGCGCCATTGCGAATGCCACCTGAGACGATCAGCTGAACTTTGCGGTGCATACCCATGCCCTGTAAGGCTTCAACTGCTATACGAACTGCAGGTAGGGTCGGAATCCCCACATGTTCCATAAATACATCCTGGGTTGCTGCTGTGCCACCCTGCATGCCGTCAACGACGATCACATCTGCACCGGCCTTGCATGCGAGCTGTACATCATATTTGGTACGGGTTGCTCCGACCTTAACGTAAATCGGTTTTTCCCAGTCAGTAATCTCGCGGATTTCAGCGATCTTTATTTCCAGATCATCTGGGCCGGTCCAGTCAGGGTGGCGACACGCACTGCGTTGATCGATGCCTTTCGGCAGGGTGCGCATTTGTGCAACACGGTCACTAATTTTTTGACCAAGCAACATCCCGCCGCCGCCCGGTTTAGCACCCTGACCACAGACAACCTCGATCGCATCGGCTTTACGCAAATCATCCGGGTTCATGCCGTAACGTGATGGCAACATCTGAAGAACGAGGGTCTTGGAGGAGGCCCGCTCTTCCTCGGTCATCCCGCCATCACCTGTGGTGGTCGTGGTTCCCATCGCAGCAGCGCCTTTGCCAAGTGCATCCTTTGCCTGAGCGGACAAAGCGCCAAAACTCATGCCGGCAATGGTGATGGGAATATCCAGGTGTAATGGTTTCTTCGCGAAGCGCGTGCCTAGCGTTACATCGGTTTCACATTTCTCACGATATCCTTCAAGCGGGTAACGCGACATGCTGGAACCGAGGAATAACAGATCATCAAAATGCGGTACTTTACGTTTTGCGCCACCACCGCGAATACTGTAAATCCCCTCAGTTGCCGCGCGTTGTATTTCATGGATGACCTGCCTGGTCCAGGTAGCAGACTCCTGTAGTTCTGGATGTTCATCATAAACATTGGGTTGCTCTTTAGCAGTTGGATAGCTCATTTTCTTACCTCACCTGATCTTCATTAATTGTTTAGTTACGTATATCAAGTTACTGGGCATCATCGATCACAAAACGGCATTATCGATCTTGAAGTTATACAGTGTCCTTGCCGGGCCATAGACTTTGAATTTCTTCGGATCGGCCTTGATTTCGGCCTTATCGAGAAGTTCGGTAAGTAAAGCCAATTTTTCGGGATCCATCTCCTTTTCCTCGCAATCGGTACCCAGGCTCTTTACTTTGCCCTGGATAAAAAGATTCAATTCAAAGATCGAGTCACCAAAAGCATCACCTGCATCACCACAGACCACGACATTTCCTAATTGTCCCAGAAAGGCACACATGTGACCTACGTTGCCGCCGACAACGATATCAACACCTTTCATGGAGATACCGCAACGTGCAGCAGCATCACCTTCAACCACGATTAATCCACCGCGACCTGTCGCACCTGTATATTGTGAAGAATTACCTTTTACCCTGACGACCCCGGACATAATATTTTCAGCAAGACCAGCACCAGCATTACCTGTAACAGTGATATTTGCATACTTGTTCATACCACCGACATAATGCCCCGCATGTCCATCTATGGTTATATCTACTTCCGCATCGACCCCAACAGCAATGTTATGTTTACCCTTTGGATTGATGACTAAGAAGCTGGTATCACCACTCTTTCCATCAATGCTATGTAGCATGGAATTTAGTTCCCTTATTTCAGACTTATCCAGATCAATTGTATTCATTATTTTTCAACCTTAGATTAATTGTGTTTATATGCTTATTCCAAGTGCCATAAGGGCAACTTCAAGACGTGAACAAGCATTTAATTTACGCATTATATTCTTGATGTGAATTTTTACAGTTCCTTCACAAATATCTAGTTCTCTGGCAATCATCTTATTTGTCATGCCAGTGGTCAGTAGACCCTGAATTTCTCGTTCTCGTGCAGTCAGTGGAAAAACCTTGGAACCGGTTTTTTCCATATTAGTATGAGCGAAACTTAGATTATTCATAGTTTATTACCTCTGCCAGCTGTAAACCGTTGCTGGTTCCGGTTCCCATATTTTGGCATTTTCAACGCCAGGTAATGTAGAAATAGCCCGGAACTCTGAGGCCATCGCGACCCAATCATCAGTCTCCGCCAAAATTGCTGGTTTTGCACCTATTGGATCCCTCACGACGGCAAATCCGTCATGCGTACCCACAGCAAAGGTATAAAAGCCGTCTAGATCTTCAAAACCTCTTTCCAGAGCTTCATCGAGCGTGTCACCTTCCTGCAATCTCCATGTCAAATAGCCTGCGGCTACTTCACTATCGTTCTCGGTTTGAAATTCTACGCCATGAAATTGCAGAGTACGGCGCAGACGATTATGGTTAGACATAGAACCGTTATGCACCAGGCAGAGGTCTTCCCCCGTTGAAAATGGGTGTGAGCCAGAGGTTGTCACTGCACTTTCAGTTGCCATACGCGTATGACCCAATGCATGGCTGCCCCGCATGCCTTCGATACCAAAACGATCGATCACATCAACAGGAAGCCCCTTTTCCTTAAATATGGTGATATTGGTTCCAGAACTGGTCATATATAGATCAGGATGATTATGATGCAACCAGCCCTGCACAGTCCTGGCTTCAGCCTGCAAGGTCATTATTGCATGGTTGCTGTTCATCTCGATCTTTGACGACTCACCAAAAACTTCACGTACTTCCTTGCTGAATTTTTCCCATGAATAATCCGGGTTGGTTGATAGCACAGTGATTCTGACCTCACCTTCTGTTGCAGTACCATCGTAAATCGCTATCCCTGTACTATCGGGCCCACGCTCTGTCATTTCGACGAGCATTGGGGATAATAACGCACCCAAGCTGTTTTCAAGCTCGGGGTTTTTGATAAAGAGTCCAACAATTCCACACATAATTTTTACCCTCTTCTATGAAAGTTGTCTTACAATGGTTATTTTGCATAGCATGCAATATATTATATTCTCATGCATTTGCAGACAATACATATATATTGCATGCTATGCAATATATATTTTCGATAATTTTAAAGAATCATTATAACTATATCCAACCGAAATATAAAATCCGCCAAAATGCCTGTAATCAAGCCAGATCCAGCAATTCATGGTTATTTTGCATATCATGCAATATATTATATTCTCATGCATTTGCAGACAATACATATATATTGCATAATATGCAATATATATTTTCGATAATTTTAAAAAATTATTAATAACTTATGACCAACCGAAATACAAAATCCGCCAAAATGCCTGTAATCAAGCAAGTGCCAGCAATTCAAAGTAGGGAAACAAGCGGATACTCACAAAGCATGAGAGACTATACGGGAGAACCGCTGGACAAGAGAATCGGAACTCTATTGAGGCGATACCGACAACGCAGCCAACTAACCCTGTCAGATATGTCCAATGGTTCAGGCATCAGCACAGCCATGTTGAGCCGAATTGAAACTGGTCAAGCATCGGCCAGCCTGGATGCCTTGACAAGATACGCCACGGCATTAGGTATCCAGCTATCGACACTATTCAGACAAATAGAAATTCCGCGGGGCAATGCACAGTTTGTCAAGAAAGGTGAAGGTATGGAGGTGGTTAGAGCGGGAACAGAACAGGCGGGCTATACCTATAAAATGCTGAGCTATAATCTGGGACCGGAAAAATTATTCGACCCTTATTTGATCGAGATGGATGAAAACAGTCGCAGTTTTGCAAGCTTCCAACATCATGGCACCGAATTTATCTATATGCTTAAAGGAAAAATGGAATACCGCTATGGCGAAGATTTGTATCTTATGTCGCCGGGGGATTCCCTAACCTTTTCATCAGAAGTGGAACACGGACCCGAACGCCTGCTGTCAAAAAACATACAGTTTCTAGCCATAGTCATCTATGGCTCAGGTGACTCCTAGAGATATTTTTAAATAGACACGGCTTGCATTTTTCTCCAAACAAACACACAGAAACGAGTTAGTTGATGAAATTTTTGGTGTTCCAACACATCCCCGTTGAGCATCCCGGAATCTTTCGTGATTTTATGACCAAAGACGGCATTTCCTGGGACACCATTGAGCTTGATGAAGGCGATACCATCCCTGACCTGGATGGCTACCATGCACTTATCGTCATGGGTGGTCCAATGGATGTCTGGGAAGAAGAAAAATATCCGTGGTTAATCGATGAAAAAAAAACAATCCATGAGGCCATCGTAGATCGAGGATTACCCTACATTGGTTTCTGTCTGGGACATCAACTTATGGCAGATGCATTAGGTGGCAAGGTCGGCCCAATGTCTGAACCGGAAGTGGGTATATTGGACATTGAACTTAACGCAGAAGGATTGCATTCACCCCTGTTCTCTGGTCTACCTAAACAGATAAAAAGCCTGCAGTGGCATGGAGCTGAGGTATCGGAAGCGCCTACTGGTAGCACAGTCCTTGCTCATTCGCCTGTCTGCGCGATACAGGCATTACAGTTTGGAGACTCGGCATTCAGCTTACAATGTCATATAGAACTTACTAGCACTACTGTTTCTGACTGGGGTCAAGTTCCAGAATACGAACAATCACTTGAAAAAACATTGGGACCGGGATCGCTGAAAAAATTAGACATCGAAGCAAAAAAATATATGACTGAATTTAATCATTCGGCGAAATTAATATACAATAATTTTATTACTCAACTAGAGAAGCTTTCAATATGAACCCGATAACAGCAAGTTTTGTGTTATTTATTGTTATTGTACTTTGTGGTTACGTTGTCGCGAATGGTGCAGGTATTATAAAAATTGCTGGTTTTATGATGGGTATCCTGGCCGCAGCACTATCAATCTACCTCTACTGGAAAAACCGGAATCAAAACAACGGTTAAATACAATCAAAAAATAATTGATACAAACGGACCACTAGATGTGACTGGAAAATTGACCGTCGTAATAATCCTTTTGTCGTTCAACTGCAATAACAGTATTACGCATCAACATTGAAACGGTGACAGGGCCTACACCACCCGGAACAGGCGTAATCCAACCGGCAACTTCGCTACAAGATTCATAATCACTATCACCAACAATCTTTGGTTTCCCATCTGGTCCTTCTATTTGATTGATCCCTATATCGATAAGTGCTGCCCCAGGTTTAATGATATCGGCAGTCACCAGACTCGGCTTTCCTACTGCAACGAAAACGGCATCGGCATGCTTCGAGTGTTTTGTTACGTCGCGGGTCATATGGTGACAGACCGTTACAGTCGCACCTTCCGCCATCAACATAAACGCAATTGGCTTTCCGACAATTTCTGAATGGCCAATGACGGTGACCTCGAGTCCTTCAAGCTCCAGGTTGGTTCTGCGTAGAAGTTCAACAGAGGCAAGTGCCGTACAAGGTCCCATTTCCAACTCGTTATAAACAATATTACCGATGGACGCAGGATGCATTCCTTCCACATCTTTCAAAGGGTGAACGGCATTCTGTAACGCCTTAATAGGAAGGTTCTCCGGTACAGGTCGTTGAAGAATGATGCCAGTAATACGCGGGTCAACATTATAGCCAGCAATGGCAGTCTTTACTTCTTCCAGAGAAATATCTTCTGGGAAATGTCTTTCGATAAAGATAATACCGACCTTTTCCGCCTTATTTTTCTGGTTACGTACATAAAGATCAGCGGCCGGATTATCACCGATTTTGATCGAGACCAGTCTGGGTGTCCACCCTTCATTCTTTAGTCTAATAACACTATTGGTAGTTTCTTCAAGAATTTCACCACTGATAGCTTTGCCATCGAGAATTTTTGCGCTCATGATATCCACTTACTATTTTAAATGTCGCACAGTATCACGTTGGTATTAATATTTCGATATACACTTTAAGATGTATCTCTAAATGAGTATTTCCTTGTCAATTGGCGGAGACTAAATTAAATTAGCAGAGGATTTTTGTTATTCCTGTTTTGTTAAATTTTGCTACAAATGAAACTATAACCTTGAATATATTTGTCTGTATTAAACAAGTCCCCGGGATTCGATCGGATATTATTCCAAATGACAAAGCTAATTACATTGATACAACAAAATTACGCTGGATCATAAGTCCAGAAGACGATTGTGCTGTAGAACAGGCATTACAAATCCGTGAACAATTCCCCGATTCATCGATAACCGCCTTACGAGTCGGTAGCGGAAAACACTCAGATCCTTTGATTGATGCCATGGCTATGGGTGCAGATGACTCCATACTCGTACTCGCCAAAGAGGAACTGCTCGACCCCTATATGACGGCAAAGACAATAAAGGCTGCGATTGAACGTTCAGGGAAAAAACCGGATATTATTCTTTGTGGCAATGGATCGATTGATAATGAAAGTTGCCAGGTGCCCCAAATCCTCGCGCAGATGTTTTGCTTCCCTTGTGTAACGCGTGTCATTGACGTTTGCATGAATAATAGAGAACCCGAATTGAAACGACAAATTGAAGACGGGAAGATTGAAACATATTGGACTAATCTCCCCATTGTTGTTGCCTGTAAAGATGGATTGAATGTGCCGCGTTATGCACCATTACCTTTTATTGAACAGGCAAAGCAGAAACCGATGCTTAAACTTAGTCTGGACGAAATAGGTGTCAATACAAACGATCAACGATTACGTTATAGCAATTTTCGTCTTCCACAGACAAAGCAAGCGAATAAGAGCATTTATAATTATAGCTTGTCTAACCTGGTAGAAGCTGTTTTAACACAACTATCATTATTTTTACCAAACAAAAAAAGTAGAAAAATTTTTAACGCGTCGAATAGAAATGATGTTGATAATGTTGTTACAGAGGTGATCGAAATTCTTCGTGCTGATATTAAATCATTGCAGAGAGATTAAGTGGCAATTTAATGGCAAGAATACTTGTAATCTCTGAACCAACACGCAGATCGATCACAAAGACTACTCTGGGCATACTGGAAAAGCTTGCTGACTTTGATACGGAAGTCGCCATCATTGGCAAAATAGATCGGGCGAGTATTGATCTGATACAGAAATACGGTGTGACCCGTATCAATCTGTTGAAAGGAGACTGTATCAAAAAGTACAGTCCTGAAGCCTATAGCCATGCATTGAATACTTTTATCGAAAATAATAGTTTTGATGTGATTATCGGTAGTGCGACACCTATAGGGCAGGATATTTTCCCAAACCTGTCAGCACGATATGGCACTGCCCTGGCATCAGGTGTTAATGATTTCTTTTTTAAGGATAAAAAACTATTCGGCACTAAAAGACTTTACAATGGTAAATGTATAGTCGATATAGAATTGCTTGGCCCCAAACCCTGGTTTATAACAATCGTACCCGGTGCATTAAACAGCAAAAACAAGAAACGCAAGCGTCATTGTAAAGTCCTTGAATTCAACATACCTGATTGTGATATACATGCACAAGTCAGTGAAATATCAAACAATCCTGCTGCAAGGCCACCATTAGAAGATGCCGATATTATTGTCGCGGGTGGTCGAGGCATGGGCAATGGGGATAAATTATCAATACTGGCAGAATTGGCAGACACATTGGGTGCTGCCCTCGGTGCATCGGGTGGTGCTGTAGATAGTGATTTCGCACCAAAAGAATACCTTATCGGACAGAGTGGAACTCGAATTTCACCCTTGCTTTATATTGCCTGTGGCATATCAGGTGCCGTACATCACATTGCCGGGATCCGTAATGCAAAAAAAATCCTGGCGATTAATACTGATGCCAATGCCCCGCTCATGAAAATGGCTGACTATGCCATTATAGGTAATTTACATGACATCGTTCCAGCTATAACTAAACAATTAAGCGTTAAAAGGCATGATGATTTGGTAGAATGATATTAATTAAAGATAAATCAAGCGGATGAAAATTAATGACGCAATTCAAATTGAAATTTAAACCTATTACAACAGTAATTTATGCAATATCAGCCATACTAACTTTCTTCCTGTTATCAAATCTGACTTATGCCAATGAAGAAGATATAGTTTTAAAGAAGACATGTAATCGGCAATCGCTTATTACTGTTTCTAAAATAAAAAACAGTTCGTCAAACGAATTGACTGAACAAGATATTCGAATGCTACGCCTTGGCGCCAACCATGCCTGTATGGAAATACACAAGCGATTGGTTAATTCTAATAATAACCCTCTTCCAGATAGTAAAGTAATTGCTAAAACTGACGATACTAAAAACCAGGAAAATGATGATGACAAAAATGAATCGATATTTGATAGGTTATTAAGAACTGAAAAAAGAGAAGATGTAAACCCAATGCAAAAAAGACACAGAACCGGTGGTAAATAATTGTAAAAAACAAAATGCCGTCCCTGCTACAAATCCACCCCCCGGGGATGATATTAATAGGTCTGGGTTTACATTTAACCAGGGGGCGAACCTAGCCCGCAGCTGAAATCTCCACTTCTACACCGTGAACACTTGTACTTTCACCCATATCCGATTTTAAGCCCGGGTTCAATACATTAACATTGGCACCGTCCGGCTGACGTTTTGGCCAACGTCCCTTATGACTCAGTGCAACACCGATGGGAATATCGTTATCCAATACCAATTTTACTGTCAATTTGCCGGTCTTGTTATGCAATATTACAGTTTGTCCTTCAGTTAAATCACGTGACGCTGCATCTTTAGGGTTTATTGTGACACTTGCTTCGCCAAGTTGTTTTTCTATCTTTGGATCGTTAGCAAAGCTATCATTAAGTAACCAGGGTGATGCCGGCGAGAGCAGTCGTAGTCGATCATTAACAGGTCGGGCATCCGCGTGGGGCTCAGGAACTAGAGGGTGGCCATCAGCCTCAGCCTCAGTAGAAGCGAGATGTATTTTCCCATCAGATGTCGGGAATTTCAAATCAGCAAACTGCACAACAGCTTGTTCAGACATTGAAATAGTCCCTTTGGCTGACAAGCTTGCAAACGTTTCACCTGTTTTACTTTCATTTAAAACATGCTCAATTATTTCGTGGTCGCTTTCATAAAGTTCCTGTTCTTCAAAACCCATTGCCTTTGCCAGTTTGCGAAAGATTTCAGAATTGGGTAACGAATCACCCATTGGTTCGGTAACTTTTACCTGTGCCGATAAGCTATGATAAAAATAGGAAGCAAACAAATCGTCTGCTTCAAGAAAACTGGCAGCAGGAAGGACAATATCAGCATAATCCGTTGTATCGGTTGGAAAAATATCCGCAACAACGGTAAATAAATCTTCTCTACAAAGCGCTTGCTTTAACCTTGCTTGATCAGGGTTCGAAGCAACATTATTTATATTCCAACAAAATAAAGCCTGCGATTTATTTTTGTCCTCAAGATTATCGACTAAATCCATATGACTAATAGACGCCACATCATCTTTTGCCAAATTACTACCTAATAAATAACTATCATCAATATTGCGATTACCAAGCCCATTAAGATAAAGAAAACCTGCTCCCGGTTTACCAATATTACCGGTAAGTGCGGGCAATAAACTGCCAGCTCGCATCGCGTTACCACCACGAGCTTGGCGCTGAAAGCCCTGACCAAACCACAGTAATGAGGGCCCTTTTGCATAAGTTGTTGCCATTTCTTCGATCAGACTGACTGGAACACCGGTCAACTCCGCACTCTTCTCAAGCGTGAATGATTCGATTACCGGGAGTAATTGTGCAAAGCCACTGGTATATGTATCGATAAATGTCTTGTCTAACAAACCATCGCGATTTAATACATACATAATGCCATAGGCCAGTGCAGCATCACTACCGGGATAAAGTTGTAAATGTAAATCTGCATTTACTGCTGTCGGTGTACGTATGGGATCAACCACAATCACTTTTGCATTTGTTCCATTTAGCCAATGTTGATCAATATGTGGTGCACAAGCTGATGGATTGGCTCCCCAAATGACGATGCAATTGCTGTTTTTTGCCGTACGCGGATCAAATCCATCAAGAGAGGTGCCATAAACATAATCAAGCGCGATATGACCGGCTAAATTACAGATAGAATCCGGATTTACTTCCGTTGCCCCTAATCGATTAAAAAAACGCATTGGAAAATGGAACCCGATCATGGCAAAGGTTCCCGTGTAATGGGTATTCAGAATGGTATTTGCACCGTGATCTCGAATAATTTTCTTGAAGCGTTGAGTAATAATATCGATCGCTTCTTCCCATGAGATTGACTCAAATTGATTATTTCCTTTGGCACCACTACCCTTGGGGCCGATGCGACGTAAGGGTTCGGTAATACGCGCGGCAGGATCGCGCCAGACGCCGTTATAGGTTATTGAGCATTTTTTACACAATTTTCCTCTACTAACAGGATGATCGGGATCACCGCGAACATTAGAGATGACACCGTCTTTCACAACAACCGCGATGCCACAGGCATCATAACAATCCTTGGGACAAGTCGTTAGAACAGTCTGTACGTTTTTCATATTGGCCTTTCTAATTAGTTTCCATTTTCTCTCTGCCATTCTTTTCTATATCTTAACAATTTCTGCTTCTCCACCACAATATTTACACACTAATGTTATTAGCTCTTCAGCAACATTACTGATTTGTTCCTTTGTTGTATATGGATTCCCCTGAACAATTAGCAAACATGATCGAGTTGCTTCGGTTATTCTTGTTTTATGACATTGCCTGTGATCAAGCCGACATAAAATTTCATTACTTCCATCAATATAAGCATATTCCCCTTTCTGGATATCTACTGGTTTATTTGATCCCATGGGAATAAATATTTCACCTCCGTTTGTAATCCTGAAATCCAGATGCTGATTAATCATACCAAGCTCATGTGCACCAATAGAAACATGTGTTTTTACCGAGAGTAAATTATAGATATCAACGAGTAGATTAACGTGAGGCAGCGTGTTTTTTTTCAATAAGTATTTCAGCAGCGCCTCAGACGAACAAATATATTTGTTTTTTGACAAACCAAGCTTTGTTCGCAATACTCGATACCCTTCTAGAACCTGCTCATCCTTAAGCATTTTTTTGCTTAATCCTGGAATTATGTTTGCTAACCTCTGTTGTCGATAACTCTCAAATTCGTTATTTGATTCTAGATTCCGTATGTTTTTAAAAACAATGAAATTTACGACAATTCCCAGTTTATGGATTTCTTCATCGACATTAACAATCAGCGTATTCATCTTGTTTAATATGTACTAATACTATGTTATATGTTAAAAATTATTTTCGCTGTTTGCATAATATTATCTGCTTAATGTTTATATATGATCTAGTGTATTTTAATATTTCATGAGGTGTCAAAGGTGAAAATTGGTATTCTTGAGTGTGATAGTGTAATTAAAAATCTA
>Ga0209987_10001769_pt1 | contig 11834 bp, 10 predicted proteins | sample N074metaG_FD_182134 | JGI IMG/M metagenome (GOLD analysis project Ga0209987, IMG submission 182134) | Deep subsurface microbial communities from Kermadec Trench to uncover new lineages of life (NeLLi) - N074 metaG (SPAdes) (version 2) | ecosystem: Environmental > Aquatic > Marine > Ocean trench... | reverse complement strand
CCATCTGGTCGAGCGAAGCGTGGCCGAGAACGCGACTTTCCTCGAACGGCTCGAGAACCACCGCAAGGCCTTCGGTTAGTCCCATACCGCCGCGATCAGGAATTCCTTGTTGCCTTCGGGGCCGAGGATCGGGCTTTCGGTCAAGCCGAGCACGCGCCAGCTTGCTTGCGCGCCGAGCCAGGCCTCGATGCGCGCGCAGACCGCCGCGTGCAGTTCGGGATCGCGCACCACCCCGCCCTTGCCGACCTGGCCCTTGCCGGCCTCGAACTGCGGCTTGATCAGCGCGATCAGGCGGGCACCCGGCGCGGCCAACGCAAGGGCTGCGGGCAGCAGGGTCTCGAGCCCGATGAAACTGGCGTCGCAGGTGATGAGATCGACGGGGCCGGGCACCTGCTCGCGGGTGAGATAGCGCGCGTTGGTGCGCTCCAGCACCACCACCCTGGGGTCGTTGCGCAGCTTCCAGGCGAGCTGGCCGTGGCCGACGTCGACCGCCGTGACCTGGGCCGCGCCGCGGTCCAGCAGCACGTCGGTGAAGCCCCCTGTGGAGGCGCCGATGTCGAGGCAAGCGAGGCCCGCGGGATCGATGGCGAAGGTGTCGAGCCCCTGGATCAGCTTGAGCCCGCCGCGGCTGACCCAAGGGTGGTCGCGGCCGCGCAGCTCGAGCGGCGCGTCCCTGGCCAACAGCTGCCCGGCTTTGTCGACCCGCGCCTCGCCGGAGAACACCACCCCGGCCAGGATCAGCGCCTGGGCGCGGGCCCGGCTCTCGACCAGATCGCGCGCCACCAGCAGCCGGTCGGCGCGTTCCCGTTTCACTTTCACCATGACTCGCCTAGATTTGCTCAACCCCGTTACTATTGATTTCGGAAGCGCCTGAGTCCAACGGGAAAGGAACAGTGCCGCGATGACCGACAACCCCTTCCTGGGCACCTGGCGGCTGATTTCCTGGGAAAACCGGGACGCGGGCGGCCAGCTCGGCTACCCCCTCGGCCCCGACGCCCTAGGCTACATAACCTATACCGCCGACGGTTATATCTTCGCCCAGATCATGGCGGCGGGGCGCGCCACGCTCGCGACCCAGAACCCCTTCGGCGGCGCCGACGCCGAGGCCGCGGCGGCCGCACGCAGCCACATGTCCTATTGCGGCAAATACGAGGTCCGGACCGGGGGTGAGAACGATGAGGTCGTGCACCGGGTTGCGGTCAGCGACTTCCCCAACTGGGTCGGCGGCGAGCAACTGCGCTTCTACAAGTTCGAAGGCGAAAAGCTGATCCTCTCCGCCCCGCCATTCCAAACCAAGAAGGGCGAGATCACCACCTTCCTGATCTGGGAGCGGGCCTGATCTGGGAGCGGGCCTGATCTGGGAGCGGGCGAAACCCTAGCTAGAGCATTGTCCGATCTTATGGGCTTCGGAAATTAAGCCGGCACCGCGGGCGACTCGACATCGTCCTGGCCCAGCGCCTGCAGCGCGGCGGCCACGATGTGGGTCGCGTCGAGCCCGGCAATTTCGATTTGCCGCTCCGGCTTTTCGTGATCGATGAAGAAGTCCGGCAGGGTCAGCGGCCGGATCTTGAGCCCGCCATCGAGCAGTCCGGCGCGCGCCAGGAACTGCAGGACATAGGTCGCAAAACCGCCGATAGCACCCTCCTCGACCGTGATCAGCACCTCGTGCCCGGCCGCCAGCCGGCGCACCAAGTCTTCGTCGAGCGGCTTGGCGAAGCGCGCATCGGCGACCGTGGTCGAAAGCCCGCGCGCGGCCAACTCGTCCGCGGCCGCGAGCGCCGCGCCCAGACGGGTCCCGTAGGAGAGGATCGCGACCTTGGTTCCTTCGCGCAGCACCCGGCCCTTGCCGATCTCCAGCGGCGTGCCGCGCGCCGGCATCTCGATCCCGGTCGCCTCGCCGCGCGGGTAGCGGAAGGCGCTCGGCCGGTCGTCGATCTGCGCCGCGGTCGCGACCATGTGCATGAGCTCGACCTCGTCGGCGCAGGCCATCAGCACGAAGCCCGGCAGGCAACCCAGGTAAGTGATATCGTAGCTGCCTTGATGGGTGACGCCGTCGGCGCCGACCATGCCGGCGCGGTCGATGGCGAAGCGCACCGGCAAACTTTGGATCGCCACGTCGTGTACGATCTGGTCGTAGGCGCGCTGCAGGAAGGTTGAGTAAATCGCGACAAACGGCTTCAGCCCCTCGCCGGCCAATCCGGCGGCGAAGGTCACCCCATGCTGCTCGGCGATACCGACGTCGAAGAGGCGTTCCGGGAACTTGTCCGAGAATTTGTTGAGCCCGGTGCCCGACGGCATCGCCGCGGTGATCGCGACGATCTTCTCGTCGTGTTCCGCTTCGGCGATCAGGCCCTGGGCGAAAACGTTCTGATAGGCCGGCGCCTTTGGCGTCGGTTTGGCCTGCACGCCGGTCACGAGGTCGAACTTGGCGACGCCGTGATATTTATCCGGCGCCTTCTCGGCCGGCTCGTAACCCTTGCCCTTCTGGGTCACCACGTGGACCAGCACCGGGCCCTCGTAGTCCGCGTCGCGGGCGTTCTTGAGCACCGGCAACAGGTGATCCAGGTTATGCCCGTCGATCGGCCCGACGTAAAAAAAGCCCAGCTCCTCGAACAGCGTGCCGCCGGTCAGCATGCCGCGGGCGAATTCCTCGGCACGCCTGGCGGCGGTCTCGACGGAGCGGGGAAAGCGCTTGGCCACGACCTTGCCGATGTGGCGCATGGACTGGTAGGGCCGCGAGGAGATCAATTGGGAGAGGTGCGCACTGAGCGCGCCCACGGGCGGCGCGATCGACATGTCGTTGTCATTGAGGATCACGATCAGGCGGCTGTCCATGGCGCCGGCGTTGTTCATCGCCTCGTAGGCCATGCCGGCGGTCATGGCACCATCGCCGATCACGCAGATCACGTTGTTGTCGCGCCCCAGAAGATCGCGGCCGACCGCGAAGCCGAGCCCGGCGGAAATCGAGGTCGCGGCATGGGCGGCGCCGAAGGGATCGGACTCGCTCTCTTTGCGGCTGGTAAAGCCCGACAATCCGCCGCCCTGACGCAGGGTGCGAATGCGGTCGCGCCGGCCGGTCAGCACCTTGTGCGGATAGCACTGGTGGCCGACGTCCCAAATCAGCCGATCGCGCGGCGTATCGAACACGTGATGCAGCGCCACGGTCAACTCGACCACGCCCAGCCCCGCGCCCAGGTGTCCACCGGTCACCGAGACCGCGGAAACCACCTCGCTGCGCAGCTCGTCGGCGAGCTGACGAAGCTGCTTCTCCTCCAGCTCGCGCAGATCCGCCGGTTCCGAAATCGTGTCCAGCAAAGGCGTCTGGCTATTATGTCCGATCTTACTCACGTAGCACCTCGTTGCTCATTGCTATAAAACCGGTCGCCCGGGGCCGCGGGCGCGGCACCCATCCGGCCTCAGTTCCGGCGTTCCAATACGAATATCGCAGTCTGTTTTAGAAAATCAGCCTTTTTCGTGAATATTTCAAGGCGCGCACAGGCGCTCTCGACTAATTTTTTGGCCCTGGCCCGGGCCTCCCCCGGTCCCAGCAAGCCCACGAAAGTGGCCTTGCCGGCCGCCGCGTCCTGGCCGGTCGGCTTACCCAGTTCCTCCGGCGTGGCATCGAAGTCCAGCAGATCGTCGACGATCTGGAAAGCCAGGCCCAGGTCCCGGGCGTAGCCCAAGAGGGCGGCGCGCTCCGGCGCCCCGGCACGGCCCAGGATCGCGCCCGCCTCGCAGGAAAACGCGATCAGCGCGCCCGTTTTGAGCGCCTGCAGACCGGTAATGCCGTCGAGATCGAGCCCATCGCGGCCCGGCGAGATATCGATCATCTGGCCGCCGACCATGCCGCCCGCCCCGGCCGACCCGGCCATCCCGGCGATCAGTTCCGCGCGCACACTCGCGTCGGGATGGCAGCGCGGATCGGCGAGCACCGCGAAAGCCTCCGTCAACAGGCCGTCGCCGGCCAGGATCGCGGTCGCCTGGTCGAAGGCCTTGTGGGCGGTCGGCCGGCCCCGGCGCAGGTCGCTGTCGTCCATGGCCGGCAGATCGTCGTGGATCAGGCTGTAACAGTGGATCATCTCGACCGCGACCGCGCATTGCAGCGCCTGGTCCGGCGCGACGTCGAACAGCCCGGCCGATTCCATCAACAGGAACGGGCGCAACCGCTTACCCCCGGTCAGCGCCGAGTAGCGCATGGCCTCGATCACCCGGCCGCGGGCGCCGGCAACCGGCATCAGGAGCTCGTCCAGGCGCCGCCTCACCGCCTCGCCGCGCGCCGCCAGCCGTTCCGCGAGGCTGAGGGCGGCAGCAGCCGGGCGCTCAACCTGCGTCGAAGGGTTCGCTTGCAATTTCGCCCTCTGGTCCGAGGCGGATCTTGTCGATTTTCACTTGCGCTTCTTTCAGTTTCTTCTCGCAGTGTTGCTTGAGTTTGGCGCCGCGCTCGTAGGAGGTGATCGCCGCGTCCAGCTTGCCGTCGCCCGATTCGAGCGTCGCGACAATGTCTTTGAGTTCCTTGAGGGCGTCCTCGAAGCTCATCTTGACGATATCTTTGTGGGTCTCGGTCCCGGCCATGTCATGGAATCCGTCGAAAATCGAGGTTCAGGGTCAAGTTTAAGAGGCTTGGAGCCGCGCCACAACCGCCAGGCCAGGCCAGGGTGCCGCCAGGCCAGAGTGCCGCCGGGCCAGGGCGCCGCGCGGCCCACGGTCAAGGCGCCACCATCAACGCCCGGACATGAGCCGCCGCGCTGGCCGCCAGGGCCTCCAGGTTGTAACCCCCCTCAAGGGTCGAGACCAGCCGCCCGCCGCAACTCTCCCGCGCCACCGCGAGCAACTCCGCCGTGGCCCAGGCGTAGTCGTCCTCGTGAAACCGCAGGCCCGCCAGGGGGTCGTCGGCGTGGGCGTCGAAGCCGGCCGAAACCAGCAGAAATTCCGGGCCGAAGCTGCGCAGCGCCGGCAGAATGTAATCGTGCAGGGCGGCGCGAAACTCGCCGGAGCCGGACATCGGTGCGAGCGGCATGTTGACGATGTTGCCGTGGCCGCCGCGCTCCTCGGCGGCGCCGGTACCGGGATAGAGCGGCATCTGATGGGTCGAGGCGAACATTAGATCGGGGTCGTCCCAGAACATCGCCTGGGTGCCGTTGCCGTGGTGCACGTCGAAGTCGACCACCGCGACCCGCTGATAGCCATGGGCCGCGCGCGCTTGGAGCGCGCCGACCGCGATGTTGTTGAACATGCAAAAGCCCATGGACCGCGTCGGCTCGGCGTGGTGCCCCGGCGGACGCACCGCGCAGAAAGCGTTGTCCGCCTCGCCCGCCGCCACCGCGTCGACCGCGGCGCAGAGCGCGCCCGCGGCCCGGCGCGCGGCCTCGCCCGAGCCCGGCGAGACCGTGGTATCCGCATCGAGGCTGGCGTGGCCGGTTTGGGGGATCGCCTCGAACACCGCGTCGACATAGGTTTCGGGGTGCACCCGGGTCAGTTGCTCGCGGGCCGCCGGCGGCGCCTCGCGCCGCTCCAAGGCGGCGAACTCGGGCGCGGCGAGCGCGTCCAGCACCGCGGCCAGCCGGGCCGGGCTCTCCGGATGCATGGAACCGGGATCGTGTTCGGCGCAGGCCGGATGGCTGTACAGCAGTGTGGTCATGTCGCCTCCTCGATTCGCGTCAAGTGCTCGCGCCCCGCCGGCGCGGCCGAGAACTCGACAACCACGCCGAACGCCTCCGAAGGATAGATCCACAGCCGGCCGGGGCGCTTCGCGAAACGCAAGCCGCGCTCGATAAACAGCGCCTCGGTCGCCTCGATATCGGCCACGGCGACCCGATAAGCAGCGAAATGCGGCGTGGCCGGCGCCTCGGCAATCGCGCAGTCGGGAAAGCGCGCGGCGAAGAGTTCCGGCGTCACCATCGATATTTGCCCGCGAGAGGTCGAAACCGCGAGCGCGCCGCCCGTGGTCGAGACCGACCCCTCGCCTTCGAGGCGGGCGAAAAAATCACCGAACGAGTCCGGATCATCCGCAACCATCACGACCTCGACCACCTCCGTCGCGCCGTTGGCGTGACGCTGGTATTCCGGGTTCCAAAAATGCTCCGGCGCGTGCTGCTGGCAGACGAAGAAGGCGGCCTCCGGCATCCGCTCCTCGGTCACGAAGGCAAGCGAAAACGAGACCGTGACCTGACCGCCTTGGGGCAGCGTCGCCTGGCGCGAGAAATCGAAGGGCGCGTAGGTCTGCAGGCCTTTTTCCGCGAACTCGGCCTGATCGCGGCGCGCGTCGTCGCTCTCCAAGACCAGCATCGACATGCCCTGGCGCCGTGCGGCAAAGTCCATGTTGAAGGCGCCGAAGCTGAAATGACCCGGGGTCATGGGCGGTATCTTACGAGGCGCGTCGACGCAGACCAGCTCCAGGAAATTCCCGCCCAACTGGACCAGGCTGTTGGCGGTGCCGAAGGGATGCTCGGCCCGGGGCGTGGTGGTGAAGCCGAACGACTGATACCGGCGCCGTGCCGCCTCGAGATCGGCGACCGAGAGCACGAGATGATCTATTCCGCGTTTCACCGGCCGGTCCCTTCCCGCCTCCGTCGAACGGGCGGCCCGCGCAGCACACCGGCTCCCCGGCGTAGTGTTAGACGCTGGGCGTCAATCTGGCCACAAAGATTCGATCGCCGCCGACTCGCCGCGCGGTGGAGGTCGGTTTGAGAGCCCTGCGAAAAGGCCCTGATGGTGGCGCCGGGGCGCTCCCGCGCATTGACTTATCAAGGGGATGCGACCACATATCCCGTGGGTTATACTGATTTGTTTCCCAGTTAATTCGGCACGGTAGGAGGTGGCCTTGAGCTTTCAGGCCTCACCCGCGATTCGTAAGTTGCTTCGCCCCACCGCGGTGGCGGCGAGCCTGTGGCTGGGCCTGCTGGCCGCCCTGGCAACGGCGCCGGCTTTCGCCCAGGCGGACGTCATGCGGGTCCGGGTCGATACGGTCAGGCAGGTGCGTTTCTCCCAGACCGTGCCGGTGATCGGCCGCCTGGTGGCCCAGCAGGCCGGCGTGGTCGCGGCGCGGATCAACGGCCCGATCGAGGCCTTCGAGGTCGAAGTCGGCGACCGGGTCGAGGTCGGCCAGGTGATCGCCATCCTCGACGCGACCGCACTCGAGGCGCGCCGCGACTTCTACGCCGGCAAGCTGAACGAAGCGAAGGCCAAACTCGCGGTCAAGAAGGCGGAGCAGGCGCTCGCCCACCAGAACTACAAGCGCGTCGAGAAACTCAAAAAGTCCGCTGCGTTCAGCCAGGCACGCTTCGACGACGCCAAACAGAATCTGGTCATCGCCCGGGCCGAGGCGAGCCAGGCGGAAACCGCAATCGCGGCGGCGGCGGCCGAACTCAACCTGGCCGAGATCAACCTCTACAACGCCCGGGTCCGTGCGCCCTACCCCGGCGTTATCACCGAGCGCCTGACCGAGGCCGGCGCCTACGTTCAAGTCGGCGCGCCGGTGATCCACATGATCGGCGACCGCAACCTAGAGATCGAGGCCGAGGTGCCGTTCCAGCACCTGGCCGGAATCGAGCCGGGTATCGAGATGCGGCTGTGGCTGGATGACGGCACCGAACACAGCGCCGTGGTACGCGCGCTGCTGCCCTCGGAAAACCCGCTGACCCGGACCCGGGCGGTGCGCTTCGTCCCCGACATCGGCACGACACTGCGGCCGCTCGCCCACGATCAGAGCGTGACCTTGGAGATCCCGATCGGACGCGAACGTCAGGTCCTCACGGTGCACAAGGACGCGATCGTAAAACGCAAGGGCAAGGACATCGTGTACGTCGCCGACGGCAACGAGGTCGAGGCACGGGAGGTCCGGCTCGGCGCGGCCGTGGGCAGCCGCATGGAGGTGCTCGACGGATTGGCCGAAGGCGATAAAGTGGTGGTGCGCGGCAACGAGCGCCTGCGCCCGGGCGCCAAGATCAAAGTCGTCGGCGAGTCCTAGTGAACCTGATCCGGCTCGCCATCGAACGCCCGATCGCGGTCATCGCCGTGGTCTTGATGGTCGTGATGTTCGGTCTGGTGGCACTGCAAACCATCCCGATCCAGCTTTCGCCCGACGTCAACCGGCCGGTGATCACGATCACCACCTCCTGGCCCGGCGCCGCCCCGGCCGAGGTCGAACGCGAAATCCTCAACCGCCAGGAGGAGGAGATGGCGGGCCTGGAGGGCCTGCAATCGATCACCGGCCGCGCTCAGCCCGGGCGCAGCCGCTTGACCCTCGAGTTCAACGTCGGCACCAACATGGACCGCGCCCTGCTGTTGGTTTCCAACCGACTCAACCGGGTCAGCGGCTATCCGGACGAAGCCAGCGAACCGACGCTGGACACCGCCGGCAGCGAGGACCAAGCCATCGCTTGGTTCTCCGTGACCCGTGCCGAGGGCAACGAGCGCCCGATCCACGAGTTCGGCGATTTCGTCGAGGACGTGATCAAGGATCGCATCGAGCGCGTGCCCGGGGTCAGCCGGGTCAACGTCTACGGCGGCAGCGAACGCGAGATTCAGATCACCACCGAGCCCCAACTGCTAGCGCGTTACGGACTTACGGTCAGTGCCGTGATCCGGGCGCTGCGCGAAAGCAATACCTCGATGACCGCCGGCGACATCGACGAGGGCAAGCGCCGCTACGTGACCCGCATCGAAGGCGAGCTCAACACCCTCGATGCCATCCGCGAGGTGGTGCTGCGCTCCTACGAGGATCCGCGCAGCGGGCGCCTGGCGCGAGTCACCCTGGACGAGGTCGCCACGATCGAATACGGCTACAAGGAACCGGATTCGAATATCCGCATGCTCGGCCATCCAGCCATTGCCTTTAACGCCTTGCGCGAGACCGGCGCCAACGTGATCGAGATCATGAGCGACATTGCCGAGGCGGTCGACGAGCTCAACGCGGCCGCGGTGCCGAACGCCGGACTCAAGCTGCAGCAGGTCTACAAGGAAACGGTCTACATCAACGCCGCCATCGACTTGGTGCGGCAAAACATCTGGATCGGCGGCACGCTGGCAATCGTGATCCTGCTCCTGTTTCTGCGCTCGCTGCGCGCCACCTTCATCATCTCGATCGCAATTCCGGTTTCGGTGATCGGCGCCTTCGTCGCCATGGCGGCGTTGGGGCGATCGATCAACGTGATCTCGCTGGCCGGTCTCGCCTTTGCGGTCGGCATGGTGGTGGACGCCGCCATCGTGGTGCTGGAGAACATCTACCGCCACCGCGAGGCCGGCCGCTCGGCCAAGGACGCCGCCTATCTGGGCGCCAAGCAGGTCTGGGGCGCGGTACTGGTTTCGGCGCTGACCACGGTCATGGTGTTCATCCCGATCCTGGTCATGAAGCTGGAGGTCGGTCAGTTGTTCCGCGACATCGCGGTGGCGATTTCGGTCTCGGTGCTGCTGTCACTGGTGGTCTCGATCACAGTGATTCCGGCGCTCTCCAACCGGGTGTTCCGCGGCAAGCGCCAGGCCGACGGCAGCGAAGCCTTCAGCCGCCTGCCGCTGCCCGGCATCGACCAGTTGGCGCGCGGCTTCGTGTTCCTGGTGATGGGCTTAATCCGCGGCATCGTCCGCAGCCGTTTGCTGTCGTTCGCGGTGGTCGCCGCGGTGACCGCGGCCGCGATCACCGGGGCTGGGCGCTACCTGCCCAAGCTGGAGTACCTGCCCGAAGGCAACCGCAACCTGGTGTTCGGCATCATCATCCCGCCGCCCGGCTACAATCTCGCGACCACCTCCGAGATCGCCCAGGATATCGAGGCCGAGATCCGGCCCCACTGGGCCAGTGTTTCGGGCCCGGAATCGGCGCCCGGCGAACCGCCCAAGATCGAGCGCTTCTTCTTCGTGGCGCGGCGTTCGACCACGTTCCTGGGTGCGGTTTCGGTCGACCCGCAACGCGCCGGCGAGCTGATTCCGATGTTGCGCAAGGCGGTGTTCCGCGAACCAGGCACCTTCGGCTTCATCAGCCAGCCTTCCATCTTCGGCCGCGGCATCGGCGGCGGGCGCAAGATCCAACTGGACATTTCGGGCCAGGACCTGGAACAGATTCTGGACGTGGCGGCGCGCGCCGCGGCCAAGGTGGTGCAACACCTGCCGATGAGCGAGGGACACCAGTTCCGCCCCAACCCTGGGCTCGAGCTCGGTGCGCCGGAGGTGCGCATCATCCCGAACCGCCTGCGGCTCGCCGACAACGGCGTAACCGCACGGGAGCTGGCCGAGACCGTGGACGCCTTCAACGACGGCTTGCGGGTCGCCGAGGTGACCGTGGGCAGCAAACGCCTCGACCTGGTGCTCCGGGGCCCGGAGCAAACCGTGACCGAGACCCAGGGCATCGCCGCCCTGCCGGTGGTCACTTCCTCGGGCCGGATCGTGCCGACGGGCTCACTCGCCGACGTGATTATCACCTCCGGCCCGACCGAGATCCGGCATCGCGAGCGCTTCCGCACCGTCACTCTCGAAATTCGTCCCGCCCCCGGCATGCCCTTGGAAACGGCGCTCGATACCCTGCGCGACCAAGTCATCGAGCCGCTTCGGGCCGAGGGTCTGCCCGCGGGCATCAAGATCGGGCTTTCCGGGACCGCGGACAAACTGACCCAGACCTGGCGCGCCATGCAGTGGCAATTAGCGTTGTCGGTGGCGATCGTCTATCTGGTCATGGCGATCTTGTTCGAGAGCTTCGTCTACCCGCTGATCATCCTGCTCTCGGTGCCGCTGGCCGCCGCCGGCGGCGTGGCCGGACTGGTCGCGCTCAACTACTATAAGTTCCAGCCACTCGACATGCTGACCCTGCTCGGTTTCGTGATCCTGATCGGCATCGTGGTCAACAACGCGATCCTCCTGGTGCATCAGACGCTCTACCATCTTCGCGAGGACGGCATGGCGGCGGTCGATGCGATCTTGGAGGCGACGCGCAATCGCATCCGGCCGATCTTCATGTCGACCCTGACCAGCGTGGTCGGGATGCTGCCGCTGGTAGTCTTGCCGGGCGCCGGTTCGGAACTCTACCGCGGGCTGGGTTCGGTGGTGGTTGGCGGCCTCGCGCTCTCGGCGCTGCTGACGCTGCTGATCGTGCCGCCGATGTTGGCCATGCTGATCGGCCCGATCGAAGGCCGCAAGGCGCCGGCGCTCGGCGATCCGGGCCGCCGAGATCAACTCGCACCCGAGCCGGAGCCCGCCGCCGGCGAGTGATCCTAACGCCGGGACTCGCGGCGCAGGCCCCAGCCGTAGACCAACAGCGCCGCCCAGCCGCCGAGCAGCAAAATTCCGCCGACCGGCACGGCCGCGCCGAGCACGCGCATGCCGGTCAATCCCATGACGTAGAGCGCGCCGGAGAACAGCACCGTGCCGGCCAGGAAGCCCCAGCCCGCGAGGGTCAAAGCGCGCGGGGGCGCCGGCGGGGACGCCGGCGCGTGACCCACGAGCAGCGCGACGCCGAGCAAGGCGAGCGCGTGAACCATGCCATAGTCGGAGCCGGTCTCGATCCAGGCGATCCGCTCCGGCTCGACCCGCCCGCGCAGGCCATGTGCGGCCAGCGCGCCGAGCCCCACCGCGAGCAAGCCGTTGACCGCCGCCGCGCAGATCCACAAGCGCATTTCCCATCTCCTTTTCGAAACCGGTGACGGCGGTCTGTCTAGACCAGATTCTGAATCTCGTTAATTTTCCGCGCCTTACGACCCGGCGATCACCAGGCCGCCCAGCAGCACGACCAGGACTATCACCACGACCGCGCGCCAGGGACGGACGAGGGGCGGCTCCAATGCGGCCGCCGAATCTTCCAGCTGTTTCCCGCCGTCGATCATGGCGCGGATCACGTTGTCGCCACTCAGCAG
>Ga0209987_10001767_pt1 | contig 11842 bp, 16 predicted proteins | sample N074metaG_FD_182134 | JGI IMG/M metagenome (GOLD analysis project Ga0209987, IMG submission 182134) | Deep subsurface microbial communities from Kermadec Trench to uncover new lineages of life (NeLLi) - N074 metaG (SPAdes) (version 2) | ecosystem: Environmental > Aquatic > Marine > Ocean trench... | reverse complement strand
GGTAGACCAGACCGCCCAAGGCTCCGACCACCAGCCGATTCGAATCGAGATCGATCTCTAGCGGCCCGCCTTCTCCTCGCGTACATCCTGCCATCCTAGACCAAGCAAGCCGCTTAGCTAGAGCAATTTCCGACCGGATAGAATCGTAGGGGATTCCCACGAGTTCGAATTTCTGATTCAAGGTGTGGGCTGGTGAAGGAGGCCAGTCTGCATGGCAAGACCCCTTTCCAATGACCTTCGTGATCGGCTTGTATCGGCGGTTGATGGCGGGCTGTCCCGTCGCTCGGCGGCAAAGCACTTTGGCGTAGCGCCCTCGACTGCGATCAAATGGGTCGATCGGTGGCACCGCACGGGCGATGTCGGGCCCCGGCGGCAGGGCGGCGATCAGCGCTCGCGCCAGATCGAGGTCCATGCCAAGGAGATCCTGGCGCTGATCGAGGCGGCACCAGACATCACCTTGGCTGAGCTGGTGGATCACGTGCATGCGGGGCATGGGTTGACGGTGGCCCTGAGCACGGTCTGGCGCCTGCTCGACCGGCACGGGATGACGTTCAAAAAAAACCGCGCACGCGAGCGAGCAACAACGCCCTGACGTGTTGCACCGCCGTCGGGCCTGGTTCGAGGTTCAGCCAGACCTGACACCGGAGCGCCTGGTTTTCATCGACGAGACCGGCGCCTCGACCAAAATGGCGCGGCGTTACGGCCGAGCGCCACGGGGCGAGCGCTGCCGGGCATCCGTGCCACACGGGCATTGGAAGACGACGACCTTCGTCGGCGCGCTCAGACTGGAGGGCATGACCGCGCCCATGGTCCTCGACGGGGCCATGCACGGCGCCGCCTTCCTGGCCTATGTGGAGCAAGTGCTGGTGCCAACCCTGACCGCCGGAGACATCGTCATCATGGATAACCTGCCCGCCCACAAACCCGTCGCCGTGCGTCAAGCTATCGAAGCCGCCGGTGCCGAGTTGCGATTCCTGCCGCCCTACAGCCCCGACTTCAACCCCATCGAGATGGCCTTCTCCAAGCTCAAGGCGTTCCTCAAGAAAACCGCCGCGCGAACCGTAGACGATCTCTGGGACGCCATCGCAATAGGCATCGACATCTTCACGCCAACAGAATGCCAAAACTACTTCGCTGCTGCCGGATATGACCGCGATTGATCGGAAACTGCTCTAGTACCGCCGTGTCCATGTCACATGAACGGCACATGATTTGTGCTTCATGTTCTAACTATGTTCGGTGCATTAGTCCGACACTCAGGCAACACATGTCCGGCAACGGGCGGCGACGGCTGGCGTGGGATCTGCTGCACGGTCGCCAACGGGCCGCACCAGATCGGCCAGACCAAGGGTCTTCTTGTCGCCGATCCATATCCACACGATCTGCACCGCCCCTGAGCGACCCCTAGACCAGCAAGGCAGTCGCTTGGCACGGTCAGCTATCTCGACGTACTGCGCGCCGTGTGCCACTGTATCGGCTTAACGACTTGGGGCGCGAGGTGTTGGATTGATCCCCTAGCCGTCGCCGTCCTGTTCTGGCTTCCCGTATAGTTGCTCGGTCGGCCGTGGCCATTGACGATCACCTTTGACCCATTCCCCACACCAACTAAAATGCGGCGTTGTTGGCTGTTGCCATTCCAAGTGCCGGGATTCTGCGGATGCGTCACGCACCGGGGGAAAGCGCCGACACCGGCCATCACCCATTCCTCGCCCGTCCGAGGCGCCCCAATACAGACAGTCTCGACAACATTGATTATCTACCCTTGAGTAGGGTGGTTCAGAATCTGTCTAAGCATCAGACATTGAGCGGCCCTCCCTTGGGCCAGGACCCGAGAGTCCAAATAGTAGCGATGCGGTTCCACCAGATCTTTGCCTTGCTTTGGCGTGGATCGGGGCGCGGCGGCATTACTTGGCTTTGATTGCGTCGATCAACTTCCCTGCCGCGTGGGCCACAGGCTTAAGCGAGTTTTCTTGGCAGTAGTTGTCGATCCACGCCAAGGCACCTTTGGGGTCGATCAGGCTCAAGGGGCTTGATCTGTCCTCCACCCAAAACCCATAGGCGGTCAGGTAGCCGTTCACCCATGCACGATAAATGCGCCGATCCCTGCCGCTGACCTCCTCCTTCGCCTCTGTCCATGCGCCGCAACTCGTCGCCCCTTTGCCAAAGGCACTGTACGCCCACGCCGTCCCGCTGATCAGGAATACCGCGAGCAGCAGGGCAGCCACAGTGCAAATTCCGAATATCGTGGTGCGTGCCATGTCTTCCTCACTCCTCTATGGGGGCGAGGCCGCTGTGCCGGTGTTGGGCTTCGAGGAGCTTCCTGATGGCACGAAGCTCACTGATCTGCTCCCAGTGGTCTGAAGAACCAGATTCGCGGGGGGCAACTCTGCCATATAGTTGGTTTGTGCCTGGACGGCTTCCCCAACGCTCTGGAGCCCACCAGTCATTTCGGTGAGATGGCTATCTATGGCTCTTTCAAGGCGTTGGGTCATGTCCTCCATATTCTTATCCATGCCGAGCAGGCCCCCCCAAAACAAGAAAACAATGAGTGCCAAGAGCCCCTGTCAACGGCGGACAGTCCGCGTGACGATCGGCCGACATGGCCCCTTCACTCCCGAGGCTGCCCGTAAGAAGGCGCGCGAACTGCTCGCCCAAATGGCCTCGGGCCAGAACCCAAATCACGCTAAGCGTGAAGCACGGGCCAAGGGCATCACCCTCGCTGAGGCTTATGAGGATTACCTTGAGGCAAGGAAAGGGCTCCGCCCCTCGACCCGCCGTGATTACGACCGCGTCATCAACACCTATCTCGCCGATTGGAAACGAACCCCACTTGTCGAGATCACAAAGGACATGGTGTCACAAAGGCACCGTCAGCCTCGTCCGCATCCTCGGCGACGAGGGCACCGAGCAAGATCAGGCGGGGTGAAATTTGCTCTGAGGCAGCTAAGTCTGTGAACCAAGTTGATCCGCCATCCGCATCCTGCTGTCGCCAGCCAAAAAGATAGCCCTGAAATACACTGGCTGCGCGGTCGTCCTGCGCGAGTTTCCCGACCCGGGCTGCCCAGCGTCGCGAGGCGTCATGTTTACCCAGGTTGGTCCAGAACTCACCCGCACGCTGTGCTCTGCCCGAGAGCAGCCACTCGACCGAGTCGTCGTCCAGCGGACTCGGTTCGGCGCAATGGCATGAACCTCATCGTCTACGGCCAGGACTCTCTTGTTCTTCTCAGTCGATTTCCGAGGTCTTTGTAACGACAGGAGGACTTTGTCGGGGCAAGGTTATCGTAAACTCCGCAAATTCACCCTTCGCGCTACTGACCTCGATACTGCCGCCATGCTGTGAGACCACGATGTCGTGACTCAATGAAAGCCCGAGACCGGTGCCCTCACCGGTTGGCTTGGTGGTGAAGAAGGGATCGAAGATCTTATTTACGATGTCCCCCGCAATTCCGGTGCCGTTGTCGCGCACACGAATCTGTACACTGTCACCGCAATCCCGAGAAATTACCCCGAGGATCGGCGTGTAATCGACCGAGGACTCCAAGTGTTGTCGCTGACGGGTGGCATAAAAGCCGTTGCCGAATAGGTTCAGTAGGACCCGGCTGATATCCTGGGCGGCAATGGAGATCGAGCCGGCGTCCGGGTCGAAGTCGCGCTCCAACGTAATGTTGAACTCTTGGTCGCGGGCGCGGGCGCCATGGTAGGCGAGATTCAGGTTCTCCTCCAGGAGCGCGTTGATGTCCGTGAGATGCCGTTCGCTAGGCTCGTCACGCGAATGCTGCAGCATACTCTTCACGATGCTGTCGGCACGCCGACCCTGTTCGTCTATCCTGATCATGTTCGCAGCCAGAGTGGTAACCAGATCGTCTAGTTCGTCTCGTCGCTCATCGTCGAGCGCCTGTCGGGCCGGCTCAATGGCGTCCCGGAGCTCGTCGAACAGCTCCACGGACACTCTGGAAAAATTAATGACGAGATTGAGCGGGTTCTTGATCTCGTGCGCGATACCGGCGGTAAGTATTCCGAGCGAGGCCATCTTCTGCGAATGGACAAGCTGTCGCTGGGTCCGTTTCAGATCGGTAAGAGCGGACTCTGCCCAGTCACGTGCGCCAGTAAGCTCCTTCGTCCGCTCCTTGACTCTCAGCTCCAGGTTGTCACGTGCGCGCCGGAGCGCATCTTCTGTGTCCTCTTGGACCGACTGCATCTCGTTATAGGCGCTGACGACTTGCCCCAACTCATCACTAGCGACCCAGTCGACCCGTTCGCGCACGCCATCTCGGCGGAATTTTTCAATCGATGCCTTTAATAGGGTTAACGGCCTTCCGACGATTACGTTCGTGGCGAAAATAGTGGCACCGGTTAACACCGCCAGGAGCACGAGCAAAATAATCGCATCATTTACCAATCTGTTTTTGACCGTACGAAGGATTTCCTGGTCATGCACGATGATCTTAATCGATCCAAGCGTCTGCGGATTTGCTCCACTCCGAAAGACAAGTGGCTCCTGCGCAACAAAATCAGAACTTTTCGGTGGCGTATCAATGTCGCCATTCTTCGCGACAATTTTTCCTGTGCTATCGGTGATAACGGCTCCGCGTACGAACTGCAATTTCTCGACTTCTTCCAAAAATGTATTGATCTTCTTGGTGTCAAGTTCCCAAAGCGCCGTCGCAATCGGCACGCTTTGAGTTTTTATCAATTCATGCAGGTTAACGACGAGGCTTCGGCGTTGGGCAAAATAGTCCCGCGTCTCGAGGGCCGAGAACAGGCCAACCAATGTAACCCCAATGAGCACGAGGTAGAGTGCCAGAAGTTTGGCACTCAGTTTGGTGAATCCGAATAGTTTCATTTCATGTAGGCCATTTTGTTATCGTCGATCGAACAAGACCGCTTCGACACAGAGATAATTTTCCGAAAATATAGGTTGACTATTGTTTTCCAGTTCAATGGACTCTAAGAATTCGAGGGCTTGATTGCAGGTTCTTCGCCATCTCAGGTCCTTCTGTCTCCAAAACAGCATGTTTCTGGAAGCAAATTAATACACTTCACATCAAAGACGTTAATAGTATGTGGCGCGCATTATTTCAAACCACTCTGTATCGCGAAGCTGCACCGATGTTGACCAGAAACACTCCAACAACTCGCGATGATCCTTGTAAAAAATCTTTGAAAACATCACATATCCGACTTTCTTCTGAATAGGTGGTTGCAGCTTAATGATAAGCTGCGCAGGGTCAGAGTGCTGATCAAGAATGGGTTTGACATTATCCTCGATCACAACGGCGGCATCGACACGGCCGTTTGCAACCATACGCAGCATGGTCAAATCACTGGCCACTTCATAGACGCTAGCGCCGCGTCTTTTTAGCTCGGGAATAATGGAGGCTTGCCTCTCTGCCGCGAGCGTATGTCCTTGGAGTTTATCCCCTTCCCCTGGCCGATAGCGGAGCCGATCAACCTAGAACCTCGAGCAAGTCTCGAACTGCAGCCGGCTGTCCCTCAGCGCGGTGAAGTGGGTCATGGCTGCATCGAATTTGGCAAATTCCGAGAGGCTATTCGTGAATACTCCGCGTTCCTCACTATGATAGCGGCCGACGGAGGCCTCGTAGCAGGAGGCGATGCGCGCAACTCGAGCGGAGTTCTGCTCGTTATCGTCAACCGTCTCGTAAAGCTCACCGATCTGCTCGAGGGAGATTTTGAGGTCGAGACGCTGGGAGATAGGTTGGCTTCCGTCCTGCGGGCTTGTCACGTCAAATTGAGCAAGATCTGAGACGTTGCCCACTTCCTCCTGTTGTGCCGCAGACGAGGAGGACCGCGCCACTTGGAGCAGCGCGACACTTGAGGCAGAAACGGCCGAAATAGACTGCTCATCACCGGCGCGTGCTTCAATCCCCGAGGCCGCTAGCGCCAGGAGAACGAGGACCCCAAGAATGGGAAGACGGGTCGCGTGCACCGAATGTCTTGGCGTCCAACTGAAGGACCGATTGAACATCTGAAATTCCCTTCCGCTTTCGTGGTTTTGGCTCAAGGCTATCGAGACCTTCAGAGTCCCAAACGCCGGCGGATGGTGAATTTGCGATGCAGATGCCTCCTGGAAAGCACCGCCTTCGCCGCCAGTCCCGAACTGAGAACCAGGAAAACTGCGGAACCGTAGAACAGGAAGAAAGTCAGTTCGATGCCGGTCAACATGTTTCGTCCCCTTTGTCTCGCCTCGAGCCTGAATGTCGGCCCCGTTCCTTGTTTCACGACAAGGATGAGACGTAACTGCCGTGCCGAACAGTTTCTAACGGTAAAATCTGATGCGGGGGCTAAACGCCTGACACCCAAGGTCGACGTTGATGCAGATAGGCGAAGCGCGGGCTCCGGGCGCCGGAGGATCAAGCGATGATTTGAGCCCGGATTCCCCAGATGGATTACCAGCTTGATGCCCTGCTTGGGCGATTCTGCTATAAGAATCAATGCAATACCATCATCACAACGAGCGAGACCCGTGTCATCCGGCGGGTGACTCCAGAAAGCACTCTTTGCGGGTCGCTTTTGACCGTCGCCTGAAGCTGGAATTCCACGGCAGCAAGATCACCTCCGACGCGGGGCTCCTGCGGCCAGCCCCTTTGCCGCCATGATGGGCCTTGGTCGAGACACATCCGGATCGCCCGACAGGACAGGTGTGTGCCGCGCAGGTCGAAGTGCGCCCTCACAGTGCGAAATGGTCACGGGGCCGGGTTTCTCATCGCCCAATCAGCCCGATCAAGAGCGGACCACGGCCTATCGTGACAGCTCAGGGCCGAAATAGCGTTCGGATGCCCATGGTGCTACCATTGTCAGCGATTGGGAGGAGCCATCTGGGGAATCCCGGTTGAGATAGCCCTTGCATCAGCAAAAGAAATGGGCCCTGGCGGGCCCATATGAGTGCATTAAGAGGGGTAAGAAAGGACCTAAAGAGCATTCATCCGGAGGCTATCCCTAAAAGGTTCGAAATCTGCTATGAGAGACAATTAGTTGATGATTGCGATGCTGAGCAGTTTCTAACGGTTAGATGACGGTCAATCTGCAGGGTCCGCCTTATGACAACGGAGACGAATAACCGAGACAACAACGCAGACCGGGAGCCCGCGCCCTCGGTCAAGGATATCCTCTCTCAGTTGGACAGAATCCTCGCAAGTCCCGACTTTGAGCGGGCGGGGCGCATGAAACGGTTCCTGCGGTTCGTTGTCGAAGAGACCCTCGAGGGTCACGCCAAGGCGCTCAAGGAATACACGATTGCCGTAGAGGTTTTCGAGCGCGATGAGTCCTTCGATCCTACGACCAGTGCGCTTGTGCGCGTCGAAGCAGGCCGACTGCGACGAACGCTGAAGCAGTATTATTTGACCTATGGGCGCGACGACGAAGTCACCATCGAGGTCCGCCGAGGTGGCTATGTACCGAGGTTCTTCGACGGCAAGGGGTCCGCTCGGGAGCGCAATGTCACGGTTCGCGGGGCGGCAGCCGTCGAACGAGCAGAGGTGCCGGCGCCGATCCATGGGTTCACGGAACGGCCCGCTAGCGGACAGCCTCTGCGCTCCCTGGTGCCCGCAGATGTCACAATCAAGAAAGATGATGGTGCTGCGATAATTCTCGTCGTGGACGACGAGCCTCAGGTGGAGGCGCTGATCAGCCAGAGATTTCGCCGCCGCGTGCGTGATGGGACTCTGGCGTTCCTGTTCGCCAGAGACGGTGAGCAAGCCCTCGATGTACTCCTGTCAAACGCGAACGTTGATCTGGTGCTCACCGACATCAACATGCCGCGGATGGATGGTCTGACGCTTCTTGACCATTTGGATCACATCAACCCTTTATTGATGGCGGTGGTGGTCTCTGCCTATGACGATATGGAGAACATAAGAGCTGCGATGAACCGCGGTGCGTTCGACTTCATCACGAAGCCGATCGATTTCGACGACCTCTCTATCACCATAGACAAGACCCTAGCGCACAGAACCATTCTCCAGGAAGCGAGGCAGGAACACGACCAGCTCGAAGCCCTGCGTAAAGAATTGGCGATTGCCAGCCGTATTCAACAATCTTTCCTCCCCGTAGAGCTCCCGAACTCTGGATCGTTCTCCCTCTTCGGCGCGACCAAATTGGCGCGCGAAGTCGGTGGGGATTTTTTCGATTACTTCCCAAGTCAAGACGGTCGAATTGCAGTCGTGATCGCCGAGGTTTCCGGAAACGGTGTGCCGGCTGCCCTGGGTGCGGCGGTTTGCCGCGCGGCGCTTCGCACGTCGGCCGTTTCCGCACACTCACCACAAGACTGTGTGCGCAAGTTGAATGCCCTGTTTTGCCAGCAATCCGGTTCGTCGGTCACCGCCAGTCTCATGTTCGCTAGCATCGATACAACGTCCGGAGTGATCGATTTCGTCAATGCGGGCCACAAGCTTCCGTACATCCTGAAGTCAGGGGGTGAAATTGAACTGGTCGAGGTTCCTTACGGAACCATGCTCGGAACCGATGAGGAGGCAACATTCGAATCCCATAGCTTGGCTCTGGGCCCCGGAGAGGTGCTGTTCCTCTATACCGACGGTATGACCAACATCTTCGACAGTCATCGCCATCAATTCTCGATCGAGCGTCTTGAAGAGGCCTTGATCGGTGCCGCAGATCAGCCCGTTTCGGACCTTGTTGATCACTTGATGAATGCCATCGAATCCTTTGTCGGTGAGGCGGATTACGAAGATGATCTGACGTGCCTCGCTATTAAGCGGGAAAAGTAAGACAGCCCGAACCTCCACGTTGTTGGTACACGCCACGGTCTGCATCTGTGCTTGTCGGCATTCTGGATTTGGCCGCCCACCTGGCAACGTCATTAGTCCGCCCTGAAAAACGGCTAAGCGGTTGTTTTTTGAAAGCCTGGAAGTCGCGTCCTAGTGTTTGGTTCTGCGACGTGCCCGAGGAGGCAATCAGGATCCAGGCAAAAAGGAGCCTCAGTTTGTTGAGGATGAGGCGTAGGTTGTGGCCAGCGGCGGCCAGGAGCGCGTTGATCTTGTCGCCATGCTGTCCGAGCAGATAGTTCCTGCCAAGCCTGCCGTCGTTCTTGGCATGGCCGATCATGGGCTCGATGGCGGATCGTCGCTTGAGCTCGCGTTTCATAGTGGGGGTGAGGCCGCGCTTGCGTCCGGAGAGCATGACCTGGGCCGGCCCCTCGTAGTCGTGGCCCTTATAGCCCTTGTCCGCGTAGGCGCGCTCGACCTTGACGCCGGTCATGGCCTCGGCCTGATCGATAGTGGCTTTGAGGGTGTGGCCATCGTAAGGATTTCCCTCGAAGGCCTTGTGGCCTGCGCTGTTAGTCTCCCGGCGCTCGCACAGACCCGCTCCACGCCGTAGACCCGGCCCGTGCCGCTGGGTCTGTTTTGAACCTCTCGACTTGCGCGACGATGTCCGCTGGTGTGACAACATCCTGAAACTTGCTAAAGACCACGCCAAGCGAGCTATCGATCTGAGAGCTTATTGGCAATTGCACCCTCCCGGCTGACACCGTACTCAACTGGCCTACGGCATCATGAAATTTTTCCAATAATTTAGGACTCAATTGGCCAATAGCGCGACATCCACCGCCGTCGCATGACCAGGGGGCAGCGATACTCTTCCCGGAATCCCAGAGAAGCAGCCGGTCCATCCCACTAGCGGACATTAAGATGCAGCTGCTATAGCAGTTAGTCTTGCGGGCTCAACTGAGGCAAGGCCAGCTGTGCCATGATTTCAACCAACCAGCAGGTTATTCGAAAAATGCCAGCTTAGGCTACTGATGCTCGTGCCGAAGCATGACACCAAAGGCTTGATTGTGTTATAGAGTGCTCAGGATGAGCATACAATATAGCAGTGGCATTCTACTCAAATGGACCTTGTTTGCGCTCGCGCTAACCTCGGGGCTGGTTAGTTCCGGCATAAGTTATTCCGGGGAGCGATTGATCCGATTTGGTATCCCCGTAACAGATTATCCGCCCTATGTGATGCGCCAGGGCAATGGGTTATCCGGGATCGTCGGTGATGTCTTCGCGGCAATCACGAAATCCATAGGTTACGAGTTTGAACTGGTTGTCCTACCAGAAAAACGGCTGGATTACAGTGCAAAGAAGGGCGAACTGGACGCCATCCCGACGGCCCTGGAATGGGAGAACGATACCACCGGCTACTTGTGGACCGCCGGAATTATCACAGTATCGGATAGCGTGGTGATGACCAAGGACCGACAGGTAAATATCACCGCCGCCGATGATTTGAATGGCATGTCAGCAGTCCTGATGCTTGGCTTTACGTACCCATCCTTTGAAAAGATGGTCAAGAGTGGGGCAATTCGTCCATTCCGGGTCAGTAGTTTCAAAAGCCTACTTTACATAGTCGATAAAAAGCGCGTTGACTTCGGTATTATCGACCAAAATGTGGCAGATTGGGTCATTCGCGACCAAAATCTGAAATTCGCCCAAGGCCTTCATTTCTCCGTCTCGAAGTTCGATGCGGTAGATATGAGGATTGTCCTGTACCCCACGAAAGACTGGAAGCAATTTGTGAATGAGTTCAATGTGGCCCTGGCCAACTTTAAGGCAAGTAGCGCATGGGAAGACATTCTGACTAAGTACCGTTGAACTGTAAGCGGCGGTGACAAACTGTGCCACTGAGGCGGCCGGAGGATGGTCCTGATGGTCCGGTTGCGGCGGTTTAATAATGTACCGGATCTTTTAGCCTTTCAGTCCGATTCGAATATGGTGCCGACGTTGATCCCGAATGGATCGAGTACCAAAACGACGACGAAGAAGCTGTGTCCGCATGACGGGGCGGTCCGGCGTGTCACGCATAGACAAGTCGTGCGCGGTCGCGTCAAGTATTTGACCCCCTAACCGATCGGAACTTGTTCCCTCTTTTTTTCCCATAAACGCGTCAATGATTTGCTGTTGAAAAATCTAATCCCCGACATGAAAAATCACCGTGTCAAAACACCCGGTTTGTTATGTCGGCGTTATCATGAGGGATGACAATATTTTGTCAGAATTTTTCCCTGGTTTTGCGGTGCCAGAGTGGGACCCCCGGCCCCGCCCCATGCGGCGGCGGGTGTGCCGAATGTTCCTCGGCAGCCCGGCCGTGTGGGTCGTGAGGATCGGGCGTCCGTAGTCGTCCCGACCCGGATCCGGGTGGCCCTCAGCGAGTCCCAGACGCGCATCACTGCGCCAGTGGCCCCCAACCCTCTTTCACGAACCGGCCTGCTGGGGTATTTTTCATCGCAAAGGAGGTTCGCAGCGTGAAGCGCGTCGGACTGGCTGTAGTCTTGCTGGTGTGGCTGGTTGCGCCGGCATGGGCAGATTTCCAGGAAGGCATGACGGCATATAAACGCGGCGACTACGCGGTTGCCTTCCGTGAATTCAAGCCCCTTGCCGAAAGCGGCCACATTGAGGCCCAGTTATATCTGGGCCAAATGTATTACGGCACATAAACCCTTCGCTTAGAAATGCAACACCGCGTCGACGTAGATGCGGTAGTCGAGGATGCTATCGTCTTTATTCGTGATCGGCGTTTCGAAGGAAGCGCCGAGCAACATATTGTCGTTTGCCCGGTACCGAAAGCCAGCGGCCCCGACTATCGTTGTGCCGCGGTTATCGCTGCCGAAGTTGAGGACATCGACGCCGTCGATATCGCTCAAGGCGCCCGTCGAACGTTCGCCATCGTCGATCGGGGTAAAGCCGTTCACTTCGAGGACTGGAAAAAATCCGGGAAAGATTTCGTAATCGGCATGCACCGAGTAGTGCAGGATCGACGTGTCCTCGTCGGTATCAAGCGCCCAGTTGGCGCCAACACTGGCCTGCAGGCCGAATTTGTCCCA
>Ga0209987_10001765_pt1 | contig 11843 bp, 9 predicted proteins | sample N074metaG_FD_182134 | JGI IMG/M metagenome (GOLD analysis project Ga0209987, IMG submission 182134) | Deep subsurface microbial communities from Kermadec Trench to uncover new lineages of life (NeLLi) - N074 metaG (SPAdes) (version 2) | ecosystem: Environmental > Aquatic > Marine > Ocean trench... | reverse complement strand
GTTGTAGTCGATCCACTCCGGCGGCACCTTGCGGGCCCGGGTGCGGATCGGCGCCGCCTCGTAATCGTCGTTCACGTGGCCCATGTTTCCCTCGCTTGCCATTGTCCGCGAGAATAGATCAGCTTATCCCGGCGGGAAACAGAGGAGGCGGGCATGACGATCGACAGCGCCATCGAGGAACTGGCTCCGCATTTCGGTGACCGGCTGAGCCGCGCGGCGGCGGTGCGCGAAACTCACGGCCATGACGAGGCGCATCACACGCCGCACCCGCCCGATGCCGTGATCTGGCCCGGTTCGACCGACGAGGTCGCACTGGTGGCGCGGACTTGCCATGCGCATGGTTGCCCGATCGTCCCCTGGGGCACAGGGACCTCCCTCGAAGGTCATGTCATTCCGGTTCGGGGCGGCATCAGCCTCGATTTCGCGCAGATGGACCAGGTGCTTGGCGTCCATGCCGAGGACATGGACGTGGTGGTCCAGCCCGGCATCACCCGCAAGCGGCTGAACGCGCATCTGCGCGACACCGGCCTGTTCTTCCCGGTCGATCCCGGCGCCGATGCGTCGCTGGGCGGCATGGCGGCGACCCGGGCCTCGGGAACCTGTGCTGTGCGCTACGGCACCATGCGCGAGGCGGTGCTGGCGCTGGAGGTGGTGCTGGCGGACGGCCGGGTGATCCGCACCGGCAGCCGGGCGCGCAAATCCTCGGCCGGGTACGATCTGACCAGGCTGTTCGTCGGCTCCGAGGGGACGCTCGGCCTGATTACCGAACTGACCCTGCGGCTGCACGGGGTGCCGGAGGCGATCTCGGCCGCGACCTGCGCCTTCGAGCGGCTGGAGGATGCGGTCAACGCCGTGATCCAGACCATCCAGATGGGCGTGCCGGTGGCCCGCATCGAGCTTCTGGACGCGCTGACCATCCGCGGCTTCAACGGCTATTCCGGTTACGACCTGCCGGAGCGCCCGACCCTGTTCCTGGAATTTCACGGCACCAAAGCGAGCGTCGCCGAGCAGGCCGAGACGGTGGGCGAGATCGCCCGCGACCACGACTGCCTCGGCTTCGACTGGACCGACAACGCGGAAGAGCGCAGCCGCCTGTGGTCGGCGCGCCACAATGTCTACTACGCCCAGCAATCGCTGCGACCGGGCGCGCGCGGTTATGTCACCGATGCCTGCGTGCCGATCTCGCGGCTGGCGGAGGCGATTATGGAGACCGCCGAAGACCTGGCGGCGAGCCCCCTGATCGCGCCGCTGGTCGGCCATGCCGGCGACGGCAACTTCCATCTGGCGATCCTGATCGACCCGGACGACCCGGCCGAGATGGCCGAGGCCGAGCGGTTGGCGACACGCATTTCCGAACGCGCGCTCCGGCTCGGCGGAACGGTGACCGGCGAGCACGGGGTCGGCCTCGGCAAGCGCAAGTTCATGGCAGCCGAGCACGGCGAAGCCTGGGCGGTGATGGGCGACATCAAGCGCACGCTGGACCCGCGCGACATCCTCAACCCGGGCAAGCTGGTGCCGGGGAATTAGCGCCTTATCAGACCTGATGGAATCATTAGCTGGTGTTGCGAGCGGCAACGTCCGCTCACAGGTCCACAGCGGTCAGCCGGTGCGGACCCGGTGAAGGACCGGGTTTGACCCTGAGGCGCCGTTACCGGCACCATAATATTCCGCCGGTTCAAGTCGGTCATCTTCGTCGTCGAAGCACAGAGACGAGGGCAGCGCCCGGCCCGAGGGTGGGCGTGAAGCGCCCGCCCTGGGGGCGGGTCGGGCGCTGCCCGGGGTTGCACCCCGGGCGGGCCATCTGATCGGGCAGCCCCATCGGGCGGCCGCGATGTCCATTTTGCAGGCCCTGAAAAGTCCATGGATAGATGGCGGTCATTGGCACATAGCCGAAGTTCTCCAGTGCGTGAAATTGCGGCCGGTTTCGGCTGTAAGACCGGCATTGGCACCGCGCCCGGGACGGAAGCCTCTTTGATGAACACACGAGCTCGGGCCGTCTCCATCTTCATCGGCTCGGACGCCCGCAGGAGGCCGCCGGCCGGCACCGTTCGGACCTGATTAACCATAAAACACGTTCACAGCGTATTTGTAATGATAATCAACGTGTTGACCCCCGTTGCACGCGTGAAACCGGGAGATCGCGGCGGTGGCGGAGCACCGACACCCGCACCGGTGGGTTTCACCCACCCTGCGGCCCGACGCCTCACCGGATCGCGCGGATCACCAGGAAGATCACCACCACCACCACGATGCCCCAGGGGCCGAGCATGAAATCGATGTAGCCCCCGGCGACGCCCTCGACGCCGGCGCCGACGGCGTCTCCGGCGCTCTGGCCGGCCTTGTTCAGAACCGTGTCGAGCATGTCAGCCGGTGTCCCCGATCAGGGCCCGGGCCGCCGAGCGCGCCTCGGGCGTGATCACTTCGCCCGCCAGCATCCGGGCAATCTCGTCGATCCGCAAGTCCGGGCCGAGGGGGTCCACATCCATCCGGGTGATGGTGCCGTCGGTGGTCTTGGCAATCCGCCAGTGATGGGTTCCGCGCGCCGCCACCTGCGGGCTGTGGGTGACCACCAGCACCTGCGCGCCGCTCGCGAGTTGGGCCAGCCGCCGCCCCACGGCATCCGCGGTGGCGCCGCCGATGCCGCGGTCGATCTCGTCGAAGATCATCGTCAAATCGGGCGCCCGCGCCGCCAGGCAGACCTTCAGCGCCAGCAGGAACCGCGACAGCTCGCCGCCCGAGGCGATGCGGTCGATCGGGCCGGACGGCGCGCCCGGGTTGATGCTGGCGGTGAAATTGACGTCGTCGTGGCCCTCCGGTCCCGGCTTGCCCGGCGCGATCACGGTGTGGAAGCGGGCGTTCTCCATGCGCAGCGGGCCAAGCTCGCGGGTCACCAATACATCGAGCCGCTCCGCCGCCGCGGCGCGGGCTCGCGACAATTCCTCCGCCCGCGCCCGGTAGCGCCGGCGCGCCTCCGCCGCCGCCACTTCCAGCGCCGCGATCCGCTCGCCGCCGACATCGATCTCGTCGAGCCGGCGCGCGAACTCGACCGCCAGGCCGGGCAGACTGTCCGGGGTGACCCGATGCTTGCGGGCCAGTCCGCGGATGGCGAACAGCCGCTCCTCCACCGCCTCCTGCCGGCCGGGATCGAAGCTCAGGCGCTCCAGCGCCTCCTCGACGCCGCGCTGGGCCTCGCCCAACTCGACCATCGCCCGGTCGACGGCTTCGATCGGGGCGTCGAGCAGCCCGTCCGCCTTCCCGGCTGCATGGCCGAGCCACGACAGCGCCTCGGACAGGATGCCCTCGGCGCCCTCCGGGGACAGGGCCTGGGCGGCGCGGGCAACGTCATCGCGAATGCGCCCGGCGGCCTGGATCAGCCGGCGCTCGGCGTCGAGCCGGTCATCCTCGCCGGGCTCCGGCGCCAGCTCGTCGAGTTCCGCCGCACTGTGGCGCAGAAAATCCGCATCCTCGGCGGCGCGCGCGAGGTGCGCCCGCGCCTCCTCGAGCCGCCGCTCGGCGGTCGTCGCCTCGGCCCAGTCGGCGCGCGTCCTGTCGATCGACGGCACCAGGTCACCGAAGGCATCCAGCAACGGCCGGTGGGCCCGCGGGTTCAGCAGCCCACGGTCATCATGCTGGCCATGAATCTCGACCAGCAGCTCGCCGATCTGGCGCAGCGCTTCGGCACTGGTGCGCTGGTCGTTGACGAAGCAACGCGCCGGCCCGGCCTGCGCGGCGACCCGGCGCAGAACCAGTTCGCCGGGGCCGGCCTCCAGCCCCAACTCGTCCAGAAGCCCGAACACCGGATGGCGCCGATCAGGCCCGAAGATCGCCGTGACCGAGCCCTGCGTGGCGTTGGTTCCAACCAGCGCGCGCCCGGTCTTGCGCCCCAGCGCGAAGCCCAGCGCATCGAGCAGAATGGACTTTCCCGCCCCGGTCTCGCCGGTCAGGACATTCAGGCCGGGATGAAACTCCAGAACCAGAGCCTCGATCAGAACGATGTTCCGGATCTCAAGGCTCAGGAGCATCGCACCCCGTTCCCCGCCGCGGACCCCACCTCGGGCGTCATGGCCCGGGTCAGAGCCACTTGCCCTGGATCACCCGGCGATAGACCCGGCTGAAGAACCCATCACGATCCTCGCCTTCGGGCAGCAGGTTCCTGCCGGTCAGGAGCTCATAGCTGTTGGCGTACCAGTTCGAACCTGGATAGTTGTGGCCCAGCACCGCCGCGGAGGCCATCGCCTCAGTCTCCAGCCCCAGCGCCAAATTCGCTTCGACCATCCGATGCAGCGCCTCGGGGGTCTGGCTGGTCGTCTCATACTTGTCCACCACGACCCGGAAGCGATTGATCGCAGCGGCATAATGGCCGCGTTTCAAATAGTAGCGGCCAATCTCCATCTCCTTACCGGCAAGGTGGCTAAGGGTCAGATCGATCTTCAGCTGAGCGTCACGGGCAAAATCGCTATCGGGATAGCGGCTGACAACTTCGCGTAGCGCCTTCAGCGCCCGCTGGGTCGTCGCCTGGTCGCGGCCGACATCGACGATGTTGTCATAATAGGTCAGCGCGATCAGATGCTGGGCGTAGGACGCATCCTTGTCGGAGGGATACAGGTCGAGATAGCGCCGCGCCGACAACCGTGCGGTGCCGTAATCCCCCGCCGTGTAGGACGAGAAGGCCGACATGATGATTGCCCGTTTCGCGAGCTGCGAGAACGGGTAGAGCCGTTCGATCTCGTTGAAGGTCTGGGCGGCGGTGATTGCGTCGCCATCGGCCAGTTGCGCCTCGCCCATCTGGAATATTTGGTCAGGCGGCGCGTCCTCAAGTGAAATCTCGTCGTCGTCGCCGCCAAAAAGAGAGCAGCCAGCCAGAGCGGCTGCCATGCTGAGGGCAGCGGCAAGGCGGATCAGGCGCAGGGTGGTCATCCGTGGTCCTCCGGTTCGCGGGCCGCGCGCCCCGGTGGGTGGGGATCGGCGGGGTCATGGCGCTTCGCGGCGCAGAATAGTCGGCCTGCGCCAGTCAGGGAAGAGGGTTGATCCCGGAGATCGTCCGACGTCGCGTCAGACAGCGATCGGAGTGCTCGAAACATGGGCCGCAGGCGGAGTCAACGAGCCGCCTAGCGCCTGACTCGGTTGAAGATCGCACCAGTCCCAGGACTCGGGGCAAGAAAACAGTTTGCGGAGCAGAAGGTTGGACATCTCGTGACCCGACTTGACGCCGGTATAGCGCCCGATAATCGGCGCCCCGGCGAGCGCGAGATCTCCGACCGCGTCCAGCATCTTGTGACGAACAAACTCGTCCGGGTGTCGCAGGCCCTCGGGATTCAGGATGCGGCCGTTGTCGACAATGACCGCGTTCTCCAAACCGCCACCGCGCACCAGCCCCATGCGGCGCAGCATCTCCACATCCGCCAGGAAGCCGAAGGTGCGGCTGTCGCTGAGTTCGGAGACGATGGCACCACCGGTCAGGACCAGTTGCTTGGACTGCTGGCCAATCGCCGGATCGGCAAAGCTGACGCTGAACTCCATCTCGAAACGGGGAGCCGGGGTAAGTTCAGCTACCTTGCCCGCCATCTTCACACTGATGGGCTCCAGCACGCGGATCGCCCGGCAGGGCACACCCAGGTCGCGAATGCCGACACGCACGAACTCACGCACGAAGACAACCGCGCTGCCATCCATGATCGGCACTTCCGGGCCGTCCAGACTGATCCGGGCATCGGTGATGCCACAGCCCGCGAGCGCGGCCATCAGGTGCTCGACCGTACCGACGGTAAGGCCGTCGCCATTGGTCAGCTGGGTGCAGAGGTGAGTATCGTTGACGAAATCGTAGCGGGCCGGGATCGGCCGAGCGGCGGGGCTTGCGTCAGTGCGGCGGAACACGATGCCGGTTTCCGCAGCGGCCGGCGCAACCGTCAACGCCACCGGTTGCCCACCGTGCAAGCCGATACCGCGGAATCTCACCGCCTTGTTCACTGTCTTGCGCATGATCCTGCACGCCTCTCGTCCGGCCAGCGAGCGACAACGCTCAAGGTGGACGATACCTCGTTCTGTATTGCAGCCGGTCTAGCGAAACGCAGGATGGCGCTCAAATCAATCTTTATGACCCTTTGAAATATGGACGCACGAACGCCGGGAAGCAAAAAAGGCCGCCCGATAACGGGCGGCCCAGATACAATGAAGAGAGAGTGTCGTTTATTCAGTTGGCCTGACGGCGCAGGAAGGCGGGGATTTCACCCTCGTCCTCGTCGACACCGTCACCACGACGATCAGCCCCCCCGACCGGGTCGGCCCGGGCTTCCGGGCGCGCACCGCCGGCGACCCGATGGATCAGCTTGTTGATCGCGAAGAGGCCGGAACGCCCGGCAAGGCCACGGCCCTCTGGCTCGGCCGGTTTGGCAGTCGCGCGGCGTTCGGGCGCACGCTTGGCGGCCAGACTCGGCTCGACCCTGGGGCGCGATTCCGGCTGAGAATGCGCCTTGGCGCGCAGCGGCGCCGGATCGACCGGGCCACGGTCGGCATCGAACAGTTCAGCTTCGTCTTCGATGACGGTGACCGGGCGGTCTTGCTCCGCATCACGCTGCGCGCGCGCCGTCATCGCCCTCTGACGCACTTCTTCGGCCCGGGCGCGGATGTCATCGGGCGAGGGCGTCGTCGCGGCGCGGGTCTCGACCGCGTGTCCCGCCTCGGGCGCCGCGCGATCAGCCGCAACCGGCTGCGAGGCAGCCGCCGGGCGCCTCAAGCCGTCCTGTTCGGCGGCCGGCTCGGTCCGGCGCTGAGTGCTGCGCACCGCGGACATCATGCCCGGATCGGTGGCCTGGGGGCGCCGGCGCGGCACGCTCTCCAGCGGCGACCGTTCGGCATAGCTTTCGGCGTCGATGCCGGTGGCGACGACGGAGACGCGCATCCGGCCTTCCATCTCGGGATCGATCGCCGAACCGAACTTGATCATGGCGTTCGGGTCGACCTCGTCCTTGATGCGGTTCGCAGCCTCGTCCATCTCGAACAGAGTCAGGTCGTAGCCGCCGGTGATGTTGATCAGAACGCCGCGCGCGCCCTTCAGGCTGACCTCGTCCAGGAGCGGGTTGGCAATCGCCTTCTCGGCCGCGTCGATGGCCCGGGTTTCGCCCTCGGCCTCGCCGGTGCCCATCATCGCCTTGCCCATCTCCTGCATCACCGAGCGGACATCGGCGAAATCGAGGTTGATCATGCCCGGGCGCACCATCAGGTCGGTGACACCCTGCACGCCCTGATAGAGCACGTCGTCAGCCATCATGAAGGCCTCGACGAAGGTCGTGCGCTCCGAGGCGACCTGGAACAGGTTCTGGTTCGGGATTACGATCAGCGTATCGACCACCGCCTGCATCTCGGTGACGCCCGCTTCAGCCAGTTCCATGCGCCGGGTGCCCTCGAACTGGAACGGCTTGGTCACCACGCCGACGGTCAGGATGCCCATCTCGCGCGCAGCGCGGGCGACCACCGGAGCAGCACCCGTGCCCGTGCCCCCGCCCATGCCTGCGGTGATGAAGCACATGTGGCAGCCGTCGAGGTGGTTCATGATCTCCTCGATCGACTCTTCGGCCGCCGAAAGCCCTACCTCCGGCTTCGAGCCCGCGCCAAGTCCCCGCGTGACGCCTGTGCCAAGCTGGATCTTGCGCGTCGCATTGGAGTGTGAAAGCGCCTGGGCATCAGTATTGGCGGCAATGAATTCGACGCCCTGCAACTTTTTCTCGATCATGTTGTTGACGGCATTGCCGCCAGCGCCCCCGACCCCGAACACGGTAATCCGCGCGCGCAATTCATGATCTTCCGGTTCAGTTAGATTCAGTACCATGACTCCTGCCTCTTCATTGTTCCCGGCCTTTTTGGCCTTGGTTCTGCTCTGGTTTTTCTTTCAACTTACCGTAAAGCCGCGCTCACGTCACGCGGGATTTCACCAACTTGCTTTCAGCCACCGGAACATTTCCGTCGCCCGGCCTCGCGCCGACAACGACCGGGGTGCCGCGAAGTCCCAAAGCTCATCATGGGGCCGCAATGCATAGGTCGCCAGACCGACCGCCGTGGAATAGTCGGGGCCCGAAAGAGACTGCGGCAATCCCGCGATCCGGATCGGTCGGCCGATCCGCGGCCGACGACCCATGATGCGGGTCGCCATCTCGTCCACCCCCGGCATCTGGCTGGCGCCGCCGGTCAGAACGATGCTGCAGCCAGGCATTTCGGTAATGCCGAGTTCGACCAGCCGCTGGCGCACCAGCCGGAAGGTCTCCTCGACCCTGGGCCGGATCACACCAATCAGCATCCCACGGCTGATCTGGCGCCGGTTCGGCGACTCCTCCTCGCCAATCCGAGGCGCATCGATCAGGTCGCGGTCGTCAGCGCCGGTGGAGATCACGCCGCCATAAAACGTCTTCATCCGCTCCGCCGCCGCCGAGCGCATCAACAGCCCGGCGGCGATGTCGCTGGTCACATGGTCGCCGCCATAGCGGATCTGCTCGACACAGATCAGGTGATCGCGCAGGAAAACCGAGACTGAGGTCGAGCCGCCGCCCATGTCGATGCACACCGCCCCGGTTCGCTGCTCGTCCTCGACCAGCGCCGACAACCCGCTCGCATAGGGGGCGGCGACAACCCCGGCGAGATCGAGATCGCACTGGCGGATGCACTCCATCAGGTTCGACAGCGGCCGCGCGTCGACCGTCAACACATGCATTGCCACCGCCAGCTTGTGCCCGGTCATGCCGCGCGGATCGGTGATCCCGGTCTGATCGTCGACCGAGATTTCAACCGGCTGGGCGTGAAGGATCCGCCGCGCTTCGCCGATCGGAGGTTGCGGGCAGGCTCCCAGAACATTCGATATGTCGCGCTCGGTGACCTGGCCGGTTTCGGTTTCGACCTCGGCCGTGGTCGAGAAGCTCTGCGGTTTGCCGCCGGAGAAGGAGACGATGACCTGATCGACCCGGCCCACCTTCGGCGCCGCCATCTTCTCCGAGTTCAGCAACGCCAGGCGGATCGACCGGCATACCTCGTCCATGTCGACGATTTCGCCCCGACGCACACCGCGCGACTGCACATTGCGCGCGCCCACCACCTCGATGGCGCCAAACAGGCTGGTACCGAGATGGTCGCTCCGCCTGGCCTCGGCCAGCCGCGCTGGATCGAGCTTGAGGACCAGGCAGGTAATCTTCGACGACCCGATGTCGAGAACCGCCAACCGGCCCCGCTTGATCGCCAGATTCAGGCGCGAGCGCATGTTCCGGTACGGCATGAGCTGGGCAAAATTCATGTGTCCTCCCCGCCTAGCGCGGCAACAGCCCTTCTAATCTGGAAGGTCTCGGCGGCCATGGGCTTCATCCGCAGGGTCGGGCGCCCCGGCAGGCGCATGTCGATCACCGCAATATCCCGGTCGAGCAATTCCTCGCCGTAGTGCAGCGCCATGATGCGCGACAGCGCCTCGACGCTGCCGGTTTCCGGCAGCTTGATCAGCATGTCGCGGTCCAGAACGAGATCCCAGCGCCGCTCGCCCACGCGGATCAGGGCGCGCAGTCGCGGCACTATGCTGGGCGCGGCGGCGAGAAGGGCGAGCACTTCGCCGACGCGGCCTTGCGCCCCGGGACCCCGGATTACCGGCAGATCCGGATGGTCCGCCCGTCGCTCGACGGGGCCGATCTCGACCCCGTTCTTGTCGAGCATGACCAGCGCATCGTCGGTGTAGCGGAACAGCACCACGGCGATCCGCTCGACCACGGTGATGCGGAGCGTGCCCTGGGGATCGAACTGGACCGTCGCCTTCTCGACAGCGCCGAGCGCCTCGGCACGGTAGCGCAGCTCCTCGACATCGAGTTTCAGCGAGGACATGCCGGGTTGAATGTCCAGGGTGCGGCGCACTTCCGCCTGCAATTTGTCGCTTCCGCCAAAGACAGCGACACCACGCACCGCGAATTCGGGCCGGGCCGCGATCTGATCGATGACGCTGACGAACCTTGCCTCGATCATGCCGCGCCACCCATCATTTGCGGCAACACGCCAGCCGACGATGGCCAGTGCGACCAGCGGCAGATAGACCAGAGCCGCATTGCGCACGATCGGTTTCGCCCAGGCGCGCGACAACCGGTAGGAAAGCTTCGACGGGCCGGGGCCCTTCCTGACCTCCGGGCGCGCCTCTGGGCTTGGTTTCGGGGGGCTTGGTTTCGGGGGGCTTGGTGTTGGGTTAGACACCGAGCGCACCTCATCCGGAGCGATCTGCGGCACTATCTCGCGCATGACGCATCCCCCATCAGCCAGTCGCAAAGTTCCTCGAACGAAATGCCGCAATGGGCCGCCTGCTCGGGAGCAAGCGATGTCGGGGTCATTCCGGGCTGGGTGTTGGTCTCCAGCAATATCAGCCCAGCAAGGCCGCGCGTTTCGTCCCAGCGGAAATCGGTCCGGCTGAGGCCCCGGCATCCCAGCGCCCGATGCGCGGTCAGCGCATGGGCCATGCAGGCCTCGAACACCTCGCCCGGCATCTCGGCGGGAACCACATGGCGCGAGCCGCCATCGGCGTATTTGGCGTGGTAGTCGTACCACCCGCTCACAGCGATGATATCGGTAACGGACAGCGCCCGGTCACCCATCACCGCGACGGTCAGCTCGCGGCCCGGCACGAAGCGCTCGACCATCAGGCTCTCGGGGGCGTCGTCCGCCAGTTGTGCCGGGCCGTTGGCGTGCTCATGCACGAAATAGATGCCGACCGACGAGCCTTCGTTGTTTGGCTTGACCACATAGGGCGGTGCCATCGGGTGACCGGCGATGACCTCGGCACGGGGCGCGATCAGGCTCTCGACGATGGGAAGCCCGGCAGCGCGGTAGATCTCCTTGGTGCGCGCCTTGTCCATGGCGAGCGCGGAGGCCAGCACACCGGAATGAGTGTAGGGGATCGACAGCCATTCGAGGATACCCTGGACGCAGCCGTCCTCGCCCCAGCGGCCATGCAGCGCGTTGAACACCGCGTCCGGCGCGGCGTCGCTTAGCGCCCGGGCGACATCGCGCCCGGCATCGATCTCGATAACTTCATACCCGGCGCGACGCAGTGCACTTGCGCATTCCCGACCAGAGACCAGCGAAACTTCCCGCTCGGCCGAGAGGCCGCCCTTAAGCACCACGACGCGTGGAAATGTCCTGCTCGACATCCGCGCCCCACCTACACGGCCAACCCCCGATTCGCGTATTCACCGCATGATTCGCTGAGTGATTCGCAGGGTGATTCGGCCAACGCCGCTTATGCGGTCTTCGATCGGGAGACAATAACCCCTATGCGCCGGATTTCCCAGCACAAATCTATGCCGGAGTTGGTTTTTACCCGGGCCCGGACGGTTTCGCCCAGTTGCTCCAGGTCGGTAGCGGTCGCCGTGCCGGTGTTGATCAGGAAGTTGCAGTGCTTTTGACTGACCCGGGCGCCGCCGATCTTCAAGCCGCGGCAACCGGCCTCGTCGATCAGCTTCCAGGCCTTCAACTCGTGGCTGTCGCCGTCGCGCCCGGTCGAGGAAAACCCGGCCGGATTGCGAAAGGTCGAGCCGCCGGTGCGCTCTCGGATCGGCTGCGCCGCTTCGCGCTTGGCCAGCAGCGCCTCCATTCGCGCGGTCACGGCATCGGCATCGTCGGCGCGGCCCTCCAAGACTGCACCGGTGAAGATCAGCCCCTTGGCCGCGGCGGCGTCGCGGTAGGAGAACCCCATTTCCACCGCGGGGATTACCCGGCACCTGCCTTGGCGGTCGATGGCATGGGCCTCGACCAGCACGTCCTTGACCTCGTCGCCGTAGCAGCCCGCATTCATTGCCAGCGCCCCGCCGATGGTACCGGGGACGCCGCGCAGGAAT
>Ga0209987_10001760_pt1 | contig 11867 bp, 10 predicted proteins | sample N074metaG_FD_182134 | JGI IMG/M metagenome (GOLD analysis project Ga0209987, IMG submission 182134) | Deep subsurface microbial communities from Kermadec Trench to uncover new lineages of life (NeLLi) - N074 metaG (SPAdes) (version 2) | ecosystem: Environmental > Aquatic > Marine > Ocean trench... | reverse complement strand
GAACCGGTCCATGGTGCCCCAGTTTTCACGGGCCCGAACCTTGAAGTGAAAGATATGAACCGGAATGCGGGCTTCCTCAGCCACACGAATGGCGAATTCAATTTCCTTTTCCTGTTCGAATCCCTCACTCCCAATGTGACTGGCGTAGTTACCACCGTAGGAAGCAGCCACCCGGGCCAGGGCGATGATCTCCTGGGGATGGGCCGGGCCGCCGCTGTGGAAACGAGTCACCAGACCCCATGCGCCTTCCTCCATGGAACGGGCTACCAAACTCTTCATCCGCTCCAACTGAGCTGAGGAGGAGGCTCCTGTGTCGTGCCCCATGACCACTCGCCGCACCTGATCTGCAGCAACGTGGGAAAGGATATTGATGGCGATCCCCTGCTCCTGGACCCGGTCGAAATAGCCGGTGAAGGTGGTCCAATCGATGATTTTTCCCCCACCCAGGTCTTCGTTGTCCAGACCATCACGGGGTGCAACACTACTCACCTCACCCAATACGTCGAGGGTCACACCTTGTCTGATCTTGCTCTCTGCGTTTCCATTTCGCAAAAGGGGCAGGTCCGAATGGGTGTGCAGATCGATAAAGCCCGGGGCCACCACCAGACCCTCGGCATCGATAACCCGCCTGGCGCCATTACTGATGGAACCGACTGCCGTGATACGTCCTCCCTGAATGCCCACATCCCCTTCGAACCAGGGATTGCCGGTGCCATCCACGATTCTCCCACCACGAATCACAATGTCGTAAACGGGTTCCTGAGCCCACAGAAAAGTGCCCGATGCCCACATCCAGGACAGGGCCACTCCAAAGGCCATCAACATCACTCTAAATCGAAGATATTCCATGAACTTTCCTCCCCGGCAACAGTGAAGCAAGAGACTCTATGGTAAAATATATATAGTCTGTACCAATAACTTACAAGGACAATTATGATCCCTGTTATCCTTCTGCTGCTCTTGATTGCCCCCGCCTGGAGTCTGGCCCAGGAAACCGAAGAACTTTCTCTGGTTGAGGCTGCCCGCCGGGAGCGTGAGCGTCGAGCCAGTATCACGGTGGAAGTTAAGATCCTCACCAACAGGGATGTAGAGGAAATGGAAGGTCTTGTCAGTACGTCTACCGCTCCTGACACTTCTGAAGAAGTTGGCGACAAGGGCGAACCCGACGACTGGGGAGAATTATTCGATTCAGCCAAGCTGGACCTGAAGACTGCTGAGAGTCGACTTCAGGTCCTCCAGCTCCAGATGGTCTACCTGCGAGACCAATGGTTGCGACAATCCGACGGTGTCACACAGCAAAAAATTCGAGATCAGCTGCAGGAAACCGAAAAGGGGCTCGAAATCAGTCGCCAGAACACTGAAGCCGCCGGGGCAGCTTACCAAGAGCTTCAACAGAAGGCTAAAGCAGCAGGTGTATTCCCCGGAGAGCTTCGCGAGCTCATGAGTGACGATTCTTAGACACTCACCTTTCTTGATCCCCCCGCTCCCCAGCGATACAATCCGGGCCAAAGCAACGAAGCACTTACAAAGTATTAGCTCGTTTTAAAGGAGGTTTCGCATGAAACAATGGATGGCCCTGGTGGCGATGTTGCTGGTAGGGGTGGCCCTGACAGCGCAGGTACGGGCTGATGACGCGGAAGACGTTAAGGCGGCCTACGTCAGGCATATTACCCTGTCCAGGACAGGACAGATCGACTCCTTCGTGGAGCAACACCTTCCGGGTCACACCGCTTTTGGTCCCAACGGCGGACTCCTGACCCTCAACGATTCTCTTGAGGAGGAAAAGAAATACCGCCAGGCCCTGTTTGATCGTGGTCGCAGAGACTCCACTCAGCCCAGCTTCACCTCAGTGGCCAGCGTGCTCCGGCATCTGGAGGTTCAACTCTACGGCACTACGGCGGTGCTGACCGGCTACCTGCAGGGTCCCGTCACCCTGTCTGACGGCACCACCCGACAAGGCATTCGACGAGTTACAGCGGTGTGGATCAAGCAGGGAACCGAGTGGAGAGAGGTGCACGACCACATGTCCACTTTGCTTACGTCGCCGTAGAGGCCATTTTCTTTGAATTAACTACAGAGCCGCAGGCTAAAGCCTGCGGCTCTGACGGCTAGCAAGGAAAGACATTCAGAGCCGTGGGCTTTAGAGGGTGTCGCAAAACCCCACTTGATTTTGATTAGGGCCTGTGGGCGCACGGCTGTGCGCCCACGGACCAGTCCGGGAAATGCCCTCACTTTCGTTGACGGAAGCCGCGAAGGGGAGCGCAGGAAAGAGAGCAAGCAGAAGAAGAAAACGCAACGGAAGCTGGTTCGTTGCCATGTTTCTTCATCTCCTTGATTTGGCGAGCAGATTTGTTATCCATCAGAAGAACAGTCGAAATTTGAGCTGAGGAACGGCGACAAAATCCGCCGCCGGGTTGAACGCCGGGTTCCACACGAATTGCACTCCCGGCGTGATCCAGAGGTCCGGCGTGAGGAGAAGTTTCCAGTAGACTTCGCTGCCGAACTGGTTTCTGAGATCACCGATGACGGGAAGGGTCACGTCCTCGAAAGCGTCCATCCACGACAGGCCCACACCCACCTCGCCTCGGATGCCGGCCGGCTTCAACACCGCCAGCCCGCCGGTCACCGTGTGGCGCGCGAACGACAACGAGAAGCCGCCTCCCTCCGCGGTGTTGAACGTGTAGCTGCCGAATCCCACCAGCCGGCCCACCTGTTTCGAGCCCAGCACCTTGAATCCGCCTCCCGCTTCGTTGGGAAAGCCAGGCACCGACGGCTCGGCCCTCTCGTCGGCGTAAAACACATCGAGATGGATGTGATCGAAGTCGGCCGGGAAATTTCGTTTCCAGAAGTAGCCGATCTCGAGCCCGTAGAAGTACTGCCGGTCCTGGAAAAACGTATCCAGCCCGAATCGGTCGGGGTCACCGTTCATGTCGTTGAGAGTCCCTTGAAGGTAGAGCTCGGAGCCTTGATTTGGCCACCACTCAAAGGACACGCCCTGCCCAAAAGGGGGATGTGGAATGGAATTGTGCAGCGTGAACGGCGAGGCGGTGAACGAGCTCCGGGCGTCCTTGAAGCGGAAGAAGTCGTACGTCTGGGAGGCAAGCTGTTTTCCCACCCTCAGGACGAGAACGTCCTTCTTGAACCACTGCTCCCAGTAGAACAGCGGAACAGTGGGCCCGAGATCGTCGAAGGCAACGTCGGTGGCCCACAGAGAGCCGACGCCCAACGGTCCGTAGAGCGCTGAGGGGGCTCCCCCCATAGCAGTGCGCCAATCGATGATGGTCGTCAGGCTGCCCTGGTAGTCCTCCCCGCGACGATAGGCATTCCACTTGGCTTCGAACGCAAGCCAGCCGCTGAAGACGAAGTCCGCGTCCAACAGGCCCAGGGTGTCCGATGCATTTTGGTAGAGCGCCTGGTAGCTGAAACTCAGCTTCACGCCTGTCTTCTCATACGCCTTTTCCTTGAACGTGAACCACTTGCCGGGGATGAGCGAAGGAAGCACCGAGTCCGGCTTCGGAAAGCTATTATTCAGGTCCGTGGTCACGTCGGTAGGCCCGCCGACGAGACGTTTCCTCTCGACCGGATAGCCTCCTTCGGGCACTTGCTGTTCGTCGTCTTGCTGGGTCTCACCGCTCGACGAGGTCTGCTCCGAGCTCTGGGCGCGCTTCGCGTCCTCTTCTGCTGGCTCCTGCGCCGCGAGCGGGGAGGCTCCGAGCAGCAACACGGCGTACACGCAGAGCGCTATCGGAGCTGGCCAAGCCCGCCCGTCGCCAGTGTTCATAAACTCCCCTTTTCCTGCTTCCGTCCTCAACCGAGGTCGAAGTCGCTCGGCTTCCTATCCCTTAATTCACTTTTTTTATATTCCCCATGGTCCAGGAACGATCAAAACATTCCTTGGTTGGCACATAGAATCGCATGTGCGCGAAGAAACCCTCGTCGGCGTTGGTCTCGACGTTTAAATAACCGGGACCGGCGAGCACGAATCCTCTGAATCCGGAAGTCATAGGGATGCTGTCCTGACCCAAGACCGGGTGGGATATTACAGCGACCAACAGCACGCAAAACCGAAATACCGTTAAAACGGTGGGCAACGGTTCATTGCTCCTCGCGCAGCGACCAGAAATACAGCAAGGAGTATACGACGATGATCCCGTCCATTGTCGCGGGCGCCCAGAAGCCCTCTGAGTAACTGTAGCTCGCATTAGACACGGCCAGGTAAACCATGAACGCCTTTTCGAGGCTAGCGTAAATCATGATGGGCAGGACCCAGGGCGGCCGGAATGCAGCCACCACCATCATCACACCGATCAGGCCAACCATAATTCCCCAGTGTTGAACAAAGATTGTGTAGTTCTCGATAAACTCGAGTTCCGCGATGTTTTCCACGGCGAAATGTGGAAAAAAAGCATAGAGGCCGGCCGCAGCGGTTCCCAGTCCCCCGAGGATCAAGACGGGTTTGAGGGTTTTGTCGATGAATCGTTTCATGATAGGTCCTACCGATGAAGGTGTCGGTGCCGGAGTTGAGTATTGAACTCCGGCACCAATCACGAAAACTCGTCCGATCAGTCCAGTATGGGGACCGTGTCAGTCACTTCTTCAACCTGGTTGCGCTCCGCGTTCTTCTGCAGCTGAAGCATAACGTCGTAATCGTCCGGGACCTCGATGAGATTAACCTCATCGGCAAATCGCTCGTAGGCAGCGAGCATCTCCGCAACTTTTCCCGGCTCCGCCTTGGCAAGGTCATTAACCTCCGCCGGATCCTGTAGAGGACGATAAAGCCGCCATTGCCTGTCGCCGAACGGGGGGTTGTTGCGTATTAACTTGTAGCCATCGCGAAAGACCGCCGCGCTGCCGGCCATCTCGTAGAGAACGGTTTCGCCGGCACCATGAACCGCATCGCTGTCGCCGCGCAGGAAACTTAGCATGCTCTTGCCATCGACAGGGTGGACTTCTTTACCACCATAGGAGCCGGTCGGTGAAGTTACACCAGCGACTTCCAGTAGCGTGGGCGTGATGTCAGTGACGAAAGCGAAGGCGTCCGTGTCGACACCGCTGCGGATTCCCGCAGGCCCGGATATGATCATCGGCACCCTCATGCCACCTTCCGAGGCCGCCCCCTTGAACAACGTCAGCGGAGTGCTCGACGCGCCGGCCCAGCCCGGGCCGTAGTTCACGTAGCTGCCCTCGAGCCCCATGCGTTCGTAGGACAAATCGAAGTTTGCCGCGTACCACTCGGGGAAAATCTTTTCCTGCTCGTTATTGTCGGCACCGTTGTCGGACATGAACACGATCACGGTATTGCCGGCCTCGCCGATCTCCTCCAGATAGGTCATCAACCGCCCCATATTGGCGTCGACGTTCTCGAGCATGCCCGAATAAACCGCCTGTCGCTTGGCGTACAGGCGGCGATCCTCGTCGGAGAGTGAGTCCCACGTCGGCGCGGCGGCGATCGGCGGCAGGCTCAGCCCGGCCGGCATCAGACCCATCTCGACCTGGCGTGCATAACGTTGGGCGCGTATCTCGTCCCAGCCCACGTCGTAGACGCCATCGTACTTTTTGATGTACTCCTCGGGCGCCTGCAATGGATAGTGCTGCGCCTGCAGCGACAGGTAGGCAAAGAAGGGTTTGCCGTCATCGCGGTCTTTGCCGATGTACTCGATGAGGCGGTCGGTGTAGTAGTCCGTCGAGAAGAAATCGTCGGGGAGGTCGACCTCCTCGAAGTCCTCGTAAAAGTGCACGGTGTCATACAGCGGCAGGTAACTTTTCTTCTCGAAGTTGTCGGCGCCGCTCTCCATTAACGAGATCGAGCGTTCGAAACCGCGGGCCGCGGGAATGCTCTCCTTGGTCTTGCCCAGGTGCCACTTGCCGGCCATGTAGGTGTGATAGCCGGCGTCCCTCAGCAGTGTCGGCAAAGTGACGACGCTATAGCCCATGAATCCCTCGTAACCGGGCTGGTCGAACTGGTTGTCGGCCATGATCTCGATCATATTGCCCATGCCGACGAGATGGTTGTCGACGCCAGTGAGCAGCATGCCCCGAGAGGGCGAGCAGGCGGCGGCCGCGTGGAAGTTCGTGAACCGTACGCCATTGGCGGCCAGTTGATCGATGTTCGGCATCGAAACCTCCGAGCCGTAGGCTCCGAGGTCGGCGAACCCGACGTCGTCGAGCAGCACGATGATTATATTGGGTCGCTCATCAGTCCCCTGCTGCGACTCGCTCTGGCCCTCACAACCCGTGATTCCCACCAGTAGAACCACTGCGACGGATAAATGAAATACGAAATTCCGGTTCATCATTGCTAATACCTCCCAATTCAGTGCTGGTTTATTTGCTGTCGATCACGCTTTTTAATGGCGCTCCACATGGAAGCAAATCGGATGCACTTCTCTTGCAATTAAACAAACTTCAGGGCATTGATTTTGTAAATCAAATTTAAGCACGGTCTCCCCCCGATCTCATAGGTAAGGCATAGTAGGACTACACTAGGAGAATTGACAACTGTTACAAGTTACAGTTTTTTGAAAAACTATTGACAGGGTCAAGGGCCGCTCAGTTAGGGTGCCTCCGATACCACATCCCCGTCCTCGTTAAAGTACAACATCGATAAAGAGCTGATCGAATCTCCGAGAAGCGCAACTCTTTGTAAAATCCATATTTTCCATAGGTAATGAATCGTTTTCATTCAAGGGCTAGAGTGGCGCGAACACCTTCTCCTGAAACTGAACTGTCGCAAGTCCCGACAAAAGAACTTATCTCAGCGGGTCTTCAAATTGAACGCCCAGGTCAACCTGAAATACATATCGAACGCCTCGCGTTTCTGGAGGGTTCCGATAGGCTGTTCCAGGTCTTCCCGCCAGCGCACCCGCATCTCGAAAAATGGCAAACCCGCCGGGCGCCACATGTAACGGATCTCGAACAGCTGTTCGTTGGGTTGAAATTGAGGTGATAACAGCCAGCCAGCGCCGGTGCGGGCGTAGTTGATGCCGATACTGTGACGCGGCTGGAAATCCATGATGCTTGCAACCATATCCCATGCGAGTCCGTCGGACTCTTCTGCAATATTAAACGGCGCGGCCGCCGGAGCAGCCGTTTTGGGCGCATAGCCGATCTCCGTACCGACCCGCAAGCGAATACCCCTAGTTCGCTGTGGCCAGCGGGCAGTAAGCCGGCCGACGACACCCCAGTAATCTTCCCGGCGCCCGTTCGGATCGCCGTCCGTCAGTAACGAATTAGGGAGGTAAGACACATCGAATCCGCGCTGAACGATAGGCCCCCAACTCTCAATGTTTTCGAATCCAACAAAATAGGTATTACGTGCCTTGCCGTCATCGAAGTCCAGTGAGCCATGCCGGATGCTTCCGGTACCGTCGCTGGCGTTTCGCTCAAAAACGAAACTGGAGTGCCAGCCGTTCTGTGCGTGATAGGTGGCCTGCATTCCATCCGTCCAGTTGATATTCGTATTGTTACTGTTGTTCCGGTCAAGCGACTTGGCGTAAACGCCGCCGCGAAGTACGAACCGCGTCTGCAAGCGGCCGAAGGCCAACGAGCCGCGTTCCGTCCGAAACCAGTGCAGGTAGAGCTCGTCAAACGTGACTTGTCCGCCCCTGAGTCCGTTCCGCGTGTCAGGGGCGCTCTGGAATACGAACTCCGGGTCGCAGCCATCGGTAAAGCACCTGCCGGCGAGACGGGCGCCGACGTGGACCCCTTCGGTCAACCCGAAGTCGGCGCGTAACCGGCCCCGGAAGCCGAAAGTGTCATCGCTCAACGACACCCCGTCACGACCCTCGATATCGAAATAGTCGTAAATCGGGCGGAGATCCCCGGTGACTTTCAGCCCGGTTTTGGCCTCCGTGTAACCGGCAGTCGTTTCCGTTTCGATATCGGGCGTGTCGTCCTCAACCTCATCATCAGATGCGTCTTGCAGTTCCGGGCCCTCAGTCGCTGCCGGGTCTTGGGCCAGGACACTGCTCAACGGCAGCCACAGCAACACCAACATCATGACCGAGCTTTTCAAGACCTGCATCACCCAATCACTCGGCAGTGTGATTCTGAAATCCTGTGTGAGAATAATCCACCAACGCACTTCATCCCTTCGCTCGGCTCCTTCTCATGGTGCACAAAATCTGGTCATCAGGCAACCTGTGGGTCCTCATGACGGAAGCATATGAGGAGGGTTCAGTTTCTGTAAACTGTCAACTGTGACAGGGTGAATAGGTACAGCTCATTTTAGAGACTGCCTCTGATGTTTGGCCTTCCCAGTCTGATATAGAAAGCTCAAAATGACTCGGAATCCGTTTTAAGGCTCCGGAAACCCGCCAAAGAAGTGCCCAATAGGCATGACCGCCGGTGGCTGAATGGTTACTTAGGTTTGTGGGCGCACGGCCGTGCGCCCCTACCTGCCTCAGCCAGGATCACACAGGTCTACGAAACTTACGAAGCCGCGACTCTCCCTACGAAACTGACCATGAGTTCGGTGACCGCCTGGGGATATTCACGGTAGGGGGCATGTCCGCAGCTGTTGAAAAAGTGGAGTTGGGCCTGATCGACGGAGGAACTGATCAGCCTGAAGAGATCCACCCCCATGTCGTAGGTGGCTGAAGGGTCATTGTATCCCCAGATGATCAGGGTGGGCCGTTTCAGGCCACCCGCCCGCAGCATCTCCAGCGTTTCATCCTTGGCTTCATAGAGCCACCAGGCGGTGCCTGAGTTGTGGCCAAGAGCCGGGCGGGCGTGCACCTTATCGGGATTCAGTTCGATGAAGCGTTTCCTGAGCATTTCCAGCTTCTGGGCAGCCTGGCCTATTTTGGGATGCGAGGCGACCTCCAGCTCAGCTTCCACATACTCCTCGGTGACGTAGTCTTTGTGAACCGAGCTGTTGCTTCCCAGCAACTTTTGACGAATGGAATTCTTCGTGGGCGGCGGCCCGGCGGGGGGAAGATCCGGCGTTGAGGGCTTGGGATCCACCGGGGTTAGGGTGTTGCTGTCGAATATGGTCAGGGTCTTGACCTTGTCCGGGTGATCCATGGCAATACGAGCCGACGGCAAACCTCCTCTGGAGTGCCCGACCAAATGAACGCTCTCGAGACCCAGAGTTTCCATAAACCGGTAAAGGTGCTCGCCAGTGGCCTGCATCGAGTAGCTCGAATCACTGAGAGGGTTATCGGTAAGCCCCATGCCCAGTTTGTCCACTACATACACGTTAAAATGGGCGGCCAGATCGGGGAAGATTGGCATCCACCCAGCGGCTGAACCGGTCATACCGAAATGACTACCGTGAACCAGAACCATGGGTTCTCCTTGTCCCCCTTCGAAGTAACGGGTCCTGATGCCGTCAACATTCACGAACTTTGCCTCTCCCATGGACGGAGAGGCACCGGCTGCTGCCGAGTAAGAGGTTGTCGACATCAGCAAGGGCACAGCGCTCAGGGCACTCGCGGAGTGTCCGAGAAAACCTCTTCTTGAAATTTTCATGGATCAAATCCTTTCTGATTGGTTGAGAATAACTTAGAAATCGGGGCTCTGATAGATGATTTTTCCTCCTACCACCGTCATCAGGTTTTTGATTTTCTTGATATCCATCTCCGGAATTGTGAAATAGTCTCTGTCGATAACGATAAAATCCGCCAGCTTACCTTTCTCCAGCGAACCCAGGTCTTTTTCCCTGAGTACGGCTTCGGCAGCCCAAGTGGTCCAGCCTCTAAGCCCGGAAATCCGATCCAACTTCTCCTCCGGTCCCCAGATCCGACCGTCCCACTCACGGGTGATGTAAAAGGCAAAAGTCGGCCAGAAACCATACCAGGGCCAGGCTCCCAGCCGAGTCTCGTCTGGGACAGAGGCAAGATGGGCGTCGGTCGCAAGGGAAAATCTTGCTCCCGCTTCCATCATGGTTTTGGTGGGTGTAAACCATTTCAGGTATTCCTCTCCATACACCTCGACAAAGTCAGAGACGTTCCTGACCATGCCGGTGGCCTGCATGTTCATCCACAGACCGTATTTGGCCAGTTTGGGAATCTGCTCGGGCCGGATCAGTTTGGGGTGATCGAAGAAGTGGCGTTTCTCTCGAATCTGTTCCAAGGTCCACCCGTCCTCCTCCATCAGCTGATCGAACATTTGGAAGAGGATATCGGTGGTTCCGTCGTTGGTGGCATGGACATCAGCCAGCCTTAAACCAGCCTTTAAAGCCGCCAGGTGAGCATTGTAGGGCTCCGTGCCCGGTTTGTGTCCGGAACATTGCTCAATGCGTGCCAATTGCTCTCGCAGGGCCGGATCCAAGGGTACGGCCTGACTGCAAGGGCCACCAACGTCCCATCCCTCTTCTCCAACCCCGCTGTTCCAAAAGTACTCGCTCCCCTGGCCTCCAAAGTCTCCCAAGAGGCTGTAGAACTGGGAAGCGTTGTCAGACAGTTGAAAGGCGGTACGGTGGATCCATGCCCAGCGAATGGGCATCTCACCCCTGCGGTCCATCATATTGAGGGCCTTGATGACTTCCAGCGGCTCGATATGGGTTTGCACCGTGGTGACTCCAAAGGATGCCGTCTCCATCAGCTCCTTTTTGAGCATTCCCGCCACCAGTTCCGTCTTATTCTTGAGGATGATGTCGTAAATGAGGTAATACCAGACCCTCAGGCCCACCGGTTTGAGACTGTCAATATCCTGTCCAATGGCCTCACTGATCAACTTTCTGGCCTGGCTGTTGTAAATGCCCGAGCTCAGGCCGCCGCTTACAACGACCGGATTGTTGGGTCCCATCCGGTCCAGATCTGCAGTGTTCACCATCCGCTGCCGGATGACGGGGGAGGGGGTTGCCTGAATGGCATCCTCATGCATCGGAATATTAACGATCACCCACTTGTCGGGTCCCAACTCAGCTGCTCTTCGGCGAACCACCGCCCCGATCTTCTCGGCAATTCCGCCTTTGGTCAGCTCATCCAAGTCATCTTCATGCAAACCCAGAACCGGAGTCACCTTGAGTTGCGGATCAGGGTTGAAGTCGGGATCACTCCCTAGATGGTTGAGCAACCACAGGTGTGGGTGAGTGTGGCTATCGATGATTCCCGGAAGCACGGTCCTGCCCTTCACGTCAATCACCTGCGTTTGGGGACCTGCCAGTGCCCTGATCTCCTCACTGGTTCCCAAAACCAGAACCCTTCTGTCCCGGACCGCCAGGGCTTCGACTAAGGTCAGCTGATCGTCCATGAGGGCGATCTTCCCGTTCAAGACAATCAAGTCGGGATAGGCATCCAGCTTCTCGAGCAGTTCGGATGCTCCCTGGGCACTGACCTTTCCAGGGGCCAGGACAAATATCAGGAAAAGGGTTAGAGTAACTTGTAAGTTCAACAGTAAGATTGACTTGCGCATCGGCCCACCTCCGTAAAACTCAGACAAATCCAAGATTTTGGGGAATTCTATCTTATTTGGAAAGAAGGGGACAGGAATAAAGAAAGCGCTTGCCCGCACAGCGGGCTGCGCGGGTGCATTCGTGCTGTCGGGCGTTCGTGCTGTGGTCTGTGGTCAGTTGTCAGCTGTCAGCCGGTCCGCCGGCTGCGGAGCTATTCCCCAATCACATCGAAGACGACGGGGCGTGTGACCCGGACCTTCCCCCATACCTGCATCCAGGGATCACGACTGGGATGCTGAGAATAGGCTTCTCTGGACTGCATATCGTCAAACTCAAAAATGAGGCCGTGAGTGTGGGAGACATCTCCAACGGTAAAGGGCCGTCGCAGTTTGCCTACCCATGCCCTCCTCAACCCCGGGATGGCATCGACCAGACCGGCAGTGGAATTCTTGAAATCCTCCATCGCCTCCTGGGGTGCACCTTCAACAGCCGTCCAGGCCACGGCATGAATGATGGTCTGCTCATTTCT
>Ga0209987_10001758_pt1 | contig 11875 bp, 12 predicted proteins | sample N074metaG_FD_182134 | JGI IMG/M metagenome (GOLD analysis project Ga0209987, IMG submission 182134) | Deep subsurface microbial communities from Kermadec Trench to uncover new lineages of life (NeLLi) - N074 metaG (SPAdes) (version 2) | ecosystem: Environmental > Aquatic > Marine > Ocean trench... | reverse complement strand
CATTCCTTGACTCAGCATCTGGCGATGGAACTGGCGGAACATGGCATTCGCATCAACGCGGTGGCGCCCGCCGTCGTGGAAACCCCGATCTACAGCGCCTTCATCAAACCCGACGAGGTTCACGAGGCCCTACAAAGCTTCAACGAGTTTCACCCAATCGGACGGATCGGAAAGCCTAGAGATGTGGCATCGGTGATCATATTTCTCCTGTCGGACGATGCAAGTTGGGTAACAGGTGCAATTTGGGACGTGGACGGCGGCGTTATGGCTGGGCGTAACCAGTAGACCTCCAATTTTCGGCATCGACGAGGATATGTAGTGCCGCAAATCTAACAAGGCAAATGCAGCCGACGCGGCAACCCGCGCGGCTGATTCGCGTCGTTAGCTCAGCCATTAGAGAAGACAATCTTGTCAGCCGCTATCGCCCACTTGGATGTATAACGCCCTTATCGGAAAGTGAGATTGAAGGACCCCACTGGCGGGCACATGTACGGTTTGCCGACTATACGGCCAAGTGGATAGTGCGATCTGTCGCCCCACTGATCCGTTTTGATTGACAGCACATTAAGCGCTGTCTAGCATTGGTCACATTATGGCTAGAGGACACAACCTGCGAGAGCGTCGACTTTTTACAGATCTGGCAGAGAAGAACCGTCTGAGCGCCGAGCTCCGGCGCGTGGCCCATAGCATGCGGCGATGGCAAGATCGGATGAATAAACGTCGCAGCAAGAGGTGGCAGGCGCAATATCGCAGTTCCATCGAGCGTGCTGGTTCCAGGCTCGAAGTACTCGAACGAGAAGTATTGGCTCAGGCCAAAGATCTCAAGTCGCGCATTGAGGAAGAGCTTGACATTTCGGTGCAGGAAGTGAGCCAGTTCGAGGAGCAATACAAGAAGGAACTCGACGAGTTGGTCTCGGCCCAAAAAGAGCTGCGCGAAGCCGAAGAAGCTCGTGTCCAGACAGAAGCGGCTGCCGCGGATCAGACTTCCCATTCGCAGGAGACCGCCGAGCTTCTGTCGAAGCTACGACGCAGACATCGGCGCACTGAACGGCAGGTTCGTCGAGAGGCGAAGGATGTAACGTCAGTCGAGCGTGAGATCGCATCCGAGGAAAGGGACAAGGAAGTTCTCACCAAGGAACTCCAGAGAGTCATCGAAGAGGTCCAGGCGCTTCGGCAGGCGTAGAAGACTCTAGACCTCCGCAGCTAGGCATTATCAACCTAACCCTCGGAAGCCAAGTCAACCTCCAATGGTCGTGGTTTGATCAGGCTGCCGTGGCCGCGTCCGAGACTGCTAAAGAACGTGCCCTCAACGGCCGAGGGTGGGCCGATTTTAGTCTTCGCCTTCCCAAACGGATAAGATTTCGCACTGTACGTCGTCAGAGTAATTCTGACAGAAGCTCGCTTTTTCTAAGAGACGGCTGTCCAAGTCATACCAATCCAGTCCAAAGGTTCTCGATCCTGCGTCGAGCCACGCGCTGCGATCCCCGACCTCTACCACTTCTCCGATAAGCCGACTATACGTCCAAGTGGGTACTGTCAATTCAAGCCCGATTCGAGCACTTCTGAGAGTCTTCGGCCCCGTTCGAAAGTCAAAGTTAGGAGCCGTTCAGCTGGCGTTGGCCCGTAAAATTCTCGATAGTTACAAGGGCGGAAGCTTAAAATTCTATTTGGTACAGTTGTCGGGGGGGCAGGTCACCCTGTTTAGTATCTTCTGATGTGAAAACCCTTTAGATCCAGTCTAATAGGAAGATTTGTGGTGGGTAGAACGGATGTGGTGCACTGACCTTGGATAGATCAATGTGGCAACTTCGGTTTCAGCCATCCGTACAAATACATTCCAGCTAACGCTCCGGCGAGCGTAAACAAGGCCATCCATGCACCACCACCAATTTGAGCATAGATCGGTCCCGGGCAGGCTCCTGTGATTGCCCAGCCAGCACCGAATACAATTCCTCCAAGGATAACACCGGTATGATAGGGCTTCGGTTCGTACTTGATGGGCTTGCTTTGTATTGTCTTAACGCTAAGCGTCTTTATCAGTTGCATTGAGGCCATCGCGACGCCAATACCTGTGGCGATAATCAAAAACATGAATGGCTCTTTGAACAAGAACATATCATGTACTCGCTGCCAGCGAACCACTTCAGATTTTGTGAGCACGACCCCGAAGTAGATGCCGACCAACAGGACAGAAGAAATCGGCACCAAACCTGGGAAGTAGTCTACGGACGTGGATTCAAGCTGCACATCTATATTTGTAACTTCCAATGAATCCCCGTACTGATTCTGATTGGCCATTGAAGATTTCATTTGTCGTTCCTTCTCTATTCGGGTCCGTGGATAACTGCATCATTGCCACCGTTTGAAGCAGCTCTTGACTGCAAGCGATGACCCCTTACAGTGACAATCCTCGAAAGATCAAATTCCCGAGTCCCCATGTGACAGCAAGTCCACCAACGAAGAAAAAGATTGTGGCAACCAAACTTGGCCAGTTTAAGTTGGCGATACCCGTGATCGCGTGACCCGACGTACAGCCGCCCGCATAACGAGTGCCGAATCCGACCAACAACCCGCCAACCAATAAACGAATTGCTCCCCCAACACTCACGAAAGAATCCGGCAAGAACTCGACCGGCTCGGACGACAAAAACGTAACGGCGATGAAACTGCCGATTCCAATTCCGACTGCAAACACAGCAGTCCAAATTCCCGATCGCCATTTGTGGTCTTTCAGGTAGTCCAAATTGGCTGGCAGGCACATCGCACCAAATTCCTGGAAACTGGTTGAAATCCCAAAGGATTTGCCCGCCAGAAAGAACAGCAATGGCACGGTGAGTCCGATCAGGATTCCGGATAACCACCACGGCCAAGGTTGCGTCAAGAATTCAATCATTTTTATTTCTCTGCATCTCTAATGTGGGCTGGAAGCCACGCTATCATTTGTTCGTGAGGGACATTCCGCATTCCAAAAAACGGCTTGGCTTTGATGAGCCACCTCGACCGCAGAGGCATCAGCGTTCGGTCCAAAAACGTCCCTCGTTTCGCTCGCAACCGGAAATCCGGCATCAGTCCACGCCTTAATGCCACCTATAAGATTCATCACATTGTCGACCCCGGCCGCTTTTGCAAGACTCGCCGCAATCGCTGAGCGTCCACCGCTGCGACATTGAAATACCAAAGTGCGATCACCGGAATATTCTGCGAGTTTCTCAGGGAGCTTAGCCAAGAAGCATCGTTTTGCTTGTTCGATGTGACTTTCTTTCCATTCAGTATCGCCGCGAACATCAATTAGTACGACGTCACCGGAAACCACTTGCGGCTCGATTTCCACAGGTGTCACTTCGTCTAACGCCTGCACATTGAAGCCCATATCGTTTACTTCTTGTGCATCAAAATAGCCTGCGATTTGTTCAATTCCGATCTTGTGCAGGATTCGAATGGCCTCCCTCCGATCGATATCGTCAATCAATAAATAAAGTGGCTTGTCGTAATCAACCAACCACCCTGCCCATACGGCAAGATACTTGAGTGGAATATTGGTCGTGCCCTTGACATGGCTGGCCGCATACTCCTGTTGCATTCGCGTGTCGAGAACCAGGTGATCAGCTGCAATCTCGACAATAGATTCTACGGTCAGTTTTCCCGGTGACGTTCTGTTCGCTAAGACGATCGGGCCTTCCTTGTTGACCCGCTTCATCACAGCAAAGTATTTTGGGGCTTCTGGCTGTTCAAACAGGATGTAATCGACAAACTGCTGCTGGTCTTCAAACTGTAACGCAGGGTTGAACATCTTTTCGTAGCCGACCGAGCTCGATGGAATCGATCCAAGTCCTTTCCCACATGCACTTCCGGCACCATGGGCTGGCCAGACTTGCAGGTAGTCAGGCAACTGACGGAATCGTTGAATAGAACGGAAGAGATCACGGGCTCCCGGTTCGGCTGTTCCCTTAACTCCGGCAGCCTCTTCAAGTAAGTCAGGTCGTCCAATCGAACCGACGAACACAAAATCACCGGTAAAAATTCCCATAGGCTTGTCTGCACCGCCTCCTTTATCTGTGAGCATGAAGGAAAGGCTCTCCGGCGTATGCCCAGGTGTATGTAGGACATTGAATTCGATTTTTCCGATCGCAAATGTGTCGCCGTCTTTCAGCAACTGATGCCGGTAATCTTTCGCAAACTGGTACTTCCATTCGGGCGGGCCCTCATCGGAAAACAACAGTTTCGCGGCGTGTTGGTCGGCCAGCTCGCGTGCCCCTGAAACGTAGTCAGCGTGAATATGGGTGTCAGCGGCAGCGAAAATTGTCATATCCTCCTTGGCAGCCGCAGCGAGGTATTGTTGAACGTCTCGACCAGCGTCAATGATGATTGCCTCGCCGGTTCTCTGGCAGCCGACCATGTACGATGCGTGTGCTAACGTGGTGTCGTAGAAGTATTTCAACAACATTGGTTTCTCTCCTGATTTCCTTAGATCTCCCTAGATGCTCTTCCCGACTGTACAGGAGGAACTTCTCCTAAATGATAAGTCTAAAAAGAGTTGAAGACAATTTTAGCTGGATTTATGGTAATTCGGTAAGAACGATGGGGTGCACTGACCTAGCATATAATAGCGTCAAATCACGGCTGTAAGTTTATCCGCCGCAACAGATCAGTGAAGCGCTTAACGCTTCCAGTAAAAGCCACTTGGACGTATAACGCCCTTACCGGAAAGAGGGATTGAAGGACCCCACTGGCGGTCCATTGGACGGTCTGCCGACTATACGGCCAAGCACCAACGGTTCAAGTCTACTTCCCAGAGCCGGACTTCCGGCTCGCTTTGCTAGATCGAAACGGGATTCATTCGGAAGTAATGAGCCGAGGCTGGCGGAATAGGCCACAATCGGTCATCGGGACTTCGAGACCATCCGGCAAGGCTGATTTGCCGCAGCGGTCCTATTGCACGCCCTCAAGGATGCCCAGAAGAGCTGCCCTGAAGCGAGCCAGTGGCTCCTCACAGACGACGTCGCTTTCCCTATGTGGTGCCGAGCCTATGGAGTATGTCCCGTTCGGGCAAGGAAAGGGCTGAAGAGGGCCATAAGGGCAGCCCCACTCACCAGGAAGCGCCGGCGAGAGCTGGTCATCCAGGCACTGAGAGAGAATCCGGAGTTGAGCAACCGAGAGATAGGCCGGAGGGTGGGGGTGAATTATGAGATGGTCAGACTGATGCGGATGATGTCCTCAAGCGCTGGAGCCTAAAATTTTCATATTTAGGAGTTGACTTAACTGTCCTGAAACGGTTGACTCGCCAACGCTTATCAACAAGCCACTTATAAAAACCACAGCCCAAGTGACCGCTATAGAGACTTCCGGTCGCAGAGCATCCGTTTGACTCCTGGTGGGTGTGGGAAATCGCACCTGGCCAGGAAGCATCTCGAAAAATGCAGATAGTGATGCATACGTCGGGTGACTGCGTTCGCTAAGGTTGTCATAAAAAGCCTTAAGAGACTTCAGAGAAATTGTGCGCTCTGATGCTGACAACTTAACCTCGAATAGGCAGCCCATGAACTTTCCAACGGCGTAAGGGGCTGGTGGAAGATCTGCAGGACGGACACCCTCTTGAGCCCGGCTTCTCCGTATGTCTGAACTGCCAAAATTGATTTTTTCAAGTTGGTCCCAAGCAGCCTGATAATCGCTCTCTCGGAGGTTAGATGTGGTCTCTCTGTTGACAAAACAGGAGTGTCCAGCGACTTCCATCATGAATCTTGCAATGGGGTGTGAGCCCGCTATTCTGCCGGACTTAACGAGAAAGAGAAAATTCTCCAATAGCTCTGACAGTAGCGCAACGGCCGAATATGCATACAAGCTCGCAGCCCAAATGACGAGGTCTTTATTGGGAGTATTCGTCGAGGGGCGCGTGAGGGTTGGCAGTGTAACTCCACCCAATCCGTGGGAAACTTCTCGCAATTCCTCTAAGATCTTTTCTCGCTTCATGGTTTGACGGGATTAAAACACCCAGGGAAAAGTGTAGCTAATCCTGTAGTGAAATGCACGGGGAAGCAAGTCCCGTTTGTTACCCCTGACGTTACCCAGAGTCGAAGTACAGCCTTTTGGCGGCTCCAGTATTCCTGGTAAGTCATTGAAAATAAGGAGTGGGTCGTGCCGGACTCGAACCGGCGACCCTCTGCTTAAAAGACAGAAACCCACTCAAAACACTAGAGAACAAGGAGTAACCCTAGGTACTCCTTAAAGTCCTATCATATCAAGGTTTTCATACCCACATGCTAACATCTGTGAACATAGCAAAACAGTGGTTGACAGACCGTTTGTTAAACGATACCGTTAAACAGGAGAGCATCTGTCATGAAAAAAGCGAGTCTCACTGCGAAGCAAGTTCAGTACATGAAACCGAACCCAAAGAAGCGCCTAGAGGTCCCTGCCGGTCCTCCCTCTGGCCTTTATCTGGTAGTCCATCCTACGGGGCGGAAGTCCTGGATATTTCGGTATCGTTTCCGAGGCCGAACTCGAGGACTGACTTTCAAGCAGGGTTTTCCCGACTTGAAACTGGCTGCTGCACGAGCTGAGGCTGAAGCAGCTGCTAAGGATCTGAGGGACGGGATAGACCCGGCCGAGACGAAAGCAGAGGAGCAGAAGCGCGAACCGGACAGAGCCGCCTCGGTAGCCGACGAGTGGCTGGATCGATATGTGAAGCCAAACACACGGACCTGGCCCGAGGTCGAGCGAATCTTGAACAAAGAAGTCCTACCGACCTGGAAGAATAAAATCATCACGGAAATTGGCCGGGCCGACGTTCTGCGATTGATCGATTCGATCGTAGACAGCGGCCGACCCGTTCTCGCCAATCGGACTCTGTCCCTTCTCAAGCGGTGGTTCAACTGGTGCTTGGAGCGAGGACTCCTTGAAGTGTCACCAGCTGCAGGCATCCGTCCACCGGTAAAAGAAAAGAGCCGGGATCGAGTCATTGAGGCACAAGAGCTTCAGCAATTCTGGAAGGCGACCGAAGAGCTTGGCTTTCCTTTCGGGCCATTCTTTAGACTACTCGCTCTAACGGCTCAGCGTCGCGGAGAGGTCTCAAATATTCGCTGGGAAGATGTCAACTTTGATGATCGACTATGGACGCTCCCAGCAGACGCGACTAAGCCGGGCCGTATTCACGACGTCCCGTTATCCGACGCAGCCGTAGAGCTGTTACAGAGTCTCCCAATATTTAAAGGCACTTTTCTTTTCACGACGAATGGCGGTCAACGTCCTATCGGTGGCTTCTCGAAGGCTAAGATCTTGCTGGACTCGAAGATGAATGTCGAAGTCGGGTGGAGGATTCATGACCTCAGGCGAACGGCAGCAACTTGGATGGCTGGACACAGTGTTGCGCCTCACGTCCTGAGCGCTCTTCTGAATCACTCCCCAGGCTCGGCTCAGGGCGTCACGGCAATCTATAACCGATTCCGTTACCTCGAGGAACGCCGGGAAGCACTGGAGGCGTGGGGTCAGCATATTTCGTCGCTGGCGGAGAAGAAGCCGGAAGGTCAGATCATCTCGATAAAATAGCCTCTGGAACAGCGGGCCGGGACCGGCCACCCTCATGGCCGGGCCTGAAGACCCGGTCCGCCGCCCAATCTTCAGGGGGCGCGATGAGATATGAAATCGTCGGCAGCGGAATCACACAGCGCACCACGGTTTCATTCAACCCAAATACGGAAACGGAAGAAGTAATCGACTACCTACGCAGGGAGTTTTGCGATCGGGAGTTTTCCTTTGAAGGCTTACAAGGACATCCAATTGAGAAACTGGCGCGGGGCATATTAGAAAAAGCCGGACTCGCCGAACCTGGCGCTGACCTTTTCGACTTGGCAGCTCTGCCGATCGGCGACAACGATCCCGACTCGCTTGAAGGTTACGCGGTTAGATTCTCACGGGAACTACACTGCATCCGGACATTAGTTTCTAGAGGAGAAAAGACGGCACAGGACGTTGCACGGCAAGCCTGTTTTGATTTGGGCGCTCTCTATACCGAAGCCCGGATGAAGTTCCAGCACGAAGCGAACGCACTGTTGGGTGAAGATATAAGAGAACGCCGCCGGAAAGGTGGCAGGGCGGCGGCCAAGAAGATCAAGGCACAAAAAGCCAAATTACACCGCAAGATACGCTTTGATGCGACCGTCCTCGCCTACGATCACGAACCTCCTGAGATCCATGGCAAGCTTGCCAACAAATACAGCCTGACCTCGAGACAGATTCGTAACATTCTAAATAAAAAAAGTGGAAATGTAGCTTAAAGCTGGATTTCCGAATCGGGTAGTAAGCTGTTGTTTATGACTAGACAACAGCTAAAACTACTTCGGTATCAGGATCTCGTCGACCTCCGCATCATTTCCAACCGCGTTACTCTGAGACGCTGGATGGAGCGCAATGGCTTCCCTCGACCGCTTCGCTTGGGCAGCAACTCGATTGCATGGAAAGCGGTGGAGGTCCAGGAATGGCTCGACCAGAAATCAGCGCGCCGGCAAGACCCAATGAAGGTTCTGTGATGATCGAGCGGAGAGAAAAGACGACTAGGGCTGGCCCTAGCACGACGACTCTGACCGCGACGGATCTGGAGGCTCTGGCGGCGCGGTGGATCCCTCCCGAGCTGGCCGAGGAGGCCGGACTGTACCGCGTGGACAGCATCGACGGCGCGCAGCTCGTGGGGAGAAACGGGTCCGGTAATTTTGCGGGACTGGCCATTCCTTATTTTTTACCGGGACAAGAACAACACCCGCGGGAATATCGGTTGCGCAGAGATCGTCCTGACCTCGATCCGGACGGGAAAGAACTCGGCAAATATCTAGGCCCGCCAGGCCGGTCGAATCTGGCGTACTTTCCTCCTGGGATAACCCTCGAATCACTCACCGACACCTCGCAGCCTGTGGTCGTGGTCGAGGGCGAGTTCAAGGCGCTTAGCCTATGGCGGCTGGCCCACCATGATGCGATCACTGCTGATAACCGTGGTGATCACCTCCATGGTGAACATCATCGCTGGCTGCCAGTGGGGCTACAAGGATGCTGGAGTTGGCGCGGGACGATCGGAAAAGCCCGTGGCCCGGACGGCGATCAGCGTCCCGTGAAGGGTGTCATCCCGGATTTTGACCGCATCGAATTTGGTGGCCGCCGAGTTTATTTGGTACCCGACACAGACATTGCAAAGAATGGCAGCGTAGCAGCGGCTTGGCGAGAACTCGGCAAAGAGTTGGAAGGCAGAGGCGCTAACGTGGTGACGGTTGAAATCCCCCCCGAGCCTGGAATAAACGGGATCGACGACTTCCTGGGCGACCACGGTCCCGAGAAAGCGTTAAAACTGTTCGCCGAGGCAAAGCCAAGGAGCAAGGCAAGAGATTTTCATTTAACAGACCTGGGTAATGCTCGCCGCCTAGTGGCCCGACACGGGGACGACATTTGGTATGTCCCCGCCTGGAATAGTTGGGCGATGTGGGATGGTTGCCGCTGGAAAAAAGACGACATGCTGGAGGTGGAAAATCGGGCAAAGGAGACAGTACAGAGCCTCTATGGCGAGGCAGCGAAACTCGCAGATGAAGAGGAGCGAAAAAAGGTGGCCAGATTCGCCCTGGCGAGCGAGTCGGCTTACAAAATTCGGGCCATGCTTCAATTGGCTCGGAGCGAAGTGCCCGCCCGCTCTGAGGACTTCGACCAAGACCATGACTTGCTCAACTTCACAAATGGAACTCTGCATCTTCCGAGCGGAGAGTTGAGGCCACACCGGCGAGAGGACCAGCTCACGAAAGTGATTCCTAACAATTATGTCCCCGACGCGACTTGCCCGAGCTGGTTGGCTTTTCTTCAGGAGATCATGGGTGTTGAGAAGGACCCCGACCGTGCCCACCGTCTCATCGACTACCTACAGAAGGCCCTCGGATACTCGGTCACCGGGAGGACTGTTGAAAAGGCCGTCTTTGTTTGTCATGGAAGTGGCGACAATGGCAAGACGACCTTGCTGAATACGATTCGCTCCTGCGTCCTCGAATACTCAACCGTGCTGCAAATCGACTCGCTCATGACCCGCAAGTGGCAATCCAGCAACGCCCAGGCCGACTTGGCGGATCTTCAAGGGTCTCGCTTTGCGATGACCTCAGAAACCGACGAAGGGCATAGGTTGAGTGAGGGCCGCCTGAAGCGGATTACCCAGGGAATGGGAACCATTCGGGCGGTGCGCAAATATGAGAATCCCATCACCTTTCCCGAGACGCACAAACTCTGGATGGACTGCAACCACAAACCCCTGGTGAAGGACGACGGCCGCGCTATCTGGAACCGACTGCATCTCATCCCGTTCCAGGTCTCTATTCCCAAGGACAAGCAAGACAAAAACCTGACGGAGAAGCTGCTGAAGGAGGCCACGGGCATCCTCGCCTGGCTGACTGAAGGGGCTCGCCTCTGGTACACGGAAGAGTTGCAGAAGCCGCCGGAGGTGGAGGCGGCGACTCGGGCATGGAGGGAGGAGAGCGACGAGCTGGAGCTGTTCCTGTCGGAGTGTTGCGTCAGACAACCAAACACCACCGTTTCAAAGGACGCCCTCTACAGGACATACCGGGAATGGTGCGAAAAGACGGGGGTGGAAGCACAGACGAAAATCATCCTCGGAAAAAAGCTGACCGACAGGGATTTTGATGATTACAGTGACGGTAAGACTCGGAGTTGGTTGAAGTTAGGGCTTATTTCTGACAGGTCTGACAGATGAATACTAAAGTTTCCTATATAGGGGGATTCCTAAAAAAGTTTGGTATTTATTTGTCAGAGTTGTCAGAAACGCGACCTAAGTTATTGATAAGAAAAGGGAAAGAAGGGTGAGACTGAGGCAATCGAGCTACTCTAGAGTTCAACCGCTATGTTGGTGTGTCGACCCATCACAAGCAGAAGACTGCAAGAGAAAATAAACATCGCTGAGGATGAGCGAGGCGTCATTTTTTCAAAAGTACCCTACGGTCAATGCACAGAGGGTGGGAAGCATCGTCCTCGGCTGGTATCGCAGCAGAGCAATCATCATGAGAGACGAACAACGATGAACGATGAGAGAGGACAGCGCAACAGCAATGATCAGACGAGAGCACGTCACTCGTATAGAGGGGGCACGTCGAATAGCTGGATCTGTTTAGCTGTAGACCTCGCCCAGTATCGCTCGAACTTTCCCGAAATTGAGTCAATTTTTGCACAGAGGTTTTTTGATGAAGGGACGCAAGCCTAAGTCGCACGCAGAGAAGAAGATCCTCGGCTTCCCGGGCCATCACAAGCAGAGGAAGGCCCCAAAGTCCGACAAGGTCAAAGCGCCTTCGTATCTGAACAGCCAGGCGAAGCGGATCTTCGGCCGAACGGCCCCGCAGGTGATCGGCATGAAGGCCACGCATGTCGATCAGCTCGCCGACTACTGCCGGCTGATGGCACGGCTGATCAATCAGGAGCGGAAGATCGACAAGGAGGGGAGCCTCATCCCCGGTTACAGGGGCAGGCGAGTCAAAAACCCGCGCTTACAGATCATCCGCGAATACCGGACCGCCATCCAGCGATGGGCCGGCGAGTTCGGGCTCACCCCGATCGGGGCGATGAGGCTCGGGGCCAAGTCGGAAGAAGACGAACCTGACGACATCCTGGATTGAGATGTGCAACGAATCAGACTTGAGCGACCGGACGGTTGCGGTTTCGACGATGAGCTTTTGGCCGTCTGGCCGGAGATTGCGCGGGCGATGACAGTGGCCCCGAGGCAACATAAAGGGAGGAAATCATGAAGAAAGTTCAGGAAATGCTCAAGTTTATGAACCAAGAAGACCGCCGAGTGGGCACATGTACGGTTTGCCGACTATACGGCCACTGACAGTATTCAGGCGGACGCGAG
>Ga0209987_10001757_pt1 | contig 11875 bp, 9 predicted proteins | sample N074metaG_FD_182134 | JGI IMG/M metagenome (GOLD analysis project Ga0209987, IMG submission 182134) | Deep subsurface microbial communities from Kermadec Trench to uncover new lineages of life (NeLLi) - N074 metaG (SPAdes) (version 2) | ecosystem: Environmental > Aquatic > Marine > Ocean trench... | reverse complement strand
CGAGATCGTCAACCTGATGCTGGACTGCTCGATTCCCGTCATTTCGGCCGTGAAAGGCTATGCCATGGGCCTGGGCGCGACGATCGCGCTGCTGGCGGACATCGTGGTGGCCGGCAAAACCGCGACCTTTGCCGACACACACGTCAACATGGGCATCGGCGCGGGTGATGGCGGGCAGGTGATCTGGCCGCTGCTGATGGGCGTGAACCGCGCCAAGTACTACCTGATGACCGGCGATCGGATCACCGGCGAGGACGCCGAGCGCGCGGGGCTCGTGAACTTCGTCGTCGAAGACGACGAGGTGCTCGACAAGGCGCTCGAAATCGCCGACCGACTCGCAGCGGGTCCGGGGTTGGCCATCTCCGCCTCGAAGGTAGGCATCAACGCCTACATCAAGATGGTCTCAAACCTGGTGCTACCGGTGTCATTCGCTCAAGAGATGCAAACCTTCAGAAGTGCCGATGCCGGTGAAGCCGTCAAAGCGTTTCAGGAGAAGCGCACCCCCGATTTCAAGGGGCACTGACCAGGTTTGGACATCCAAATTTGATCGATGTCTAAATCTTTGCTGAGAACCAGGAGAAGGAGAGGGCATGGCCGGAACGGCACTGATAACCGGGGCATCCGCAGGGCTGGGGCTCGAGTTCGCGACGCAGCTTGCGCGCCAAGGCTACGATCTGGCGCTGGTGGCGCGGCGCGCGGATAGGCTGAACACCGCGGTCGCCGAGCTGAGCGAACGCTACGGCATATCCGTATCCGCGATCGTCGCTGATCTCGAAGATCCCGAAGCCCCGGAGCATATCCGCCGGCAACTGGCCGATACTGAGGTGAGCTTTCTGGTCAACAACGCAGGCAGCTCGGGGCCCGACTTGATGGCCGAACGCGACTGGAGAAAACAGTTAGCCTTCTTTCAACTGATGATGACTTCAATGGCACACCTGTGCCATCTGTTCATCCCGGCGATGGTCGAGCGCGGTTTCGGCCGCGTGATTAACGTTTCATCCATGTCAGCGCGGCTGATTTTGGCAGGGGATTCGAACTACGGGCCGGCCAAGAGTTACGTCGTGGCGTTGTCCGAGGGGCTTGCTGGTGCGGTCGCGAGCCAAGGGGTGAAGATCCAGGCCCTCTGTCCCGGGTTCACCCACACCGAGTTCCACGAAGCCGCAGATATGATGGAGTTCAAGAACGCCAATCCGGACTACCTCTGGTACGACGCCGACGTGGTGGTTCGCGAGAGTCTCAGTGCGTTGGAGCGCGGCAAGGTGGTGTATTGCTCCGGGCGGCTGTATCGCGTTATGGACGCGCTGGTTCGGTTTCCTCCGACCCGCTGGCTACTGCAGAAGACGGTGGTGGAGGGGATCGCCGCGCGGCGTGCGCGGAATTAGAGATTTCGGACATCCAGCAAATCATCCATGCATTCAAAGATGAAGGATGTCCAGATCTTCAGGCGGCGGCGCCTTCGGTGTATTGGCAGGCGGGGTGACTGGAGCAACCGCGGAAGCGCCGGCTCACCCCTTCGGTGATGCGTTCGATGAGCGACGACCCGCAACGCGGACATGACTCCTGATCCGTTTTGCGGGCGCTTTCGAGCACCATGCCGGAAAGCGCCACGCCATTCAGCAGGCGCACGCCACTGCCCCGAGCCCGCAATCGTGCCGCTTCGGTGAAGGTCCCGGCGCAGACGACGATGCCGCCGGTGGCTTCATTGCGGTTGACCTCGGCGATCAGTTCGCGCACCGGCTCGACGTCAATCGACGGACTGCGCCATTCGCGCGTCCGTACCAACCAGACCTGATCTGCAACCTGCAGCATCAAGTTGATGCCATCGTGACCGGTTTCGCAATCGACCGTGTAGCCGAGGGCTTCGTACGCCAGCACGAGGCGCTGCTCGAAGTCACGATCGGTCAGTACTGACAATCGAGCTACAAATCTTCGATCGACCAACGGATCTGCTGAGGTGGGAGCCGGGTTTGGAGTATTCATGGCAGGCAAGGCTAAACGATCGCCCGTGTCCAGGCTGCGAAACAGGTCTCAGGCTTTGTCCGCGACCGCCGCGGTGACGAGATTCTGGAAGAGATCGAACTGCCAGATGTGCTCTACGCGTTCTTCATCGAGGCCGCACACGGAAAAGTAGATCGCAATCAGGTCGTTCAACGGATCCACCCAGAAGGCGGTACCGCCCAATCCGCTGTGCCCGAACCCGCCGTTCGGCGGCAGGCTGCCATCGAACATGCGCCATCGGTCATCGCTGATGATGCCGAACCCGTAGCCCCAGTCGGCTTCGGGGTGCAGCCCGAGAAATTCCGCGGGGATGCCGGGAATCTGATTGCGGGTCATCTGGGCCACGGACGCCTTGCCGAGGATGCGCCGCGATCCGTAGCTGCCGCCATTCAGATACATCTGGGCGAAAATCGCGTAGTCCGCTGCCGTTGCAAAGAGACCTCCCGACGGAAAGGGGATCTCTACAAGCCGCCGGTAGCTATCACGATCGCGGAACTGCGAGTCGGCCGGGACGTCCGCGTCGCGCTCGGCAAAGCGGTCTCTCTGCCCGGAATGCAGACCAAAAAAACTCTCGCCCATGCCCAGGGGCACAAAGATGCGCTGCGCCACGAAGTCCGCGAACGACACCCCGCTGACGCGTCGGACCACTTCACCGAGCAGGTCGTAGCCGGTATTGCAGTACGACATCAGTGTGCCAGGCGGATGTGCAAGGTCCTGGGGATACAACGCCTGAAGTTCACGATGCAGATGGGGGTGCTGCGTGGCCGGGCAGTCCGGAAAAGTCCTGGGTTCCGACAGCCAGGCGGCCAGGGCATCAGGCAGGGTCTCGCCGTCATAACCGGCGGTATGGGTGAGCAGCTGCTGAACCAGCATGTCCTGCGTACCGGCACCGGTCAGCTCCGGAATGTAATAGTTGACCGGTCGCGTGAGAGAAAGCAGGCCCTCTTCGGCGAGGATCATCGCCGCGGTCGCCGTCACCGACTTGGCCAGCGAACTGCAATGAAACAGCGCAGCCGTGCCAATCGGCGGTGAACCATCGCGATAGGTCAGCGCGCCCCACGCCTCATGCAGGCAGATGACGCCGTGCCGCGCCACCAGCAGCACCAGACTCTGGGTGCCCTGCAGATCCGCCCACTCCGCCGCACGCTCACGGATCGGGCCAATCCGCGCCGGGTCCATGCCAGCCTCTTCGGGAGTGCCGTTGCGCAGTTCCGGCATGTCAGTCGATCACCGCGGCGGTGACGAGGTTCTGGAACAGGTCGAAGTCCCAGCGCAGGTCGCCCGTGTTGGCGTCCAGGTCCAGGCAGGTCACAAAGTAGACGCCCACCACGCCCTGTTCCCGGTCCACCCAGAACGACGGACCGCCGACCCCGCTATGGGAAACACATCCTGCCGCCAACAGGCCACCGTGGAACCAGGGCCAGCCCTGCTCATCGAACAACATCAGACCATAGCCCCAGTTGCCACGGTACTCACGACCGGCGAAGTCCACCGGGATCCCGGGAATCTGGTTGCGCATCATCTGCCCGACCGCCGCCCGACCCAGGATGCGCTGTCCATCCAACGTCCCGCCATTCGCCAGCATCTGTGCAAAGCGCGCGTAGTCGCCCACGGTGCCGAACAGCCCACCGCCGGCGTTCGGCGCGAAAAACGTATACTGCTTGGCAAGCTCGACATCGTCGACCAGGTTGGTCAGATCCATCTCGGCGAAACGCGGCTGCATCGAGTCGTCGTACCCAAAGGCCGAATCGCGCATCCCCAAGGGTTCAAAGAGCCGCGTCCGCACAAAATCCTCGAACTTCATGCCGGAGATGCGGCGTATCACTTCGCCCAGCAGCACGTAGTGGGCGATCCCATACACCATGAGGGTTCCCGGGCCGGGCTCGACGGGCATCGTGTAGTACGCCTCGAGTTGCTGGTGAATTGGCAACGCCAGTTGCTCCGGGCACGGCGGCAGTTCTTGTCCGCTCATGATGTAATCGGTGGCGTGGGCAATGGCCCGTTCGTCACCGTAGCCGGCGGTATGGGTCAACAGGTGCTGCACCAGCACCTCTTCCGAACCCTCGCCCCGCAGTTCCGGGATGTAGTAATTCAGCGGCCGGGTCAGGCCCAGCAACCCGTCCTCGACCAGGATCATCGCGGCGGCTGCGGTGACCGGTTTCGCCAGCGAAGCGAGCATGAATATCGAGTCGGTGTTCATCGGCGGCGAATCCGGCTCGCCGGTAAGGTCACCCCAAGCCTCCTCCAGGCAGATGACGCCGTTGCGCGCCACCAGCAGCACCAGCCCCTGGGTGTTGGATTGTTCAGCCCATTGTGCGCCACGCTGGCGGATCAGCTCGATTCGTTCGGCATCGAACCCCGCTTCTTCCGGGGTGCCTTCACGCATGTTGGTCATGCCGCTCCCCACTCAGATTCCTGCACAGCCGCAGCGATCCGCATCACGCCAACCCCTCGGTAAGTTGCGCCGCTAGCGGTTGTGTCTGATACGAATGACGCATGTCATCATCCTCGATGGTGGCGACGACGCGCGCCAACACCTCCCGGGCGGCCTCGAAATCGGCCGCTGCCCGCTCATCCTCGCCGAGCTTCTGCAACGCGCCACCACGCAACACGCGCATCCGCCAGTGGCGGATCAGATAACCACTCTGCTGCGCAAACTCGATCGGTTCTGCAGCTGCGTCTACCAGTTCCTGCCAGTGTTCCAGACTCATCAACGTGCGCATGACCAGATCGGAGGAATCGATCCATTCGCGGTGCATTTCGTGTTCTTTGCAATACTCGGCGGACTTTTGGGCGGCCTCGAATGCCTGCTCGGCCTCTCCCGCGGCCAACGCCAGTTCGGCACGTGCCAATCGATTGGGCCGGGACCCCGTCATCGTCTCTGCCTCGTCGAGCAATCGCAGGGTCTCCTCCAATCGCCCGGCTTGGGCGCCGGTCACCGCCACCAGGTGAAGGATCGAGGCCACCATCCACACCCGATTGAGCGCGTGACTCTCCTCGATCAGCGGCAATGCTTCGGCGAACACTTCATCCACCGCACCCAGGAGGGCTTTGAACAGGAAAAACCCGTGGCGTTGCACCGCCCGCGCGAACCGATACTGCTCATCGTTTGGTTCCCGCTCGATGGACTGCCACGCTTCGTCGAACCGGCCAAGATCCATCAGCGCATATCCTTTGAACGTCGGATACTGAATCGGCGCAATGCCCAGTCGGTCTGTCAACTCAATGGCCTCGTTGCACACCTCGACAGAACGCTCGAAGTGGCCGAGCGCGCGCGTGGTCGGCATCATCCAGAACAGATGCTGATTCAGCCGGATCGGGTCACGGCGTTCCTCGAGACGCTCGCGAATCTCCTCGGCGGCAGTTTCCCAGGCCACCGGCGTGAGGACATTGACGCGCAGGCTCATGGTGGCGGCATCGATCTGGATGTCTTCATCATCCAGCCGCAAACCGATTTCCCGGGCTTCCTCGAGGTTCTGCATGGCCTGGGGTCGATAATCTTCCCAGTAGTCCACGAAATGAGTGCTCGACAGTAGCGCGACAGCAAGCGCCCGTTGATCATCCACCTCACGTGCCAGCTCGATGGCGCGCTCGCTCGCGGTGCGCGCATCGGCCGCCGTGCCTGGCTGGTCGAGCGAGATTCGATAGTAGGCGTCCGTCAAGAGGAGTTGCGCCTGCAACTCCAGCGCCGCATCCGCGGTCGACTTGGCTTGCTCCAGCAACGCCTCGATGTCCGGTAAAGCTTCGGCGCCACGGAACAGATCCACCAACATCCGGGCGCGTTGGAAACGCAGCGCGTTCCTGCCACCCGGTTGACCGCCGTCCAGCGCCGCGGCAAGTGCGGCGAGCGCGTCTTCGAACCGCGTTGCACCGCGCAGCGCTTGAGCACGTTTACCCTGGATTCCGGAAACGGCCTCCGGCGCGTCCTCCGCGGCGACCTCCAGGGCCAGGTCGAACTGTCGCAGGGCGTCCTCAAAAGCCAGCGTCTCCAGCGCGCGATCGCCCGCCAACTGCAGACACGCGAGGGTCTTCTCGGAGTCGGCGGCCGCGCCCGCCTGATAGTAGTGATGGGCAATCTCGCTGGCGTGACGCGATTGCCCGCCGGACAGCTCTGCCAACGCATCAGCAATGCGCAGGTGCAGACGTTGGCGCCGCGGCAACGACAAACCACTCAGCAGGGTCTGCCGATACAGTTCATGGGCGAATTTATAACGCGCCTCCCGGCCCGTGGAGACGTCCTCGATCAAGGACGAGGCGATCGCCTCGTCGAGCGCATCGAGCAACACGTCCTCGTCGGCACCGCCCACCCGGGCCAGCAGTTGGTAACCGAATACCCGGCCGCTGACCGCTGCGGCCGTCAGCGTCTTGCGGCAATCTTCGCTGACGCGCTCGAGGCGCTGTTCCAGCACCAGCCGAACGCCGCGCGGTACTTCGGTGTCGGCAATGCTGATGCCCGACTGGAACGAACCGCTGGCATCGAACAACTTGCCGGATTCTTCCAGGTTGCGGTATACCTCCTCGACGAAGAACGGATTGCCTTCGGTCTCCGAATAGACCAGCTCGAGCAGTTCAGCCGGCGGCGCGCTGCCGGCCCGGGACTCCAACAAGCTCGCCACCGCGTCGCGATCGAGCCGCTGCAGAAGAATATCCTCGCACAGCCGTTCACGGACCAGTTCCTGAAGCGTTCGCGCGAATGGACTGCTGGCAATCAATTCGTCGTCCCGATACGTGCCCAGCAGCAGCACCGGTGTACCACGCAAGCGGCCCGCCAGATGTCTGAGCATGATGCAGGTGGAATCGTCGGCCCAGTGCAGATTTTCGAAGATCAGCAGGATCGGCCGGGCGCTCGCGGCGCGTTCCAGGAATTCGCCAAAGCCATGCAGCAGGTAACGTCGATCCTGATCCGGCGGCATCTCGATCGGCGCCTGGATGTCCGGGTAGAGCTGGCGCAGCTCCGGCATCAGCTTGGCGACCTCCGGCGCATTCTCGCCCAGCGCAGCGCGCAACGCCGCCGGATCGACGATCCGCACCGACTGCTCGATGTGTTCGATCAGCGGTTCGTAGGGCGGCGCGCCTTCCATCTCGGAGGAATGTCCGGTAAGCACCAGCACGTCCATCGAACGGGCAGTGGCAGCGGCCTCGCTGACCAGCCGCGACTTGCCAACCCCGGCTTCGCCGGAGATCAGCAGCAGCGACCCGAGACCTTCGGCCGCGCTGCGCACGGCGTCCGTGACCCGGGCAAGTTCCGCTTCGCGGCCCACGCAGATGCCTTGCGCCTTATTGACCTCCCGGTCGAGCGGGACAAGGCCACGTACCGCAGAAACCAGCGCCTCGATGTTGCCGTCGCCATCGCTGAAGTCCAGGGTCTGGGTGCGCCGGAAGGCTAATGGCGGACGCGAGTCGTCAATGGCAACCGGCACCAGCACGCGGCGCTCCAACCCTTCGTTGGCCTCGGTGCGCACCCACTCGGATTCCACGGAATGCGCAGACCACACCACCACGATGCAGCGCGCTTCATCGATCGCCTCTTCGATTGCCCGGTCGAACGCAGCACCCCCGCTGATCGCCCGATCCCACCACACCGACCAACCTGCGCTCTGCAGCGCATCGACGATGGGCGCGACGCGATCGCGATCCTGCGATGCGTATGACACAAAGACGTCGGCCATGGTCTCCCCCCTAACGGATTCCGAGACTAGACCGTAGGGCACCCCGCTTCAACAGGGTGCGTTGGACACTCCAAGTGCTAGGCTTAGCACTGGACGAGGGGAACACATGAGCAATCCACAGCATGACTATGCCGGCCTGCTGGCGGAAGCCGCGACCGCCGCCGGCCTGCCGATATCCACCGTGACGACACCCACCGATCACTACGTGGAGCTGAACGGTATTCGCTTCCACTACCTCGACTGGGGCAACGCGCACCTGCCCCACGTGGTGTTGCTGCACGGCGGCTCGTTGCAGGCCCACACCTGGGATCTCGCCGCGCTGTTGCTGCGTGACCGCTACCATCTGATCGCTCCGAGCCAGCGCGGCCATGGCGATACCGGCTGGACCCCGGAAGCAGACCTCGACAAGGACAACAGCGAGCTGATGCTTCAGGACACCCGCGCCTTCATCGAGCATCTCGGCTACGCGAAGCTGTCGCTGGTGGGTATGTCGATGGGCGGCATGAACGCGATGCGCTACGCGGCACGCTATCCCGAGCGGCTGACCGCGGTGGGTATCGTCGATGTGGCGCCTGAGTCGATGCGCGCCGGGCTGGTGGAGATGGAAGCGTTTCGCTCCGAAACCGAAACCCTCGACAGCTTCGAGGCGTTCCTGAACCGGGCGATGAAGTTCATGCCGCACCGGGCTCCGGAGCACCTGCGCTACAGCCTGACCCACGCGCTGAAGCAAACCGACGACGGGCGCTACACCTGGAAGCAGGACCACCGGCGGCGGCTGCACAACATGGATCTGAGCGACGTCGAACGAATCGCGGTTCAGGACGCTCGCGCCGAAGCGCTGTGGGACGACCTGCGCTCGATCGCCCAGCCCACGCTGCTGTTCCGCGGCGCGGACAGCAAGATCCTGAGTGTGGAAGTGGCCGAGCGGGTGATTCGCGAGATGCAGCACGCCGAACTGGTGGAGATTCCGCGCGCCACCCACAACGTGCACAGCGACAACCCCGTGGACTTCGCCGCCGCGCTGGATAAGTTCCTCAGCCGTCATGTCTGAGTCGATGAAAAGGGTTCAACTGGGCCGCACGAACGTCGAGGTAAGCGTCGCCGGGCTCGGTTGCGGCGGCTACAGTCGGCTCGGCATGGCGACCGGCCACGGCGAAGCCCACGCCAGTGACATCGTTCGCCATGCCCTGGACCTGGGCATCAACTTCATCGATACGGCGCGAGCCTACGGCACTGAATCTGCAGTCGGTGCCGCCATCAAAGGTCGACGCGATAGCGTAGTGCTGTCAAGCAAAGCGTTACCGCGCGGTCGCAACGGGCTGCTGTCCGCCGCGGCACTGACCCAGAGTCTGGAGAAGAGCCTGGCCCGGCTCGGCACCGACTGCATCGATGTCTTTCACCTGCACGGAGTGGAGCTGGCGGACTATCCCTACTGCCGCGACGAACTGGTGCCGGAATTGCTGCGTCAACGCGACCTCGGCAAGATCCGGTTCCTGGGCATCACCGAACGATTCAGCGCTGACACGGCCCACGCGATGCTGGGCGCCGCACTACCCGAGAATCACTTCGACGTCATCATGGTGGGCTTCAACCTTTTGAACCCGGCGGCGCGACATCGCGTCTTTCCGCTGACGCTGGAATACCACGTGGGTACGCTGATCATGTTCGCGGTACGCCGCGCCTTGAGTCAGCCGGACGCGCTGGCGAAAGCGCTCGACGGATTGATCGCTTCGGGTCAGATCGATAGCAGCGCGTTCGACGCCTCCGATCCTCTGGCGTTCGTCGCTGATCACCCGGAGGTGCGTTCACTCGTTGAGGCCGCCTACCGGTACTGCCGGTACGAACCCGGTGCTCACGTGGTGTTGACCGGCACCGGTAGTATTAATCATCTGACCGAGAACGTGGCCTCGATCCTCGCGCCGGCCCTTCCCGATACCCTGCTGGATCGTCTGAATTCTCTGTTCGGCGCGGTGGACAGCCTGTCGGGCAACTAGGTAACGTTCACTCCTGGGCAGGAAACGTCGAAGGTACGCACCATGGTTCAGTTGACCACGCTTGAAGCCAGCGCCAGCAACGAAGAAATTCTGGAAGTCATTCACAAAGACGGTGCCGTGATCCTCGGCGACGTGCTGGATGACGCTTCAATCGAGCAGGCGCTCGAGGAGACGATGCCCTACATCGATGCCACCCGCATGGGCGCCGACCAGTTCACCGGCTTCAAGACCACTCGCACCGGCGCGCTGATGGCACGCTCGGCCGCGTGCCGGGAAATGATCATGAACTCCAAGGTGCTGGATGCGGCGAAGACCTTCCTGGAGCCCTATTGCAAGCGGATTCAGCTGCACCTGGGCCAGATCATCCGCCTGATGCCGGGTCAGGAAGCGCAGATGATTCATCGCGACCGCTGGGCCTGGGGAACCTACCTGAAAGATGTCGAGCCGCAATTCAACACCATCTGGGCGCTGACCGACTTTACCGAGGAAAACGGCGCCACCCAGGTGGTTCCCGGCAGCATCGACTGGCCGGACAAGCGCAAACCCGAGCCCGATGAGATCTGCCAGGCCGTCATGACCCGAGGGTCTGCGCTGCTGTATACCGGCTCCGTGTTCCACGGCGGCGGCGAAAACCGGTCCAACGGGGATCGGATCGGCATGAACCTGACCTACACACTGGCGTGGTTGCGCCAGGAAGAGAATCAGTACCTTTCGTGCCCGCCGGAAATCGCCCGGGAGCTGCCCCGCGAAATGCAGGACCTGCTCGGATACACCATGGGAAGCTACGCGCTGGGCTACTACACGCCACCGCTGCCGCCCGGTGAAGGACCGGAAATCGTCGGCCCCGAGCACGCGCTCGGCCGGGAGGTTCTGGGCGAAGGAATCGGCAGCGAAGCGCTGATGGACGGGTTGATGGAAACGATCGAGAGCAGCAGCTGAGACCCACGCTCTTTCAACCCAAGCGCGTACGCGCTGACTTCATTCTGGTCTCGTCCCATGGGTGTGCACGGCAGCGGTATCCGTGACCGCGCGCGGCCAATGCGCGGATCAGCACGCGCTCCGGGGGCCAGCTACCTGCCGCATCGAGTGACAGCAGAAGATAGCGCACGCTTTAACGCACCCCTCTCCTTTCCCTATACAACTGTTGGTCAGCCTCGCGCCGGACGGGTGGGATACGCCCAGGTCAGGTCGAGGCCGCGTTGCCGGTCTTCGTTGGCTTGCTGCCAGGTGTCCGTGGCCACCATCTCCATCAACGACTCGACGTCCGGATAACGCACCAGATACAGATCTTCCCAGGATTCCTCGGAAACAAGCGGCAGCTCAGCATCGAGCATCAAGGTCGGGCTCCCGCCCCGTTCCTGGATCATCGGCATAACCACCTGCCCATATTTCTGGTACTCCGCTCTGCCGTCTGGTTTGAAGCGCAGTAGATTCAACACGAAGATCTCGTCACTGCCATCGATGGGGACCACGTCGATCGGCGGCGCCATGGGGTTGGCCGCCTGGCCGAACGCATACAGCACTGTGCGCTTCAATCCCGCAGCACGAAACGGCAAACCCTTCTGGTACTTGGGATCCGCCATCATGTCGAGAAATGCGGCCCGGCTTGGATACTCGACCAGTATCACCACATCCCAGTGACCGCCGCCGCCCTCATCCGTCAGCGGCACACCGGTGTACAAAATGCGGCCACCGCGCCTCTCGATCTGCGGCCTGGCGATCGCCCCGTAGCGCCGGTACGACTCGCCGCCGTCGTCCGCGAACTCCAGCAGATTCAACATGACCACGGGTGCGTCATCCGGCAACTCGGCGAGTGCTACGAGGGTGTCATCGTCCGGAAGGAACTGATCAGTACTCATCTGTGTGCTCTGCCTCCAAGATGGCGATTAATGGCCTGGCCTAGTAATGGGGTGGCAACTCGTCGGCCGCGTTGATCTGTGCTTCGCTCACGCCGCCGCGGAACTCGTCGATCAGCTGACGCATTTCCGCTTCCAGAAGATCGATGCGCGCCTGCTGCGCGATCAGCGCATCGTTGAGCTGCCCAATGGTGTCCTCCTGAAATGTCAGCCGCGTCTCCAGGGCATCTATTCGCTCCCGGAGTCGCTCCCGGAGTCGCTCCCGGAGCCGTTCCTGGAGTCGTTCCGGATCAGCGCTGGGCATCACGTTTCGCACGGGCGCGCCGTTCCGCTTCTTCCATGACCCAGCGGTTACCTT
>Ga0209987_10001755_pt1 | contig 11883 bp, 6 predicted proteins | sample N074metaG_FD_182134 | JGI IMG/M metagenome (GOLD analysis project Ga0209987, IMG submission 182134) | Deep subsurface microbial communities from Kermadec Trench to uncover new lineages of life (NeLLi) - N074 metaG (SPAdes) (version 2) | ecosystem: Environmental > Aquatic > Marine > Ocean trench... | reverse complement strand
TAACCAGTACTGATGTTGGTCAACTAGACTCTACGGGCTCACTTAACATCGGAGTCTTAGCACCAATGGACTTTGTAGAATGCTTCTACACTAATGATAACACTGCATTTGTCAAGATCAAGAAAGTAACTACAAACGATACCTGGCAAGATGAAATCTTCGAATTTAGCTACACTACTGTGGTCAATACAACTTCTGTTAGTTTAACTGTACAAAATGGAACCAACATGAACATGACTGAACTAATAAAGGTTCCAGCTGGTCTTACATCAATTGAAGAATTGACTCCACCAGATGGATGGAAGCTAGACAGCTTTGGCTGTAGATTAGTAACTTACGATGATCAATTCAACGTCTTGACCAATGTAACTTCTGGTAACTCAACTACACTGTTACCATGGCAGAGTCTAGAATGTACATTTACCAACGACAACACTGCATTCTTGAAGATAATCAAGAACACAACTGAAAACTCACCAGATGTTATACACAACGTATTCAACTTTACAATTGTTGGGCCAACCGGAGTAAATTCCACTTTCGTAAATGTTACCGCAGGTTCACACAGTAACATGACTGAAATCTTTAAAATTCCAACAGGAAACTACAATGTAACAGAAGATGATATGGACAACTGGATTTTACAGAGTTCTATATGTACAATCTATGAAACTATAGATGGTATTACAAACTCCAGCGACAGTATCGCCACCTTCATTGGTAATGATACTGAGGACTTTGACTTGGAACCATGGCAATTAGCAATCTGTGAGTTTGTAAACAACAACCCAGTAGGCTACTTTACTGGTGGCGGACGTGTAAATCTAAATCAAACCGCTGAATCAACCAATAACGCAGAAATTTCAATTCGATATGATAGTGACCCAATAGACAAGGTAACTCATGGGTTCCAACTTCACTGTGATAGCAACTCTGGACCAAATAACCTTGAGGTCAATTGGCTAGGATTCAAATTCCATCTAGAGCAACTTGAAAACGCTCTATGCTTTGATGACGGTACAGTAAATGAACCACCACCACAAAGTAATGGTAATCCAAACTCACGAAAGCCAACCCTTGATGTCTATTACGGAGAAGGATTTGGCCGCTGGGATGGTCAATGCGGAGCATATGCTAAATGGGTAATGGATGACAATGGAGAGCCAGGAAAGGCTGACCAGATAGTCGCTATGGTAATCTGGGATTCAGACAAGGATTTAGTGCTTAACATTAATCCAGACCAACTTGGTGTAACTAACACCATAGCATCTGGTGAATGGACTGGACAAGACTACATAGGTGATGAAATGGAATGGCTAGACTTGGAGTCAGGAAACCAACAATGGACCCCACATCCATTCAAGACACACGGACCAAAGAACACAAACCCATGTCTAGAACAATCACCTTTCACAGGTAGTCCGGATTGGGAAGATCCACTAACTTATCCATAGGCTTCTCAAAAGACTTTCTTTAATATTCTAACTTTATCATACAAATTTTCTTTTCAAATTTTTGATTTTTCTAGGCATTTTTTATTTATTTTTTGTCTCAAATTTTTATTACATCTAGTTATGTTTAATACGAAACAAAAAATATTACAATCATGGGCGATAGGAAAAAAGTATTTGTTGTAGCAATTATATCTGTAATTTTATTTAGTACTGGATTAGTTGGACTTTCAGAAGAAGCATTTGCTGATAAAAAATTCAAAAATAATACCACCAAAATAATTCATTTGGGTTATTTACAGCTTGCAGCACACGATTTTTTTGACATGAATCGTGATAAAGAAAAAGATAATGAAAATGGCAAACTTGACTTGAGCACTGTTTTATTTGATCCAAAAGCTGGAAAATGTGACTTTGAAAAATCATTAAAACATAGAGCTAGTTGTGCTCTGTATGATGATAGTGTCATTGCAAATGGCGGTGAGATTAGAAGCGTTGAAAACATTATGATATCAACTGCTAGTGCTGAAGTTGGAGAAAAATACTTACAGTTAGTTGAAGAATACGGGGAGAAAAAAGCATATGAAAAAACTGTAACGTTTTATCACGAACAAATCAAAAAAGCCTATGAAGAATCATTTGATCTAGATTTTCCTAAGCCCCAAGATGGAGAAGTAACTAACTTGCATAATTTAGCAATAAGAACAGGACATGATTTTCTTCCGGCAGAAATTAAATTTAATGGAGTTTTAACTTCATTATTTGTAATAGACCCACTCGGAGAAAAATTAAGTGAAAAAGAAAAAAGACAACCAAGCTCTCCTGTAGATGGAGTATTTGATGAAGAATTCTTAGGAATCGAATTTTGTCCAATTCCAGACGTATTTTGTATTAAAGTAAATCTTCTTGAAGCAGACCAATCTTTTGGTGAACAATTTGGATTGGGAGCAGACACATTTGATGAATTCATGGCAGAGCTTGAGGATGGAGAATTCGACAAGACAGACCAAGTATCAATATTGTTAGAAGAAGCCTTTTCTCGAGGGATTAATTTAGATTAATTCAAAAAACTTTTCAGATTATTAGCAGCTTTTTTTTAGGTTCAGTTATTCTATTAGAATTGCTGGCTTGAAGGGCCTTGCATGTCTTGCTTTTCCCTTTGGATCATAAATGTCTGAATCATCTTCGGCAAACACTGAAACCTCAACCCCAAAGTCTTGTTTTGCAATGGAAACCAATTCTTCTGAAACTAGTTTTTTCTCATCAATTCTTGTCTCAATCCTTGTCTTTCTAATCTCAGTTGGTTCTGATAAAATATCTTTGATAGTCTTTTGGACAAAATCAGGATTCTTCTTAATGTCACTAGTTTCAGGATTTGCAATCAACTCCTTCATTACTACTCCCATGTTAGTTTGACCGGCCATCACTTTTTCTAAAATACTATGATATGCTTTTGATTTGAATGCATTTGCAGTATAGATTGTAATTTTTTTTGGAGTAATTTTTGTAATCTTGAGAATATTTGAAATATCATCCATAATTGATTTTAGAAAATCTTCAGATTGTATTGCTTGTGCATCAATATCATCTGATGATACTGCAGGCCAGCTAGACTTTGAAACCATTTCAGAGTTGCCAAGTTTCTCCCACATCTCTTCAGCTATGTGAGGTGCAAATGGTGATAGCAACTTTACTCTGGTGCTAAAGATTTGATGCAAGATTCCATCATAATCATCTCTACCTTTTGCCTTTGCTCGTTTTAGATACCAATGAAGGTCACCTTCAAATGCAAACAAAATACCATGAAGTGCCTCTCGCAATCTCATCTTCTCAATGCTGCTAGTTACATTTTCAATCAAATTTTGTAATCTACTTAAAATCCATTTGTCTTCAGCCTGCAAAGCAGTATTTTGCCCAGCCTTTAGCCTTGAGCATTCATCCAAAATGGCCTCAAGTTTGTGCGTAATTCCAGATACTGATTCTAAATTAAAGTCTGCATCTTGTAATAATTCAGCAGAAATGATTATTGCAAGCCTTATTGGGTCTGCACCATAATCTGAAATTGCTTGCCGTAATGGAATAATATTTCCCATCGACTTTGACATTTTTTTGCCATCCATCAACACTGAACCATTAACAACAATTTGTTGTGGCCACAGGTTTTCCGGAAATATTGCTGTGTGATTTAAAACAAAAAATGTCAAGTGGTTTGGAACCAAATCACGACCTGAATGTCTTGAATCTACTGGATAAAAGTAAGAAAATTCTTTTCTTATTTCTTCCACTTTGTCTGGTGACATCCCAGATATATTCTCAGCTGAGCCTTGTCCCAAAAACACATAATCAAAAAATTGTTTTGACATGTTCTCTGGCAGTAAAGTTCCATCCTTGACAAATCTGGCTATTGTATAAAATGCCATATAGATGACAGAATCAGAAAGACTCTCAACAATCCAGTCTTTATCCCATGGCAGTTTGGTTCCAAGTCCGTGTTGTCTTGCACAAGCTCGCTCTCGCAACCACCCAACAACATAATGAAACTCGTTAATAATCTCAGGTGGCAGGATGCTCATTTCATCCAAGCACTTGTATGCTTTTTCTTTCCAGTCTTTATCACCATAATTTAAAAACCACTGGTTTGTCAAAATCTTAACAACACACTCAGTACCACAACGACACTTTACAGGAGTGTTTGTAAGCTCTAGTAATATATCAGAATATTTTTTCTCAGCTAACCAATCTTTGATTATATCTTTAGCTTCAGAAACTTTTTTGCCAGCAAACTGCTCACAGTTTTCTTTTAGCACTCCGCCATAGAACTCTTTTCCGTAAATCTCAGTTGTAGCATCCTCAAGTTTGGGATCATTTTGGTCTGAGATTCCAAGATTCTCAACTGCCTCTTTTGCAGGAATCTCTCCGTATCCATCAGTAGTTATGATGGAAATAGGCTTGATTAACTGCAATTCTGAGCCTAGAGGCTGGTTTTTCTTAAAATCAGCAAGGGCCTGATAGTCAAATGGAGCATGAGCAGGCACTGACATTACAAGCCCAGTTCCAGTACCTGATTCAACAAATGTGGCCTCTAGGATTGGAATGGTCTCATTTCTGTGTGGAACAGTAACCTTTTTTCCTACAAGATCGGACCCTGAAATCTCACCATCATAGGAAATTTCTCTGTCCAAAAATTCCAACTTGTGTGCACATTCAGCTGACACTATCCATTTCTCACCATCAACTGAAATTTTCTTGTAAATGGTTTGGGGATTTACCCAAAGGTTTGTCACACCAAAGATTGTCTCAGGCCTTAGTGTCGCAGTAGGTATTACATAATCCTCAAACTTGAATTTAATTAAGATATATTCAGTAAAGCCTGGTTCAACATCGCCCATTGTATCGTGTTGCGATACAGGATTTTGATCACGAGGGCACCACCCAACTGGATGAGATCCTTGAATTATCAAGTTTTTTTCTTTGAGTATGTTGATTTGCCATTCTATAAATTTTGAATAAGCCGGATCTATCGTTGTAAATTCTCGACGCCAATCAATAGAGTATCCCATCTCTATCATTCCATCTTTAATCTCTTCATGGAAATATTTTGCAATCTTTATTGGCTCAACAAATGTCTTAATGTCTTCTTGAGGAACATGATAGATGTCTCGAAGTCCATCAAGAATTTCTTTATCACCTGATTCTACTCTTTTTGCCATTCCAAGAATAGGTGTGCCAGTATAATGGAAACCCATTGGAAACAAAACGTTGTATCCTTGCATTCTGTAAAATCTTGCATGAACATCAGCTAGTGTGTACGTTCTTCCATGTCCAATGTGTTGAGGTGAGTTGGGATATGGATATGCAACTGTAATGAATTTTTTTTCTTTTTCATTTGGATTTGTTTCAAAGTCTTTTGTGTCTTTCCACTTTGCTCTCCATTTGCTTTCTAAACTGTTCCAGTCTATCATAATATCATCCCAAAATCATTGATTTTGCCTTGGCTATTGCCTCGTCTTTTTTAGATGTGTCTTTTCCTCCCCCTTGAGCAAATTTGGCATCTCCGCCGCCTGCACCTCCAAGGATTTCTGAGGCTGATTTTGCAATAAGACCAGCATTTTTGGTCTTTGATGCCTCTTCTCCAGCATATACTATTACTCTAATTGTTGGTCCTGAATCAAAAATCCCAACATATACAGAATTTGGTTCGTTTTTGGCAAGCTTCTTTCCAAAGTTAATGTGAAAGAATTCATCGTATTGATCATTTGAGGTAAAGCAAAATTTTATTGAATCAATAATGCTAATTTCAATATCATCTATTGTATGAGTACCATTATTAATTGCAGAAATTTGCTCAAGCAAAATCGGCATCTTTTCTCTTGTTTTTTGTTTTCTTTCCTCTCTTTGTTTTTCTATCTGTTGTTTTTGCAAAGATTCCGCATTTATTTTTATTTCATTTTCTTTTTGCTGCTTTACATATTGATGAGCAGTGGGTCCTGAAACAAATTCAATTCGAACTACTCCGTCTTGAATTCTTTTTGTCCTTGTGATTTTGATCAAATCAATTTCTCCTGTCTTTTTGACATGGGTACCGCCACACGCTTCAACATCAAAATCCTCAATTGACACAATTCTTACCGACTTTACAGGAACCACACCCCCCTGGTAAATTTTGAATCCGTATTGTTGCTCTGCATCTCCTCTATCATAGTTCTCAATTGTGACTGACATGTTTTTTTGTACTATAGAGTTTGCAGTATCTTCAATCTGAGAAATTTCTTTTTCTGAAAGTGGTGAATGATGGGTGATGTCTAGTCTTGCATGATCTGCCTCCTTAAATGCTGAATGCTGCCAAACCCACGAGCCTAAAACATTTCTTGATGACGAGTTCAAGATGTGGGTGCTAGTGTGGTTTTTGGTAATGTTTTGTCTTCTTTCTGAATCTACCTTACAGTTTACTACGTCACCTTCTTTTGGAATTTGTCCTTCTAATTGATGCACTATTACTCCTCCGTGTTTGTTGACATCAACTACTTTGACACCAGCAATACTTCCATGGTCTGGTTCTTGTCCACCCCCTCTGGCATAAAACGAAGTCCTATCAAGAACTACCAAATTCTCAAAGACTTTGAGAACTTTGGCCTTAAACTCCATAGGATCATCTCCATAAAATAACAACTCAGTCTCAGGAAGGCCCTCTAAGGGGAGTTTTTCAAACTCTTTTTTCTTATCGGATTGATGTAACTCAGACAGTTTTGAATAAAATGTAGAAGGAATCTCTGAAATTATGTCTAATTCTTTCAGATAGTCTGGTGTGATTCCATCAGATTCGTACATTGTTATTAGCTCATCAACTGTTAGTGGGTTTTCTCGTCCCTTGAGTTTTGTTGCAATTTTTCCCATCCGTGTTTTTGATTCCTCATATCTTCCTGACTCTATTTTGAGAATTAACTTTACGTCCTCCCTGCTAGAGTCCAGTTCAGGATATGTGTCCTTTAGATAATCAACATGTAAATCAACCAGCTCATCTAAATCTAATTTCAAATTCATTCTGTTCATCGTTCCAATGATACGACGCAGAATCATTCTCAGGTTGTATCCGCCCCCAACATTGCTTGGAAGTGCACCATCAGATATTGCAAAGATTAGCGTCCTGAGGTGATCTGCAATGAGATACAATCCTTCTAGTGGTGTAATTATGCGATTTAGTTGATCGTTAGTTAGACCAGTATTTTTTACTGCATGTTTTCTGACGTCAATTAAGTCATCAAACTTTTCAAGACCCTTTGCAATTTCTGTAAAGTATTTTTTCAGCAACTCAGAATCCGAATCAATTCCAATCTTTTCAAACAAGTGGTTTGTAATTGGACCAAAACAACAATCGTATGCAGTTGGAGTTCCTTTTGTAATCCACGCAAATCTCTCAAGGCCTGCACCCATATCAATAACTCTTTGATCAAGTATAGTGTGTTGACCTAGTTCTCCTTGAAATTCTGTAAAAACAGCATTTCCTAATTCCAATCCTCTAACAAAATACTCCAACGATGACCCAAATGAACCTCCACCTGCCCAAACATCCTCAACAAATACAACTTCTTCCTTTCTAATGCCGAACTGTTCCGTTAACAATCTATAATCCAAATCGATGCATTCATCTTTCCAATACCCATCAGAATTAGGTATGCTATGCTGCCCTATCATGCAGAAACTCGAAAAGTGCCGTCCTGTGACTCCAACATTTTCCAAGTCCTTGAATCTCAAACAAATCTGAGGGACAACTAGAGGATTTGAAGGAAACTCAAAGACTACTTTTGACCCCATAACTCTCTGAAAGTCAACAATTGACGCTATTGTAAAATAAAGATCATCTCTCCATCTGCAAACAACTGGATATCTTGAAACCGACGAATGTCCGTTTTTTACAAAAAACGACTCTACCTCCCTCCAAGATTGTGTATAATCAAATCTCTTTGAAGTGGGAGGATTTCCAATAAACGAATATGTGTCAGCAGAGTCCTCAGGGCACATATCTCGCCCAGAATCTAAGGTCCAAAAGAATCTCTTGCATTTAGAGCATGATTTTCTAACAAATCCTTGTTCTTCAAACAATTTTACCTTATAGTATCTATCTGGATCAGAGGAGAATTCCCTTAGAATCTCTTTTTTATCCAATGAAGAGCCTGCAATGCTCTGATATTAAGAATTGTCGATTAGGTTTTGGACAACTTTAATATCTAAAATGACTTGATGTTACCATGAAAACTAGATCTTCTGCGAAAGTTGTTGCACCAAATGAGATCGCAATACCTGCACCATTATCATTTAATGAATTCACACAACTAGAATCAGTCTCTTACTTTCTCAGCCAACTTCGAAAATCAAGACTCAAAAACTTGCCAGTTGATAAAAATAACTTTAGTGGAACCCAAAGACGATACTGTTACAATCTTTTGGCCTTTAACAACTGGCTAATTGGTAAAAACTTTGAGATAAACCAAACAAGGTGGATTGACCAGGACACCTACAAAAAAACCAAGACCCTAGTCACATTTACCGGCATAGAACACTTGCTGGAATTATGCAAAGAATCCCAAAACAGTGATTCAGATTACATCAAAATAGTAAAACGATTCTTGCTTGATGATATCCACAAAAACAAGGCCTCAATTACTATGGATGGCTACTATTATGCCATTACCAGCTATTTTGAGAAAAACGAATGTCCATTAATTTTTAAATTCAGCGGCAAATATGCATATGAGAATAAAAAAGAAGGACAAGAACCCAAAACACTATCCCTTGAGGATTTTATGAAAATACTTACTGTTGGAAAACCAAGCATATTGCAAAAGGCAGTTTTTATCTGCAAGTTTCAACGTGGTCTTGATTCATCCACACTAACTGACAGATTCAACTTTGAGGCATGGCCTCAAATTGTAAAGCATTTTGGAACAGAGCAATACATGATGTGGGATTTAGAAAAGTGTCCCGTACCAATAAAGCTAGTCCGAATAAAAACTGGATTTTTACACACTGGATTTCTAGACCGAGATGCAATAGAGAGTCTTCAGGATTACCTTGATTTTAGATACAAAAAAATGGGCCAAGTCATGACTGCAGGGAAACCATTATTCTTGAATACAAAAAACACCCCCATTTCCAGCCAATGGGTTAGAAAGAGATTCTTTGAACTTGCAAAAAGGGCCGGAGTCCAGAAAAAAATTGGAGACGACGAATACGTAAAATACGAAAAAGACTCTCATGAACTCCGAGATTTACTAAAATCAACACTACTAGCTAGTAGTACTAGATATGACGTAGCGGATCACGTCATTGGACACAAACCCAAAGACAGTTATGAAAAACAGGCAATGTTGTATCCTGAAAATCTTAGACTAGAATACATGAAAGGCTCACGTAAACTCAACATATTTTCGAGCATCTCTCACTATATGAAGGGAGAAGAGCAGACTGAGATGCTGCGAAAACAAGTTGATCTGCTAAAGCAGGAGATTGAGGCAAGTAAGACTGACCAAAATCAGGAGCTCCAAGAGTACAAGAGGAAAATCGATGAACTATGGATGGATAAAAACAGGATGGAGCACATTCAAAGTTCCGCGTAACTAGATCAATCTGTCTTTTTGGTATTTTTCTTTGTGAGTTTTTTTCCAGATTTCATTAATAGCCAAATCCTGTTCTTTTAGAATTTTGGATAATTCACTCTTTGTTATTCCTCTCAAATCCGGTTTTATCAATTTCTTGTGTCCATGCATTCCCTCATATTCTATGTCTAGTCCATATTCTGGTGGATATATTGGAAAACTTGGAATTTTTTTAATATCATATGGTTTATCCACAGGTGAAATCATTTGCAATTTGTCAAAGTATCTGTACCATTCAAAAACAAATGGTTTCATCATTTGAAAATTAACCTGGAGTCTCTCCCTTACTTTTTTACTCACATTATTTTTTGTATCTGTAAAATATTCAATCCCATGAAGAATCTTGGCAATAACAAAATACTCTCTCAGGATTTCTATGTATTCCTTGGTTCTTTTTTTATCTACTAGTTTTGGAAATTTTTGAGATATAAACTCATTAAAATTTTCAAAGAAATTAACAAAATACCAATTTGTGTTGATCTTTTTACGTAATTCAATTTCATTTGCTTCATGCCAAATCAGAAATATGTAAATTTGATATTTGATATACTGCATAAAAATATTTTCAAAGTATTTTTTCTCGTCATCTGTAAGTTCAGTATCAATATTTGTATTCTGACCAAAAAGCTTAATTTTTCGTTCTAATAGATCAGAGATAAAGTGTTTGTATTTTTTGAATAGATATGAATTTTCTATGAATATCTTTTCTGTAGACAATGATGCCATGAATCCCTTGATTGTCAGACAATACCGCACCCCATCCTTTCCTCTGATTCTAGAGTCATGCTGACGCTCTGACACATATTCATATTCTATCAATGACAAGTTATTTTTTGTACCTTTCATTCTCCGTTTGACTGCCCATCTTGTAGCCTCCCATGGACCAAATTTTCCTGTAATATTTGCCAACGATGTCAGGATCTGTGGGCCATGTTCTGCAAGGGCATAAAATATCCCCAACTCTTCATTTTGTGGATCGAATAATTTCTTGCTTGTTCTTTGGCCAATATTATGTGCAAATTTTTGTGAATTAATTATAAACATGCCTATCTTATGTGCACTATTAGGTTATTTAATTTTATATAAAATTATAGTATGGTTCAAAAACCCTTTTCATGTTGTTCAGAAAAACCTGTATTTCTTGTGACCTATTCAGTTTCCGATTCAGAAAAGGATTATTTTGTTTGTTTATCTTGTATTAATCTAGAATGTTTTTCCAAATTTATTTTAAATAAAGCCCCAGCAGGCTCATTTAAAAATAAAAATGAAAAAAATCATTTTTCTGAAAAATATAATGAATATGAAGAACTAACTGAACAACAAACTGAAGGTAACGAAGTTACTGCAGCTTCTGCTGAAGGAACTGAACATCCAATTACATTTGCAGAGGAACTATCATGAGAACTCCGTATTCACAAGATGTAGTGAATCAAGTTATATCCATGCTACTTGCAGGCGATCCCTTTTCAAAAATTCATGACAAATATGGCATTAGCTACGGTACCATCTCTGAAATTAAAAAACAAATATCATCTAAGTTTGGAGAAGGAATCGTAGAATATACTATTGAAATTGCAAAAAACCTAAAAAAGTCAGGACATACTTTTTCTGATGTTCTTATGGGAATTAGAATAATTTCAATGATAAAAAATTGTAAAATTAATCCTGAGGAGTTAGACAAATTTATCACAGAGATATTTGAAAATTCAAAAAAACACAACTGCACCGTTGAGGATCTGTTGGAATACAGCTCACAATTGTTTTTGATTCAGCAGGAGACTGATGTTCCAATAAGTAAAATACCTTCAGAGTATCAAAATGCTTTAGACAAAAAGGAATCCTTGGATAAAGAAATCATAAAGTTAACAAAAGATTTCCAAGAATCTCAAAACACCACCCAAAGAATTCTTGATGAAAATAATCAGACTGTTGAAAAACTGGATGCTTTTACAAAATGCAAAAACATTCTTGATGATGCCGGTGTTTCACTAGAAGATTATTCAAAATTTACAACCATGATTCAAAAGGCAAAAGACAGTGGTTATGATGAGGCAAAAATCATTGCACATCTGGAACAAGAGCAAGATCATGAGCAGAGATTGGAAAATCTCAGGCACAAATCCACAGAATTAGCCTCAAAAAATGACACCTTATCTGCTAAAAATGAAACTCTAGCAGTAACAATAGATGCCCAAGAATCATTGGTACCCCAACTTGATAATCTTGAAGAACTTGGCATAACTGATGAGTATCTCGGTGTACTGTGCACCGTTGTATTG
>Ga0209987_10001752_pt1 | contig 11888 bp, 12 predicted proteins | sample N074metaG_FD_182134 | JGI IMG/M metagenome (GOLD analysis project Ga0209987, IMG submission 182134) | Deep subsurface microbial communities from Kermadec Trench to uncover new lineages of life (NeLLi) - N074 metaG (SPAdes) (version 2) | ecosystem: Environmental > Aquatic > Marine > Ocean trench... | reverse complement strand
CGCACCGGGCGTCGTCGGCGGTGGTTCCGACTGACCGCAAGCGATCAGAGTTGCCGCTGCAAACGACATCAGCAAAGTATTCCGAATGTGTCTTTTCATATTGTGAAGTCCCGGCGCGGCTGTGAGTGTTGGTTTGAATGGACACCGATTATGTCCTGCCGATGTGCATTACAAAAGTGTTTGGCTGAACAAATTCCTCCGTCATACTTGGTGTTCCCAACCACAAGCAATGATAAATGCCGATGAATGTTGCTCAGGAACACACCACGTCGTATTACGCGGCGTCAGCGAACGAAGTTACCAATTATCCCCGGCTCCGAGGGGAGCAAACCGCGGATGTCTGCATTATCGGTGCCGGTTTTACCGGTATTTCCACCGCACTCACGCTGGTGGAGCGCGGCTACGACGTATGTGTTCTTGAAGCCAACCGAATTGCCTGGGGGGCGTCCGGGAGAAATGGTGGGCAGATGATTTCCGGCGTCAGTGGCGAGAATCGTCTGCTAAAAAAACACGGTGTAAATTCCGCTGATCTTCTGTGGGAGATGCGCTGGGCTGGACACGAAATTATTCGCGAGCGCGTAAAAAAATACGAAATCGACTGCGATCTGAAATCCGGCTACCTCGATGTGGCAATTAAGGGGCGGCACCTGCGTGATCTCGAAGCAGATGAAAAAATACTGACGGAGCGCAATTTTCCGCACGAGCATCGCTTGCTCGGGCGCGACGAAACTCGCGAGATGACCGGCACCGATGCCTATATTGGCGCCCTCCTGAATATGGGCAATGGTCATCTTCATCCGCTTAACCTCTGTGTCGGAGAAGCGCGTGCGGCCGCGTCACGTGGTGCGAAGCTCTTTGAGCACTCGGCAGCGACCGGAATCGAGTATGGCAAGAAGGTGCGAATAATCACGGCCGAGGGCGCGGTAACCGCAGACTTTGCTGTTATCGCTGGTAATGCCTATCAGGTTCTTGAGCCGTCACTGAAATCTCGATTTTTTCCGGTCAGGAGTTACATCATCGCGACAGAGCCGTTGTCGCCTGAGAACTTGCGAACTATTATTCCGCACGACCTCGCGATTTGCGATCCAAACTTTGTGCTTGAGTACTTTCGACTGAGTGCCGACAAGCGGCTGCTTTTTGGCGGGCGTTGCAACTACTTCGATGAAGACCCGGCGACAATCGAGTCGCAACTGCGGCCGCGAATGTCAAAAATCTATCCTGAGTTACAGAATATTGGAATCGACTATGCGTGGGGCGGAACCATTGCAGTGCCAATGAACCGGGTGCCACAAATCGGTCGTCTGGCGCCGAACGTTTTCTATGGTCAGGCGTATTCCGGTCATGGTGTCAATGTAACGCACCTGTCCGGCCAGGTGCTGGCAGACGCGGTTGGTGGCACACTGGAGCGCATGGACATGTTTTCCAGTCTCCTGGGAGCAAAAATTCCGGGTGTAACGCGCTTTGGCAACATGATGGTATCGCTGGGTATGATGTATTACGGATTGAAAGACAGGATGTAGTTGACCCCGCAGCGGTCGCACTGCAACTGACCTGATGGATAGCAGGTGAGCAAAGCATAAGGATAAGAATAATGTCGTTCGTTCGTCGCTGGTTAATAATGACGGTATTAAGTTTTTCGGGTGGCATCATTTTTCTGCTGCCGTTTCTGCGTGAAATCTACTACAGGCCACTGGCCGGTGCGCTGAGCCTGACCAACACTGAGCTCGGTGTCCTCATGAGCGTCTTCGGATTCACGTCCATGGTCGCTTATTTTCCGGGTGGCTGGCTGGCAGATCGTGTATCGCCGAGAAAACTGATGACGGCATCCCTGATTATGACGGGTCTGGCCGGACTGTATTTCGCGACCTTCCCAACCTATGGAGTCAGTATTGCCATTCACGCATTCTGGGGTGTCAGCATAACCTTGTTGTTTTGGGGCGCGATGATCCGCGTGACCCGCAATTGGGCGCCGGCGGACCAGCAGGGGCGCGCGTTCGGCTGGCTGGAGTCGCTGCGGGGTATAGGCGAGGTAGTGACCAGTTCCGGGTTGCTACTCGTGTTCGCATGGTTAGGCAGCGGTGAGAAAGCGATGTCGGTGGTCATTGTGCAACTGTCCTCCATCGTCATCGCTCTGGGCGTGCTGTCCTGGTTCGTCATTGAAGATATTGCAGCGGAGACGTCGGGCGGCGAGGAAAAGAAAAAGGTTGGCTGGCACGAGGTGCTGGGGCTGCTGAGGATGCCGGTTATCTGGATGATTTCCTGTGTTGTGTTGTGCGGGTACTGTGCATACTGGGCATCGTTCTATTTCACGCCGTATGCATCAGACGTTTTCCTCACCACGGCGGCTGTAGCTGGAGCAATCGGCGTTGGTCGAATGTGGCTGAAACCAGTTGCGGCAGTTATCGCTGGTTATGTTGCGGACCGTTTCGGTGTTGCGATATCGATCTCTGTCCTGTTTGTCGTTCTTGTCGGCAGCTTCGTTTTATTCGCATTTCTTCCCGGCACCCCTGCAATGTTCACTGTCATGCTCATAAATGTTGTGGTTGCGGGCATTGCTATTTTTGCAATAAGGGGTATCTATTTTGCGCTGCTGGAGGAGGGTTTTATTCCGTTAGCAGTGACTGGCACAGCGTGCGGGCTCGTTTCGGCTGTCGGTTTTACACCCGACATATTCATGCCTTTGCTGGGTGGTGTTTTGCTCGACACCTATCCCGGTATCGAAGGGTATCGGTACTTCTACCTGATAACTGCCGTAATCTGCGCGCTCGGTTTATGTTCATCGTTTCTGATATATTTCAAATATGTTCGCAGCAAGCCGGCAACGGCAGCTGTGACCCAAACTGCTACCTAGTGAGTTTTGCACCCATGAAGAAAAGGTTCACGCTGGTCGTTTTAGGGTGTGCGGTATTCGGCAGCGCTGCTGCACAGGTCTCTGTTCCGGTCTCGACCGAAGAAATCATGGTTAGTCACGTCACTGAGGAGCATGCACGAGCCGTAGCGCTGCTCGAAAAGTCAGTGAATATCAACAGCGGCTCAATGAATTTCCCCGGCATAAAGGCGGTCGGTGAGTTGCTCGCGCCGGAGTTTGAGGAGTTGGGATTTACGACCGATTGGATCGACGGTGCGCCATTTGGCAGGGCTGGACACCTGGTTGCGTATCGGGAGAGCAGAGGACCAAAAATACTTCTTATAGGTCACCTCGATACAGTTTTTCCAATAGACAGTCCGCTGCAGAAGTTTGAGATTGTTGACGAGTATTTCGCCCGCGGTCCCGGAACAACGGATATGAAGGGCGGCGACGTCATCATGATTCATGCTTTGCGTGCGTTGCGCGCAGCGAATGTTCTGGATGAAATGTCGATCAGGGTTGTACTAACCGGCGATGAAGAAAAATCCGGTAGTCCGAAGAGCCTGCGCTCTGCAGCGCTCATTGAAGGCGGGTTGTGGGCGGATTATGCGATCGGCTTTGAGGATGGCGATGGCAATCCGGACACAGCCGTTATTGCACGCCGTGGTTCCACGGACTGGACATTGTCAGTCACCGGGACCCGCGCACATTCCTCGCAGGTGTTTCAGCCGGAATACGGCGATGGAGCGATTTACGAGGCCGCCAGGATTTTGCATGAATTTCGCCTGCAGCTATCGAGCGAAAAAAACCTCACATTCAATCCGGGCGTGATAGTTGGCGGGACAGATGTCGAGCACGATAAAGCAACCAACAGCGGCACCGCGTTCGGCAAAAACAACGTCATATCCAGCGCGGTAAAAGTCAGCGGCGACTTACGGGCTGTGTCACCTCAACAACTGGAGCTGGCGCGGCAGAAAATGCGTGAAATCGTGGCCGACCATCTGCCAATGACCGACGCGAGCATTGAGTTCGGTGACGGCTACCCGCCGATGGCGCCGAGCGAGGGCAACTACGCTTTGCTCGACATTTTCAGCAAAGTCAGCGAAGACCTGGGTTTTGGCGCTGTTGCTGCGGTGAATCCACGCAATGCGGGTGCTGCGGATATATCATTTGTGGCGAATGATGTTGAGATGGCGATGGACGGTGTCGGCCTGATGGGGTCTGGCGGCCACACGCTGGATGAAGTGGCTGACCTGCGAACACTTGACCAGCAAACAAAGCGTGTTGCGGTGTTGTTGTACCGATTGTCGCAGCTGGAATAACCAACACACTATGGGGACGGAGCACGGAAAATAGCGCCTTTTTCCGTCCCCATAATGAGACTTTATAAAGGATCGCGATAGGTCTCGACCGGTGGCAACTGCGCACCAGTAAGACCTGCCGGTTCTTCTTCAGCAACCACCGGCATGCGCAATGTGCCGATACCATCGATCGTGGCAACAATTTCATCCCCCGGTTGCAGGAAGCGCTGTTCGCCACGCACTGCTGTGCCAACCCCGGTTCCTCCCGATGTTCCGTTATTGACTACGTCACCGGGGAAAAGCGTCATAACAGACGAGCCGAACTCGATCAATTCCCATAACGAATGAATCATGTCGCCGGCGGTTGCTTCCTGCATTTGCTCGCCACCAATGCTCAAGGTCTGCCGCAAAATTTCCATCGGGTTTCCGTAAAACTCTTTTGGCACAATCCACGGACCTTGCGGCGCGAATGTGTCGTGGCCCTTGCCGACAAACCAGTCGCTGCGAAACGGGCTGCCACCCGGTGGTCTGCCGCCACGGTCGGATATATCCAGGGTGACTATGTAGCCGAATACGTAATCCTCCGCGTCGTCCGCTGACACATATTTTGCTGTTCGCCCGATCACGGCGCCCAACTCAACTTCCCAGTCGGTACGATTGCGGCCGAACGGGATGACAATCGGGTCGCCATCGCCGACAACCGCACCACGGCTCGGTTTCAGAAAAAGGTAGGGTACGCCACGATTTTCGCGCCGCTGGCGAGCCGCTTCTTTGCGCTCATCCGGGGTGCCGGATTCATCAATATGGCTGTAGAAATTAACGGCTGCGTTGAGGATTTTCCCCGGGTACATAATTGGCGGTAGCGTCCGCACGTCGCCGACATCATGCACAAAGTCTGGCCGATCATCGTCAAGGCCGTCGTTCATCACCAGGTTGTTAACGATTTCGTAGAGGCGACGTTTCAGGCCGTAGTCATACCGGTTGATGAGCTCCAGCATGTCTGCGGGCAAAGGAATTGTCGGGTAAGCGGCGTTCTTTTCGAGCGCAAGATTGGCGGCATCCAGCTCAACAATCAGGCTGTCTCGCAGTACAATACCGACCTTTGGCGCGCCATCGATTTCGAAGGTGCCTACCTTGAACGGTTCTACTACATTCGCGGTCAGCCCGGACAGCGGGACGACCAGTATCAAAACTGTTGCAATTAACGACGTGTTGCGCATAAGTATCCCCGACAAGTTTATTGTTGTAGTGGCTAGAGTTGTACTGCCGGCGTATACGGCTGTCAAGGAATTGGGATTTGGCCTCTTTTCGCGTTGATCGGTCTTTCACCTGGTTCTACTATTGGTCTGGACGCACAAGCAGGGGATTCCCATGCGACGACGAACAAAAAAAGTCAGGCTGAATGCGGTAATGATCGCATTCTGTATCGGGCAGATTTACGCTGGTCAACTCGCGCTGGCAGCCGATGCAGCGATGCTTCCAGACTGGAGTGGTGTCTGGGAGCGCGTCGAGGGCAACGGCGGCATATTCGATCCGTCTACCGTTGAACCAGTCGACGGTCGGGCCGGAAGCCCGGGCGTACGCCAGTATCCACCTCTTACTGAAGCGTGGGAAACAAAGTATCAGGCTATGCTCGAAGTTGTAGCTCAGGGCAGAGTGCCCGACCCGATTTCGATTTGCGGTACGCCGGCGGGATTTCCACGCCTGCTCGCGTTGCCCGATGTTTATGAATTTATTGTGCGTCCCGAGCAGACCTGGATCATCACAGAAAATGGCCCCAACATCATGCGTATCTACACAGATGGCAGGGAGCATCCGCCGGAGAGTGAGTTATGGCCAACCTTTACCGGAGATTCGGTTGGGCGGTGGGATGGCCAGGCGCTCACCTTCAGCACCGTCAGCATGCTTGGCGAGAATGGCACGGTACTCGATCGAAGCGGTTTGGTTTTGAGCGATAAGGCGAGTATTACGACGCGCATGTTCAAAACGGAGGACGGCCTGCTGCGGGCGGAGTTGACGATCAAGGATCCGATTGCCTTAAGCGAGCCATGGCATGTCGTTCGGCATTTCAGGAAAACGCCGGACGGTACGCGTGCATTTGATTATGCATGTGCGGAAAACAACCGTAACCCGATTACGCCGAGCGGCCAGACACTAACGCTGGATGCAGAGGGCAATACCATAGATATTGAAATTGATCAGGACAATTGAAGTGACACATCTTATCGACATAGCGAAGCTGAAAACCGTACTTTTTCTATCAGTCGTTTTCCTTTTTTCAGCTGATATTTCGACTGCACACCATTCGAGTGTCATGTTCGACAAAGCGACGATCGTGGCGGTGACGGCGACAGTAAAAGAGTTTCAGTGGACCAACCCGCATGTCTGGATTCAGGTGATCATAAAAAATGACGATGACGAGATGGAGGAATGGAGCATTGAAGGACTGGGTCCTAACAGTCTGTTCAGAAAAGGCTGGCGGCCGAATTCTTTCATTCCAGGCGATGTCATCGAGATAAAATTCAATCCGATGCGGGATGGTTCGAGAGCAGGCGGGTTTATTGGTGCTCGATTTGCCGACGGTTCGACGATTGGCAACTGGTAGGGCCTGACACGAAAATCATGCTTACAAAGACTACTGGAGTTCCCATGAAGAAGATCCTTGTTTCACTGTTGTTTTCGGCAGTGATCAGCATCCCCGCGTATGCCGTGGAGTACGTTACCTTGCTGAGACCGGCTCAGGTCTTTGATGGCGAGGAAATGCACGCCGACTGGGTGGTGCTGGTGCGTGGCAATTCCATACTGTATTCGGGTGATGCTGATGGCATGCCTGATGACGACATAGATCAAACCCTGGATCTACCGGGCCAGACTTTGTTGCCGGGTTTAATCGAAGGTCACTCACACATTTTGTTGCACCCATACGATGAGACGGCGTGGAATGACCAGGTTCTCAAAGAGTCTGTAGCAGAGCGGGTTGCACGCGCAGTAAATCACGTCCGGGATTCGTTGCTGGCCGGTGTTACAACCATGCGCGACCTGGGTTCGGAAGGCGCCGGATATGCCGACGTCGGTGTGCGCGACGCAATCAACAAAGGCATCATACCGGGACCACGGCTGTTGGTCGCTGGCAAGGCGATAGTGGCCACCGGCAGCTACGGGCCAAAGGGATTTCACGAGGGTGTGGATGTACCGCTCGGTGCGGAAACGGCGGACGGTTACGACGATCTCGTTCGTGTCGTACGTAGTCAGATCGGCAGGAATATCGACTTCGTCAAAGTCTATGCGGATTATCGATGGGGGCCGAATGGCACAGCCGCTGCAACATTCACACAGGCTGAGCTCGAAACGATTGTCGAAATTACGCAAAGCAGCGGGCGACCGGTCGTGGCCCACGCGTCAACCGCCGCGGCAATGACGCGAGCTATTCTGGCCGGGGTTGAGACGATTGAGCACGGCGATGGTGCTACCAGTGATGTATACAAACTTATGGTCAAAAACAACGTGGCATTGTGTCCGACGCTCGCCGCGGGTGACGCGATTTCGCAATATGGCGGCTGGGACAAGGGCGTCGATCCGGATCCACCGCGCATCCGGAACAAGAGAAAGAGTTTCAAAGCGGCACTGGATGCCGGCGTGACCATTTGTTTTGGCGGTGATGTTGGCGTGTATCCTCACGGCGATAACGTGCGCGAGCTGGAAATGATGGTCGAGTACGGTATGCCGGCAGAAGACGTCTTACGATCTGCCACTTCTATAAACGCAGATCTGTTCCACATTGAAAAAATAGTCGGCAGAATCAAGGCGGGATTACTGGCGGATTTGATCGCCGTGAATGGCGACCCCGCTGCAGATATCTCTGCGTTGCGCAACGTGCAGCTGGTCATGAAAGACGGCATTATCTACCGACAAGAGTAGGGTATATTACGACAATGAGTAAATCCTGGGGACCACATGACATTGGCGGTCAGGAAGGCGGGCCGATTGATTTATCCGAACACGACACGGCGCATTGGGAATGGCAGATCGACGCCATGGTTCGTTTGGCGCTCAGCAAAGGCTTGATCAGCGATTTTGCGGAACTTCGTGATGGTATCGAACAGCTGACACAGGAGGACTACGACAGTTGCACGTATTATGAGCGCTGGGCAAAGTCACTCGCATTTGCGCTCATCTCCCGCGGCGTCATAAGCGAGCAGCAACTGGCAGATCAAATCGACACAGTTCGTGCTCGCCAGGAAGCGGGGAGTCCCACATGACCGCACCACTTTTCAGTGTCGGCCAAAGTGTACGGATTGTAGACCGAACGCCGCGTGTTCATCATCGTGTACCTGCGTATGCAAAAGGGCAGGTTGGTGTCATCGAGCGGGTGTGCAGATTGCACGGTGAGCCAGAAAAATTCATTCGTGGTGACGGCAAGCCAACGCAGCGACTGTATCGCGTGCGCATTGCGCAGAACGGATTGTGGGATAACTACGCGGGCTCTGATGGAGATGACCTCGACATAGAAATCTTCGAGCACTGGCTGGAGCCGATGGAATGACAGATCACGACAAAGAACATGACCACGCACGAACTTTTCAGCCGGATCATCAGGAACCAACCAGTGACTCAGCGCGCGTTGGCCTTGCTCTGCGTGAACTGTTGATTGAGGCGGGACACTACACCGCGGAAGAGGAACAGGAAGTCATCGCAGCGATGCAGGGCGCCTCGCCGGAGAACGGCGGACGAATCGTGGCACGTGCGTGGATTGATGCGGCGTATAAAGAGCGCCTGCTTGGCGACGGTGCGAGCGCTATCAGGGAGCTTGGTTTCGAGCTTGAACCCTACGAATTTACGGTCATGGAAAATACCGATAGCGTGCACAACGTAATCGTCTGTACTTTGTGCTCCTGTTATCCGCGTTCGCTGCTGGGTATGTCACCGGCCTGGTATAAATCCAAGGACTATCGTTCGCGTGTCGTGCGCGAACCGCGTTCAGTTCTTGCAGAGTTTGGCGTTGAGTTATCTGACAATATTGATGTGCGGGTGCATGACTCGACGGCAGAGTTGCGCTATATGATTCTGCCGCAGCGTCCTGCAGGTACAGATGACTGGTCGGAAGAGCAACTCGCCGCATTGATAACACGGGACTCATTGATAGGTACGCAGCGAGTACTACGGTCCGAGTAATATTTACCTGAGGGGGTAACTACGATGATAAAAGTACTCCTTGTTATAGCGAGCCTCGTATTGGCATTCGAACCAATACGGTCAGTTGCTCAGGAAGACGATCCGCCGTGGGAGTGGTCGGATGAGAGAATCGAACAGTCAGTGAACCGGGTTCGCGCTGGTCGTGACCTGAACCCTCAGCACTGGCCAGGCGATGCCCGGGTTGCCGTTCTGCTGTCATTCGATGTGGACAACGAAACCATCTGGTTGCGCAACGGTGATACCAGCGTCGGTGGTTTGTCGCAGGGCGAGTACGGTTCCCGTGTCGCCCTGGGACGGATTCTCGATTTGCTTGCCGAGCATCAAATTCCCGCAACATTTTTCGGCCCTGCCGTCAGCTTTTCACTGGCACCCACGATGATCGAAATGATTCAGGCGCCGGGGCTCCATGAATTCGGTATTCACGGCTGGATTCATGAACGCAACGCAACACTGCCGCGGGTGGATGAGGAGCGCTTGTTGCGCAAAGCTATCGAGCGGATGACGGAGCTAACGGGAGAGCGCCCGGTCGGGTATCGTGCCCCATCCTGGAATTTTTCTGATAACACGCTTGAACTACTGCTGGACATGGATTTCCTCTACGACTCGTCTCTGATGGCTGATGACCGACCCTACGAACTGTTAGCCAACGGCAAGCCGACCGGCCTGGTTGAACTTCCGGTGGAGTGGATCCAGGATGATGCCCCGTTGATGAATCCGCTCGGCGATCGATATGCGAACCCGCGCGACGTTTTGCAAGTCTATAAGGACGAGTTTGATATTGCTTACGATGAAGGAACGACCTTCGTCCTGACGATGCATCCACACTATATTGGTCATCGCTCACGGATCGTCGTATTGCGTGAATTGATTGAGCACATAAAGGCCCGGCCAGACGTCTGGTTTGGTACACACGAAGAAGCAGTGCGCTGGGTCAGACAACAGGCAGGCATGGACTGATCGAGCAGTGTATTCCTAGATCGCGGCAGCGTCGCTCACGCGCGTCTGACGATAATTATCGGCAATTCCTCACGACTTCTACATACGCTCAAAATTGGCTGGCTCCGCGACATAAGTACATCCATGTACACATGCCGCTCCCACGAATTTTGCGCTGAAGCTGTAGGAGCGGCAGTCTAAACTTTTGCGCCTGGTCTTAGCGTCAAGATATGTACGACAGTGAAGACGCCGCGATTGCTCCGCTAAATCACACCTGCCTCAAGCATACGAATCGACCCGGCATTGGCATCGATTTCAACATCGATGCCGAGCGGGATCGTGAACTGCTGATCAATATGACCGATCATGCTGCCACTGAATGCAGGAATGCCCAGCGGCTCGATATGTTCCGCAAGTACCTGCTCGAGCGTCAGCGAGCCATAGCTGTTGTCCGGTTTACAGTCCGTGCAGCGTCCGAATACGAAGCCTTTTAATTTGCTGAGTACGCCGGCCAATGACAGCTCAGTGAGCATCCTGTCGACGCGGTAAACGGCTTCATTGACATCCTCAAGAAACAGAATGCTGTTGTCCCAGTCCGGCAGATAAGAAGAACCCATGATCGCGGTCAGCACCGTCAGGTTCCCGCCTAGAATTTGACCAGTGGCTTTGCCGCGGTTGATGGTTTGAATGCGGTTTTCTGTCTGCACCAGGGTGTCTTCGGTAATGTCAGTCGGATTAATCATTGTGACCTGTTCGCCGTTCATCACGACGCGACGAAAATACGCGGCAGAAAATGTGTTCAAGGGATTCGGCCCATGAAAAGTTACGAGGCCGGTTTTTGCATGCACGCCAGTAAGCAGCGCAGTCGCGTCGCTGTAGCCAAGGAGTACTTTTGGATTGCTGCGAATGGCGTCGAAATCCAGCAAAGGTAATACTCTCGCAGACCCCCAACCGCCGCGCGCATAAATCATCCTTATGCCGGAGTCCCGAAAAAGCGTGTTGATATCATTCGCCCGATCCGCGTCAGTGCCGGCAAAGTAACCGTGCCGGTTGTAGTAGTTATTGCCGAGCACAACATCCAGACCCAGCGACTCGAGTGCCTCGATCATTATTTCGATTGGTTCTGACTCAAACGCAGCTGTTGCCGGGTTAACGAGGCCAACTTTGTCGCCCGGGCGGATGCGCTCGGGCTTTATAAGAGAATTTTGTGCATATGCTGTGCCGGCGAGGCCAAGTGCACCGACCGTAGAAATGAACTGACGTCGGTTAATCATTGAAAATATTTCTCCGCGGAGCTGGGTTCAATTGCGATATCAAGTATGGCAGTGTGCAGGAATAATGAACATGTTTGAAAAAGCATTGCTGGGGGACGAGCCCGTTCTCCTGGATGGCGGTCTCGCTACGGAACTGGAGACACAGGGATTCGATATTGCTGGTGTCCTGTGGTCGGCTGCTTTGCTGGAAAGTAATCCCGGCGCAATCGTAGCTGCGCATCGGGCGTATCTCGATGCAGGCGCTGACTGCATCATCAGCGCCAGCTATCAGGCGAGCAGGCAAGGCTTTATGTTGCTGGGTATGTCGGCCGCCGCCGCGGACAAGCTGATCGCCAG
>Ga0209987_10001751_pt1 | contig 11890 bp, 7 predicted proteins | sample N074metaG_FD_182134 | JGI IMG/M metagenome (GOLD analysis project Ga0209987, IMG submission 182134) | Deep subsurface microbial communities from Kermadec Trench to uncover new lineages of life (NeLLi) - N074 metaG (SPAdes) (version 2) | ecosystem: Environmental > Aquatic > Marine > Ocean trench... | reverse complement strand
GAAACTTATGCGCCTCCACGCCCGCTACCAAAGTTGTTTAAACTAACTAATAACGGAAAATTGAACCAGGGCATTTTCAGCGGAGCGACGATTAATACCCCGAGCATGCTGGCGCTTGAGGATCTGCACGTCTCGCTCGACTGGGCTGAAAGTATCGGTGGCCTGTCCGCACTCTGGCAGCGAACACGAGATAATTTCGACTGTATCGATGAATGGGTGAGGCAATCATCGTGGATAGGCTGGCTGGCCTCCGAGCCTGCTACCCGGTCACCAACCTCTATGTGCCTGCAAATCGTAGATTCCGGGTTTTCAGCGCTGGCAAGGGACGAGCAGCAAATAGCAATCAATACCATGCTTGGCTGGCTGGAGCAGGAAAACTGCGCGTTCGACATCGGCAACTACCGCAGCGCACCTCCGGGTTTTCGCATCTGGGGTGGGGCAACCATAGAAACCAGTGACCTGGTGGCACTGACGCCCTGGCTCGACTGGGCATTCGCCAATTATCAATATCAGAATCGGGAGCGGAAATAAAATGTCCAAACCACGCGTACTAATAGCTGACTCGATGTCGAGCCAGGCGCTGAGCGTATTCGATGATCGTGGTGTCGAAGCCCTGCAATCGGGAAAGCTCTCTGTCGATGAATTAATGGACACGATTGGTGACTTCGATGGCCTGGCCATCCGCTCGACTACCAACGTGACTGCCGAATTGCTGGGGCGTGCGAAAAAACTCAAGGTTGTCGGTCGTGCCGGTATTGGTGTTGATAATGTCGATATCCAGGCTTGCACCAAAAATGGTGTGGTAGTGATGAATACACCGTTTGGCAACGCGATCACCACTGCTGAACATGCAATGGCAATGATGCTTGCCCTGGCGCGGCATATTCCACAGGCGAATGACTCGACCCAGGCTAGCAAATGGGAGAAATCGAAGTTTATGGGAATGGAACTGACCGGCAAACTGCTGGGCATCATCGGTGCCGGCAACATCGGTTCGATCATGGCGAAAAAATCGATTGGCTATGGACTGCGGGTACAGGCCTATGATCCGTTTCTGACCGAAGAACGCGCTGACACGATGGGCATCCAGAAGGTCGACCTCGACAGCCTGTTGGCAAGCTCTGACATCATATCGCTGCATGTGCCAAAAACACCGGAGACCGCCAATATCATCAGCGCCAGCGCGTTAAACAAAATGAAACCGGGTAGCCTGTTGATCAACTGTGCGCGAGGCGGCCTGGTCGATGAGCTGGCTTTACACGCTGCGCTTACCAGCGGGCACCTGAAAGGCGCGGCGCTGGATGTGTTCGAAATAGAACCCGCCAGGGATAACCCCTTGTTCGGGCTGGACAATGTGATTTGTACGCCGCACCTGGGTGCCTCTACGGTCGAGGCGCAGGAGAAGGTTGCCGTACAAATTGCCGATCAGATGAGCGACTATTTGCTCAGCGGTGCGATTAACAATGCGCTTAATGCACCCAACTTGAGTGCCGAGGAAGCAAAGATACTAAAACCCTATTTGCAACTCGCACAACGACTCGGATCGTTTGTCGGTCAACTCACCCTGGATCCAATTCGATCATTGACCGTCACCTATGGCGGCGAGGCAAATGCGTTGAATATTGAGCCGCTAACCAACCAGGTGATCCAGTCGCTGCTCGAACATCACAGCAGCTTCGTCAACTCGGTGAATGCGCGGGAATTAGCACGTGAACGAAATATCGACATAATAGAAGCGCATAATGAAGGCAAGGACGAGTACCCCTGTCGCATCAGTGTCGCGGTAGAAACCGAATCGCGCTCACGCAATATCAGCGGCACGTTGATCAAGAATCGGCCCAGGGTGATCGACGTGAAAGGCATAGAGCTGGAATCCGAGTTAGGCGAACACATGCTTTATATCACCAACGCCGATAAGCCAGGCGTCGTGGGTGCGATTGGCACCACTACCGCTGCTAGTGGTATCAATATTGCCAAGATGCACCTCGGCCGTGATAGTCATGGTGGCAACGCTATAGTCCTGCTTGAAATCGATGAAGCACCGACCAGCGAACACCTGGAAAAACTGCGTGATTTACCGAATATTAAAGATGTGCGGTATCTGCAGTTTCCAAGCCTGTGAAGTAATCAGAGGTTCCCTAGGCTAGTTCGAATTTTGCAATCAGTATCGGTAGCAGCATTAAATTTGCTACCAGTGCCGCCATCATTGCGAGACCGGAGAGCAGGCCAAAATAGATGGTCGGAATAAAATTCGAAAAGGCCAGAATCGAGAATCCTAGCACCACGGTGACCGTCGTATAATAAAGCGCGGTTCCAATACTGCCATGGCTACGTTGTATCGCCGCCCAGTAGTCCTGGTCAATCGCAAATTCCTGCCGAAATCGATACACGTAGTGAATTGAATTATCGACGCCGATGCCGATACTGATCGCGGCAATGGTAATCGTCATGATGTCGAGCGGTATTCCGATCCAGCCCATCAGGCCGAGTATTAATCCTGCGGCAATTATATTGGGGATGATCGCTGCAATCGAAAGGCGAACGGCTCGAAATAAAAGTATAAACATCAGTAATATCGCGATAAATACAGCACCAATCGTTAATATCTGCGATTGAAACAGGCTTTGCAGCAAATTATTGTAAAGTACAGCCATGCCGGAAATATTCACCTGCTCGACTTCAAGACCGAGTTCACCGGTCAGGTGCTGGTAAATTTTGTCTATCAGGGCCTGGCGCTTGAGTGATTTGTCGGTTTCATAAATTCGGATACTGAAACGAATCTGATTCCCGTCGTCCGAAAGATAGGGTGTAATCAGGGCATCTTTCACATCGTCTGGAATTCGCTTGTATACAATCGCTAACTTGAAATCGCTATAGGGCTTGCCATTATTGAGCGCCTGCAACATTTGCATGGCAGTATGTACGGAAAGTACCTTGCCGGTTTCGGGTAAACTCTCAAGATAAGTATGAATTTCAGCGATATCCTGCAGGCCATCGCTATTGAACCAGTAACTCGAGGCAGTAATATCGCCACCCAGTAACAGGTCCATCAGGCCAAAACCCTCGGCGTCTTCAGAAAACCAGTCTTTCGGCGCATCAATAATCACATCCATGGGCGTGGTGCCGCCGAGTTTTTTGTCGATCAGGCTCATACCCTGATAAATTTCGGTATTTTCCTTGTAATAGTCGATAAATCGGTTTTCGACCGATAACTGGGGTATTCCGGACAGGCCGATGAATGCCAGAATTCCGAACAGGATTAGAGTAGCCTTGTTATGGCGTTGAATAAAGTGTGCCAATGATAAGGTAATTTTACCGGTAACGTTTTTCCCTGGCTTTTGATCCAGTCTGGGCATCAGGATTAGCGCAGATGGAAACAGGGTAAACGCGAGTACGAACGAAATTGTTATACCAATCACCATCATCCAGCCAAAATCGATTACCGGTCGTATGCCGCTAACCAGCAGCGAGCCAAAGGCAACCATGGTCGTCACCGCGGTGAAAACGCAGGGTATGAATTTGCTGCGGACTGTTTCACTGACCAGTTCGAATTGTGAATACCCGGTATTGAGCGCAGCCAGTTCACGGTAGCGCACAATCAGGTGAATAATCAGCGAAAGAGTAATGATTAATAATAGTGAAACAAAGTTGGATGAAACCACGGTAACCGGCCACTGCATCCAGCCCAGGTAACCCATCATCGACAGCGCGCTGCTCAGACAGGCAATCAGGGGTAGCACTACCCAGCGTGGGGAACGAAATGACAGGCTAAGAATGATAATGATAAAAGCGATGACACCGGCGCCAAATACCTTTAAATCCCCGCGGATAAAATCGATAGAGTCGGTGACAATCATTGGTATACCACCGAGATAAAGCGTTGCTCTGTCGCGATGTCGATCCATAATTTTCCGCACCTGCTGGATAGTCTTGTGTTGTCGTTTGTTCAGCGCCAGGTTGAGCGTTTTAATTTCCGTACTCAGTTGTTTCAGGCGCTGTTGGTAATCGGCTGCAGGTGTTACGAGGTCGTATAGCCGGTCACGTTCCAGGGTCAATTCAGCCAGCCGTTCATCGCGTTTCAAGTTGACCTGTAATGCGGTGGTATCGCCATCGCTGCTAACCAGTAAATTTTGGTAAAGCGAGCTAGTCGTCAATTCTTGTTGTGCCAGCTCTAAATCGACGTCTGCACTCTCGAGTGTCCGAATTCCCTCAACGATCTGGTTGAGCGTCATCGGCGGGCTGCTCACCAGGGGTACATCAAGCAGGCTGATTACCGAGTCTACCTGTTCGATTTTCGTCAGCTGGTCTCTCAGTTGACCAATATCGGTCAACGACTCGGGACTGAACAGTGGTAATTTCGGGCTATAGGTGACAATCAGAAAATCACCCGCCCCATATTCTTCACGAATGCTTCGATAGTATTTCAGCGAAGCATCATTTTCCAGAATCAGTGAGTCAGCCGACGCATCCAGCTCGAAACGCGGAACATTGGAGAGGAAAAATCCCACTACCAATGAAGTGACAAGCAGTGTGATCACTGGTTTTCGCAATATTAGCCTGTTGTAAAGCTGGCCAAATTCAACTGTCATTTAGTCGGTCCTAAAATATCCAGGGCTGTCCTGCACCAGTCGTTCCAGAGCGGGCCGGGCAGGATAAATATAGTCTAAAACTGCTTCGCTATTTTGAATCGCGGACTTTTTCACTGCTGGACTGTTCGATCCTGGCCCAGCTATCACGCAAACTGATCGTACGGTTAAATACTGGTTTCTCGGGGGTCGATTCGAGATCGCTGATGAAATAACCGAGGCGTTCGAATTGATAGGCAATCTTGTTGTCGATAAGATCGATGGCCGGTTCCAGCATCGCCCGGTCCATTACCGTCCTGGAGTCGGGGTTGATCGAAGATACGAAATCAACTTGTGCGCCGGGGTTAGCCGTGTTGAACAATCGATCGTAGAGGTTGACCCTGGCCGGGACCGCGTGTTTGGCGCTGACCCAATGTATCGTTCCTTTCACCTTACGGCCATCGGCGGTGTTTCCGCCACGGCTTTCAGGGTCATAGCTGCAAATCAGCTTATCGATACTGCCGTCAGCGTTTTGGACCACCTCCTTGCAGGTTATGTAATAGGCAGATCTGAGTCGGACTTCGCGGCCTGGGCTGAGGCGGAAAAACTTTTTAGGCGCGTCTTCCATGAAGTCATCGTGCTCGATATAAATCTCCCCGGAAAAAGGTATTTCGCGGGTACCATAATCAGGATTTTGCGGGTGATTGATGGCGGTTATCATCTCCTCCTGGTTTTCGGGATAATTCTCGATGACGACCTTGAGCGGGTTCATTACCGCCATACGTCGCTCGGCACGGGTGTTCAAATCGTCGCGCAACGCATTTTCGAGGACCCCCATTTGAATGGTGCTATCCTTCTTGGTGATGCCGATCATGTTGCAAAATGTCACGATCGATTCGGGTGTGAATCCTCGGCGCCGCATGCCGGAAATCGTCAGCATTCGAGGGTCGTCCCAGCCATCGACATGCCCCTGGTTTATCAGCTGGTTGAGCTTACGTTTACTGGTGATCGAATACTCGAGCTGCAAACGCGCGAATTCAATCTGCCGGGGATGGATGGGTGGGACGAGTTTTTCAAGAATCCAGTCGTACAGGGGACGGTGATCCTCAAACTCCAGTGTACATAGCGAATGGCTGACACCCTCAATAGCATCGGACAAACCATGGGTGAAATCATACAGCGGGTAGATGCACCATCGATCACCGGTGTTGTGATGGCTGACGTGACGAATACGATAAATAACCGGGTCACGCAGGTTTATATTGGGCGACTCGATATCAATTTTAGCGCGCAATACATGTTCGCCGTCGGCATATTTGCCCGCTTTCATTTCCGCGAACAGTTGCAGATTTTCATCGATACTTCTATCCCGGTAAGGCCCCGCAACGCCCGGGCTGGTCAGGGTGCCCCTGGTTTGCCGAATTTCATCAGCGTTCTGGCTATCGACGTAGGCATCACCCTGTTCGACTAACTGCACAGCGTAGGCATGTAACTGGTCAAAATAATCTGACGCGAACGGGTTCGAATGCCAGCTAAACCCGAGCCACTCGACATCGCGTCGAATCGCGTTGATATATTCGATATTTTCCTTTTCCGGGTTGGTGTCGTCGAAGCGTAAATTACAATAACCGTCGAAATCACCCGCGATACCAAAGTTCAGGCAAATCGACTTGGCGTGACCAATGTGCAAATAACCGTTGGGTTCGGGTGGGAACCGGGTGATTACCCGGGTGGTTTTTTTACTGGCGATATCAGCCGAAATGGCGTCGCGTATAAAATTTGAGGCGCCGGTGTCGGCACGACCGGAATCGGACATGGAGGGATGAGTCTGCTAAGGATCGAAGCGCGGCATTTTAACCGATATACGGCTAAAGCTAAATAAGCTCAGTCAGATTTAGACTCACTTGCCAGTCCAGTTGGATATTTTATTATCAATATCGGGTTTTACCGGGTGAGGGAGCTCGACTTTTTCGGTGCCGAGATAGATAAAGCTGATAATTTTCTCGTTTGCTGCCAACCCCAAAGCTTCGCAAACACTGCGGTCATAGGCATTATCGCCGGTTAACATGATCGATCCAAATCCCATCGCATTGCTCGCCAGCAAGATACTGTGTGCCGCCGCGCCGGCACTTAACATTTGCTCGACTTCCGGCACCTTCGGGTTATCGCTCAGGCAGGCGACCACTACGACAATCAACGGAGAACGTAACGGTTTGTCCTTTTGCTTTTTGAGGTAGGCTTCACTCACCCCCGGGTCGCGTCGTTTGACTGCCGATGCAAATACCTCCGACAGGGCATGGCGGGCGTCGCCTCGAATCGTAATAAACCGGTAGGGGCTCAGCCGCCCATGGTCGGGCGCATGCAACGCCACTTGAAATATCTGCCGCAATTGTGCATCGTCGGGTGCAGGTTCGACCAGTAATTTGGCTGGCGTGGAATGGCGCTCTAAAAACTGCAACTTCTGGTTCATTTATTAATCATAGGTTCCTGGGACCAGATAGATCAAAAGACCTGTCATTATAGACAAATCCGGGCGAGGCGACAGAATGATAAAGGGTAAAAATGCTTGGGGATTAGTGCTAGCACTGTGCATTTCTGTGCCGATAGCATCTGGCGCGGCCAATTCACTGGCCCACCATCCTTCACCCTATTTAGCCATGCATTCGGACGATCCGGTCGATTGGCAGGTTTGGGACGAGGCAGTACTGCGGCAGGCGAGAGAACAAAATAAACTAATATTTGTTTCGGTGGGATATTTTTCCTGCCACTGGTGTCACGTCATGCAACGCGAGAGCTTCAGCAATGCCGATGTAGCGCGCCTACTGGCCAAGGATTTTATCGCGGTAAAAATTGATCGGGAGTTAAGACCCGATCTCGATCGTCGGTTGATCCAGTTTGTGAATAAAACCCGTGGATCGGCAGGTTGGCCGCTGAATGTTTTTTTAACCCCGGCAGGTTATCCGCTGACCGGGTTCACCTATCTACCGCGCCCCAGCTTTACCGCTGTATTGCAGCAACTGCAACAGCAATGGTTATCGCGTGGTGAGGAGATTGCTGCCGCCGCTCAAAATTTATTTATTGATATGCAAAATGAAGGGATCGCGGTCAGTGATTTTACCCTGCCTGATCGCGCTGACGGCAAATTGACACAGGCTTTTTTAAATCAGGCGATGTTGGTAGCCGATGAATTGCAGGGTGGTTTCGGAGATACCAGCAAATTTCCACAAATTCCGCAGTTACTTTCGGTCATCAATCTAGTCGGCCAGGCCCAGGACATTGAACAGGAGGTTACCGATTTCATCCATCTGACCTTAGCTTCAATGGCCTCGCGAAATCTTATGGATCATATTAACGGGGGCTTTTTTCGCTACACCACCGATCCGGACTGGCAAACACCGCATTATGAAAAAATGTTATACGACAACGCGCAGATGGTATTGCTCTACTACAGGGCGGAAAGCCTGTGGCCCGGGCACGGATATCGCCAGGTAGCCGAAACCACCCTGCGATTCATCGAATCGTCTATGCGCCATCCTGCCGGTGGTTATGTTTCGAGTCTCTCTGCAGTCGATACTAATAACCTGGAGGGCGGCGGGTATTTGTGGGACTGGCAGCAACTGGCCCGGGTACTATCTGATGAAGAAACTAGTTATTTGCGTAGTCTCTGGCAAACCGACCCGGATCAACAGTCCAGCGATACCTTTTTAACTAAACCGTTGGTCGGTATAGGGAGTAGTGGTGATGCGAAGATCAATATAAAAATAAGGCAAGCGCTGCAATCGGTGGAAAAACCGATCATGCCTGTCGATGACAAGCGCCTGGCGAGCTGGAATGCGCTGATGCTGCAGGCACTGGTAGTCGCGGCCGCTACCGATCGGCAATTCCGGCAGGCTGCCGAGGCCCAGTTCAAGTTCATGCGCGAATCGTTCATCGAGGAAGACGAAGTAGTGCGTTTCGCGGGTAATGGAGATCTGGCTGAAACCACGTTCGAAGACTATGCACGGGTCAGCCTGTCATTCCTCGAATATGGCCGTGCATGGCAGGACCCAGAGGCGATTCGCTGGGCGCAAAAACTGGCAGTGAGTGCTTATGCACGATTTTTTGACAATGATCGTTGGCGTAATAATAACCTCTCGTTGATACCAACCGAACCCGGGCAGTGGGTGATTCAGGATACCGTATCGCCGTCAGCCCAGACGGCGTGGCTTAAAGTGATACTGTCATCGCCTGAGATAGAACAGGCTATTGGCCAGAAGGCGGGAAAAATTCTGCACCGGGTCACAAAGCAGATGCTGGATACCCCCTATTATTATGGCTCCTTGATTGCCTTGCGCCAACAGTTGAATGAAAGCGCCGCAAGTAAAACCACGCCTCAATAGAAAAACCCGAGTGTGTCTCTTCCGCGAACCCGGATGGTGCTAAACTCCGCGTTTTTGTCCCTATGCGATATGCCGGCTAGTCCATGATTCAATACCAGATTTCCAGCGATAACCCCGCCACGCATTATTTTGATATCAAGCTCCTGATCGACAGTCCCGACCCTGGTGGCCAGTCTCTGCGCATGCCCAACTGGATTCCGGGCAGTTACCTGATCCGCGATTTTGCTAAAAATATTGTTACCTTAAGTGCCCGGTGTGGCGATACGATCCTTAGCGTCAGCCAGCAGGATAAATCCAACTGGCGACTGGAGGCCTGTGCCGGGCCGCTGGTCATAGAATACAAAGTCTACGCCTGGGATCTATCGGTGCGGGGTGCCCACCTCGATCAAACACACGGCTATTACAATGGCACCAGTGTTTTTCTGGAAGTCATCGGGCAGTCGCAGGCCCCCTGCGAGGTATTAATCGAAAAGCCACCGGCTGACTGTTGCAGTGGCTGGAAACTCGCCACGACCCTGGCCGCAAAAAAAGTTGGGGCATTTGAATTTGGGCTCTACCAGGCGAACAATTACGACGATCTGGTCGATCATCCGGTTGAGATGGGAGAATTCACCCAGATTCGCTTTGAAGCCTGTGGCGTACCACACGATGTCATTCTTAGCGGCCGTTTTCGTTGCGATGAAGGCAGGTTGAAAAAGGATTTAACTAAAATATGCGAACATCATATCCGATTTTTTGGCGAGCCGGCGCCGATGAATTATTATCAATTTCTGGTGACGGTTGTCGGCCAGGGTAGCGGTGGGCTCGAACACCGGTCGAGCACTAGTTTAATCTGCGGGCGGGACAGCTTACCCCAACCGGGTCAAACTGAAGTCAGCGAAGCCTACCGGGATTTTCTCGGCCTGTGCAGTCATGAATATTTCCATACCTGGAATATAAAGCGTATAAAACCGGCGGCTTACCAACCTTACGATTTACAACGGGAGGTCTATACCGATCTATTGTGGGCGTTTGAGGGCATAACCTCCTATTACGATGATCTCGCTTTGCTGCGTTGTGGTTTGATCGATGAAAATTCTTACCTGGAATTGCTGGCCCAGACCATGACACAGGTGCAACGAGGAAAAGGCAGCAGTCGCCAGTCAGCGGCTGCATCGAGCTTTAACACCTGGACCAAGTTTTATAAGCAGGATGAAAATTCGCAAAATGCAATCGTCAGTTACTACGCCAAGGGTTGTTTGATTGCCCTGTGCATCGATTTAAAAATGCGCCAGCTGAGTCAATCTCAACAAAGTCTGGACGATGTCATGCGGCAGCTTTGGCAAAGTTGGAAGGAGACCGGGACGGGAATCGAGTCCAATACCATCCAGGACCTGGTCTGTTCAATCCTCGGGTCTGACCTCGAGGAATTTATGCAGAAACTGATTTATTCCAGCGAAGAATTGCCGCTACCGGAATTACTCACCAGTGTCGGAATTAAGATGAATTTTCGGTGTGCAGTCGATCAAAAAGATAAAGGTGGCAAAATAATTGAGGGACCGCTTGCCGAAGTCGATTTCGGTGCTTTCGTAGAAGAAAAAAATGGCGGATTAAAAATCTTACGCGTGCGTGAAGATGGTCCGGCGCAGGCTGCTGGCCTGTCTGCTCACGATGTTATTATCGCGGTCAATGAATTGAAATTGTCACTGTCGCAACTTGAGAAACAGCTGTCACTGGCAGCCGTTGGGGACCAATGGAAAATTCATGCATTCAGGCGGGACGAACTGATGGAGTTTGAAATGACTCTCGCAGCGGCGCGAAACGATATCGTCGTACTAGAGGTTGGCGCAGCCAATCAAAATCGGCAAGCCTGGTTTACGGGACGGTAGGGCGGTGATCGAACTCGAATCTAAGTTGGAACTAATAAACCTCGACTCGATACGGGCGCAGTTGGATAAGATTCCGCCTTTAGATTCGTTTGAATGGCAATACCGCCAAGTTACCGAATCTACCAATGCAGACGCATTGCATTTGTTCGAAACTAATCGAAGCCCTTGTATTGCGCTTGCCGAAATGCAGACAGGTGGTAGGGGCCGCCGTGGCAGGCAATGGTTCTCGCCGTTCGCGAAAAATATTTATTGCACGATCGGTATGCTGAAATCTACCGAGACATGCAATCCGGGACTGCTGAGTATTGTTACCGGCATAGCACTGGCCGAAACACTTGCGAAAACCGGGATCTATGGCGTCAAGCTCAAGTGGCCAAACGACCTGGTTTATCAAAATCGAAAACTTGGCGGAATACTGATCGAATCGAAATCGATCACCAGGGAAAATTATTTTTTCGCTATTGGATTTGGCATCAATGTGACGATGAACACCGAAGACCTGGCCACCATTCCCCAACCCGCGACGTGTATATCGCTAATTGCAGGTAGGACTATTTCACGGGACAGAATTCTGGTCGAAGCAATTCGGCAGGTAGTGACCGCGGTTGATGCATTTGACCAGTCATCGGTATCCCGGGTTATGGACAAGTTCCACGCATTAGATGCATTGCGGGGTCAAACCATAACGGTGAAATCTGGCGATGGATCGATACGCGGTCTGAACCTCGGTATTAACGCCGATGGCCAGTTGCAACTGGAAACCGAGCAGGGAAGACGGGTATTTTCAGCCGCGGATATATCGATCGGAAGTATTGCATAATGCTATTGCTGGACGCTGGTAACAGTACGATTAAGGGACAGTGGTGGCAGGGACCGGCGCTACAGTCCAGTTTTAGTTGTCGCCTTGAAAATGGTTGGCAGTCACGTTTCGAGAAGCGACTTGGTGATATTGATGCCGGTCATTGCCATTACTCGTCAGGACAGCCAGATGAGTTTGAATCCGAATTACTGGGAATTCTTCACCAGGTCATCCAGCCCGGTAATATACACAAGTTTGTGCCGCAAAAAAGCAGCCATG
>Ga0209987_10001748_pt1 | contig 11903 bp, 15 predicted proteins | sample N074metaG_FD_182134 | JGI IMG/M metagenome (GOLD analysis project Ga0209987, IMG submission 182134) | Deep subsurface microbial communities from Kermadec Trench to uncover new lineages of life (NeLLi) - N074 metaG (SPAdes) (version 2) | ecosystem: Environmental > Aquatic > Marine > Ocean trench... | reverse complement strand
GGGCAAGGGCGCAAGTCCTTCCCCGGCTTTTTTGTGTGAACTTCAGGTCCGTAGGGACGCACCTCTGAGACTGTCTCAGAAAAACCCCCACTCGCTCATAAATAAGGCTTGTGGGCGCACGTCTGTGCGCCCCTACATCGCAATTCCGGGCACTGGCAATTCAGGCAAAGAGGCGAACGAACATGTCGCCGAAGAAGTATCCGATGACGGCCACGCCCAGTCCTACCAGGAACATGTCGATTCCGCTTCGGATCAGGCCGCGTCCTGTAAAGACACTGCGACCGGCCCCAACCAGAAAATGACTGAGCATGCTCAGGATGCAGCTATTGACAATGGCCACCGTTCCAGTTGAAAAAAGAAAGGGAAGAATGGGTAAAAAAGCACCGACGGCTGTTGCCGAACCGGTAATCCAACCTTCCTTCAAGGGCGAGGTGGCCTGATCGGGATTGAGACCCAACTCCAATCGAACCATCTCCTCCAGCGCCTGTGGCTTGTTTTTTGAAACGGTTTCGGCACGCTGGCGGGCGGATGCGGCATCCAGGCCCTGACCCTGGTACAAGATCACCAACTCTTCCTTTTCCAAGTCCGGCATCAACTCCAGTTCTTCCTCTTCCATGCGGATCTCGTTGGCATAGAGTTCCTGCTCGCTCTTGGCAGCAAGATATCCACTCGAACCCATGGACAAACTGTCGGCAATCATGCCGGCCAGCCCGGAAACCAGAAGGACATGGTGGTCCACCTGGGCGCCGATCACAGCCATGACCAGACCGAAGTTGGCCGTGAGTCCATCGTTGAAGCCATAGACCACGCTACGAAGGAAGCTTCCACTGCTGACACGATGCCAGGGTTCCCCCGTGAAATCCCCCAGTTGCATCAGTTCCTGAGCGTGTTCTCCACTCTCGTGGGCGATCTGGCGGAACACCTCTCCCGCCTCTCCCTCGGTCTGGATACTCTCGCGCAGGTACTCCCGGGTCTCTCGGCCTTCCGCTCGAATAATGGAAGGGAGCAGGGCATCAATCCCAAAGAGCCTCCCGGCAATAGCCAGGAGGCGCACCCGTAGAGCCGGGGAGAAGCCGGGCAGGGGAATTCCCTGCTCTTTCAAGAGCTCAGCAAAAACGTTCTGGTGGCGCCGCTCGATTGCGGCCATTCGAGAAAAGAACTCCTTGCGGTCCGGTTCCTTGTCGGTTTGAGCCAGTTGCTGGTAAAGAAAATGAAAGTCGCCTTCATCCTGCCAGTGCTCGAGCAACCTGTCCGCTTCCATTTGATCCAAAGAATAGCAACCATCTCGTCAGAGGTTCAACCCATCGACTGGCTCGCCGCTATTGCCCGCACGAAGGCGTGAATTCAAGGTGCCTTCCTTGGAACAGGCCGCAATGTATTTGGTAGGATGATTAAGTGCGAAGAAAGGTGGCTTTAGGCTAAAAGGTTGCACCTGTGACGCCCTCCTTGAACATCCTTGATTTCCCGGAAGAGATTCGATTCAGACTGGAACAGGCCACAATGTATTTGGTAGGATGATTAAGTGCGAAGAAAGGTGGCTTTAGGCTAAAAGGTTGCACCTGTGACACCCTCCTTGAACATCCTTGATTTCCCGGAAGAGATTCGATTCAGACTTCCAGCGCTCGCGGCACTGGTAATCATCGTCTTACTTCCCTCAGAAGGAATGGGGGTCCTCCTGTGCCCCTTTTCTTTTCTCTTTGATTTACCTTGCCCTGCATGCGGCCTCACCCGAAGCATGAGTTCTCTCCTTCACCTGGAGTTGGGCAAGAGCTTCTTCTTTCACCCGCTGGGCGGGCTGGTGGTTCTACTTCTGGTCACTTGCTTGTTCACCAACCGCCCCGATCGCCTGGTCTGGAGAGTTCACTTGAGTGAGAGATTTCAAATACCTGTTTTCACCTTACGAAATGTTGTTTTCCTGTTTCTGGCCGTCTGGTTTCAGCGGATGGTACTTTCAATGACCGTTTTATAAATTAAGGAGTGTCGAAATGGGGATGACGTTTAAGAAATGCCCTAACTGTGACTTGACCAACCCTGAGACCTCAATGCAGTGTAAGTGCGGCTATGACTTTTCATCAGGGCGGATTACCGAATCATCACCGCAGCGAGAATATGCAAGCGTGCTCACCCGATTGGGCGCCATCTCAATTGACGGGTTGATCCTGCTTCCCTTTTACATTCCCATCTTTGTCACGGTCTCCATGGTAGAAAATAATGCATTGCCTCCAGAGGAACAGATCGTGCCCTCGATTATTCTCTTGGTATTCCTATTGGGATCGGTCATTTTTGCCCTGTGGAACAGCATTATCCGTATGGGAAAAACGGGACAGTCACTGGGGAGAAAGTTTCTCAACATTGCCGTACTGGATGAGAATGGCCAACCCATTGGGACGGGCCGAGCCTTCATGAGAGAGGTCATCGGTCGATGGTTTTCCAGTTTGATTTGTTATATCGGATACCTCAACGCCTTCTGGGACGCCCGCAAGCAGATGTGGCACGATAAAATGGCCAATTGCTTCGTCTATTATGTAGACGATAATTTTTCATAACTCCCACCCCAAGCCCGCTTTGACTAAGAATACATCGCGAGCTTTGCCATATCGATCGCGAATACCAGACCGTTGTTCAGAGCGTGCAGAAGAATGCAGGGAAGAACCGAGCGGCTTCGTTCATAAAGCTTTGCCAGCAGATAACCCAGCACGAAAATGTAGTAGGGGATCTCTGCTCCAAATAAGAACGCCGCCAGGAACACGTGAGCTGCGGCAAACAACATGGCATTCACCACCAACCGTTCTCTTTCCCGTTTAAAAGCGGTCAGCATGGAAGTGTACAGATATCCTCGAAAAATCAGTTCTTCAAAAATCGGAGCCAGAATGACGGTTGTCAGAAACGAGAGACCCCGCAACAAAGTCGTCTGGTACTCCAGACCTAGCTCGGTGTCTTTGCTGAGAGAGGAAATCAATAGAACAGCAACGGCACAGCCGCCAAAGTACCCCAGAACGGTGTTCAGGTATGGCCCTAGGCGCGAATCAAGTCTAAAGAGATGGCCGGGTAATACGCCTTGGCTTCGGAGGTCCCAGAGCACTATCCCCATTAAGAGAACATACCAAGTAATGATTCCGATCTCTGAGTAAAAATAATACTCCTCACTGAGACCTTCCAGGGTCATGCCATAAGCAAAGCTCAGGACCAGGCTGTAAAGTTGACTGGTGAAAATAGCGAGGGCTATCACCAGAAAAGCTCGGTTGAAGTTCAAAGTGGGAGATCCGATGGTGGGAGAATGGGATAACGATTGCAATGGATCTTTCCTTGTGGGTAGGAGTATGAACCAGAAGCCGTGGACACAGCAAGATCGACACCAAGGAGTCTTGGTGAAATTGGGTATTGAGAAGCGCGCTGACCCAGATTCGATAATCCTTTCTCCAAAGTGGTGTATACTTGTGCCATGCCGATCTTCGAGTACCGATGCAGCGACTGTGAAACAAAATTCGAGAAAATCGTCTTGAGTCAGTCACTCGATATTCAATGTCCCGACTGCAGCTCGGCCCACATCGAAAAGCTGCTTTCCAGTTTCGCCGTCAGTACGGGATCGACCCGCACCTCATCAGCACAAGCTGAACGTGCCTGCGGTCGCGGGAACTTCACCTGAGCGGCCTAGGTCTAGTGGGGCCGTCGGCTCCGACAATCTCCTCGTTGAATCTCTTCTGCAAGTAGTGTCCAGCGCGACCCGGGTTTGTTACACTCCCATCTCTGCATCCCATTCACAGAAGATACATGACACAGGAGCAGAATCATGTGGACCCACAACAATCTCTTGATTGATATTCTGGGATGGATTGGCGCCATAGGTCTTCTAGCCGCCTACGTCCTGATCTCGGCTAAAAAAGTGGAGGGTGATTCAACAAGGTACCAGCTTTTGAATCTGGTCGGCAGCTTCTTCCTCATCCTCAATACCCTCTACTACGGAGCCTACCCGTCATCTTTCTTGAACCTGTTTTGGATAGCGGTAGCCCTTTATGCACTAAGAAAGGTCATCGGCAAGTATTTCCTTTGGGCACGATAGCTTTCGCCCATTGAATCTAGAAACAATACCCGGAAGAGAGGAGAACATCTCATGGCGAACATCCTGCATAGGATTACCATCGATGCTGCGCCCGATCGAGTGTTTGACGCACTGACGCTCTCAGAGGGTCTACAGAGCTGGTGGACCCGGGACAGTAGTGCCACACCTGAAATGGGAAGCGTGGCCGTCTTTAAATTCCTCCAGGGGACGATTGTGTTCCGGATGCGGGTCGAGGAACTTGTTCCCGGGAAAAGGGTTGCCTGGTTGTGTCAGGGAGACCTTCAAGAATGGGAGGGAACCCAGCTCACCTGGGAACTGGAGCCTACTGAGAGTGGCGGGACCGATCTGCGTTTTGCCCACAAAGGTTGGTCTTCAACGGAGGGAGAATACCCGAGGTGCAACACCACCTGGGGCCACCTCATGCATGTTTTGAAGGATTACGCGGAGGGTAAGCCGGTGGAACCGCACTTTTCGGGATGACCCCTCAAAAGAGCGTCCCAGAGGGGGAACCGGATTAAGGCCAGATTCCCCGCTCTAAAGTCACCTTAGCGACCCGCTCGATGGCCAGGACATAGGCTGCAGTGCGCAGATTCACCGATTGAAGGGGCTCTCCCGAAGGATCTTTTTTCTTTCTCTGCTTCTCCAGAGCGTCCAGGGAGTCATTGATCTTCTTCTGCTTGTCGATGACCCCGTCCGTCGCCCGTTGCATTTTGATCTTCAGTTTCTCATTCACTATATCTTCATCCCACTGTTGATTCTCGAAGTTCTGGACCCACTCGAAGTAGCTCACGGTAACGCCGCCCGAATTGGCGAGTATGTCGGGGAGTACCGGTATGCCTTTTTCAAAGAGAATCAGGTCAGCTGCTGGGGTAGTGGGCCCGTTGGCCGCCTCGACCAAGAAACGGGCTCGCACCTGATCGGCGTTATCGGAACGGATCTGGTTCTCCAGTGCCGCAGGGATCAGGATGTCGCAGGGCAAGGCCAGGAGTTCCTCGTTGCTCACGTTCTTGGTATTGGACAGGCCCACGACCGAGCCAGTTTTCTTTTTGTGTTTGCGAGCAGCGGTCGGATCGAATCCCTTCGGCTGGTAAATGCCTCCTCTCGAATCGCTGACGCCCACGATCGAGGCACCCGCTTCCGCGAACAGTTCCGCCGCAATGGATCCGGCATTCCCAAACCCCTGAACCACAACCGAGGCACCCTTCACCGATTCCAGGCCTGGAACGACTCCCCGCCCCAAGGCAATCTGGGTGGCAAAGAGGCACCCGCGGGCAGTGGCCTCGCGACGGCCCAGGGATCCACCCAGATCGACGGGTTTTCCGGTCACCACTCCCAGATTGTTCTGGCCCCGGTGCATCATCTCATAGGTGTCGTAGATCCAGGCCATGGTCTCAGCGTTGGTATTGACGTCAGGAGCCAGGATATCGGTGTGGGGACCGATGTTATCGCCGAGCTCGGCAATGTAGCGCCGCGTGATCCGGCGCAGATCATTGGTGGTGAGAGCCTTGGGATCACAGACGATGCCTCCTTTGGCACCGCCATAAGGTAAATCAGCGACGGCACACTTCCAGGTCATCCACGAGGCCAGAGCCCGCACCTCATCGGCCGTGACATCGGGGTGATAACGCAACCCTCCTTTGCCGGCCCCTCGACTGCGGCTGTGTAGAGCTCGAAATCCGATGAAGTTCCTGACCGTTCCATCCTCGGTCTGAATAGGAAACTCGACGGTGACCAACCTCTTGGGCTTTTTAAGAAACATTCCCAAGCCGGGCTTGAGGTCGGGAAGGTAGCGGGCAGCCCAGTCAAACTGGGCCTGGGCGATGTGGTAAGGATTCAGATCCTCTTCGGGTGGTAGGGCTGCAATAGGTTCTTTTTGTTGTTGTGCCATAGCTTGTCAACTCCTGGGTGAATGGAAATCCGTTTCGCCAATCAAGTCACCTTTCCAGTATAGCCAAAAATGCCAGCATTCAGCAGTACAGTCCCTTACAGAGCGCTATCGGACTCCTTCCCCATACTTGGATGTTTCACTCAGAAGAAGGTGAATTACTGACGGGGGCATCCAGGACGGAGGCCTCATAGTGAGCATTCTCCAGGCCCTCCAGGATCTGCTTAATATGGTCCATCCCCAGGGCCTGGAGTACGAACTCCACCTCGGCTACGCGTAGGGAGAGATTCGTGAAGGCGCGCTGATGGCGGACCTCGATGATATTGGCATTGGCTTCACCAATGACTCGACTGGCCTCTGCAAGTGCTCCTGGAACGTCAGGAATCCCGACGCGGAGTCGTACCAGGCGACCGGAGCGAGCCAGACCGCGCTGGATGATGGAAGAGAGTGCCAACAGGTCGATGTTGCCCCCGGAGAGGATCAACCCAACTTTTCGATCCCGGAACCTGTCTCGATTTTCGAGCAACGCTGCCAGACCAACGGCTCCTGCCCCTTCCACGATCGTTTTCTCGACTTCGACCAACAAAAGAACCGAAGCCTCGATGGTACTCTCCTGGACCAGCAGGATGCCGTCCACAAACTCCTTGACCACAGGCAGGGTGTGGCAACCCGGTTCCTCTACGGCAATTCCCTCTGCAATGGTACTGGTCCCACACTGAATTGGAGTTCCTTCCAAGGCCTGAGCCATGGCCGGAAAGCGTTCCGTTTGTACCCCAAGAACCTCGATGGAGGGCCGAATTCCTTTTGCCGCGATGGCCATACCCGCAATGAGGCCACCCCCACCCACCGGAACCAAAAGCACCTCCAGATCAGAGAAAGTCTCCAGCATCTCCAGGGCGACGGTTCCCTGTCCAGCAATGATCTGCTCATCATCATAAGGATGAACGAACTCCAAGCCCCGGTCGCGCGCAAGTTCCTGGGTGTAGGCACCAGCCTCATCCAATCCGCTGCCGTGAAGGATCACCTCGGCCCCGAGTTTCCGCGTATTCTCGACCTTGACGTTGGGGGTATAGCGAGGCATGACCACGGTGGCGAGGATCCCCAACTGCTGAGCATAATAGGCGACGGATTGGGCATGGTTGCCGGCCGACATGGCAATGACTCCTTTTTTGCGTTGCTTGGAGGTGAGTCCCAGAAGCTTGACCAGGGCACCCCTGTCCTTGAAGGAAGCCGTGAATTGTCGATTCTCAAACTTGAGCCGCACATCGGCTCCCGTGATTGTGGAAAGCGTCCTGGATCTTCTGCAGGGGGTCTTCACCACCCGACCGGCAATGGCATCGGCAGCCTGATAGATCTTCTCTAGAGTAACCGCCATGATTTCCCTTCCGTCCCGGATACTGACAGGCTGAGGTTTATCTTCTCAATACCCCCGATCTGGATGAACCACCCGGGTCATGGTAACCCAGGAGGAGTCCTCGCTCATAGTATCCGAGAGGATTCTCCGGACTGGTGTAGCCCGCACTATGCATAAGTTCTCTACTGCAGCGACGCAATCATTCGGCGTGCGTTGCGCACCGCCTATGTTGCACTCGGTCGACCTCCTCAACGTACTGCAGAGCGTACGTTTCCGGGGGCCTCAGTCGCGCGTGGGGGGTACCCGCTTGCGGGTCGCGCACCCAGGGTCGACGCTTTCGTCACTTCGTGACGAGAACCTATGAATAATCCGGGCTCTGAAAATGCACTCTTTGCGTGCAAGACGCTAAAAGACTTCACCACGCTGCCTGCTGCACAACGTATTCACAACGTTTCCACATTTCTTGTGGAAAGTGCCTTTTTTGGATAGTCTGTAAATCTGGATTGCCAACGATGAAGGTCATCGCCGATCAAGAGTTAGAAAACACTGTTCTCCAGATGGACAGCCATCACTTTGAAAATTGCACCATCACCCAGTGCGTTCTCGTCTTTAGTGGAGGAGACTTCAGTTGGACGAATTGCAAGTTTGTGAATTGCCAGATTCGCTTTGTGGGTGCGGCAGGAAAGACCATCAATTTTTTGAAGCATTTCGGGATGGTGCCACAAGCCCCAAAGACCGCCGAGGCCGCAGGCTCCTCTTCAGTTCACTAGCCCACAACTGACCCATCACCCTTCACAATTCCAGGGGTAGCTTCGGGTCAGCTGCCCATTCCCGTAGGGATCCGTCATAGACGGCCACGTCCTGATGGCCAGCCAAGCGCAATGCCAGAGCAGTTAAGGTAGAGGCAATGCCTCCCCCACAGTAGGTGATAACCCGGTCCCTTTCAAAGACCCCGAGGGTGGCAAACCGTTCTCTGAGATCGGCTGGCTTCAGGAAAGTACCTGTTTCGGGATCGACCAGATTTCTGTAGTAATCATTGAGGCTGCCGGGGATATGTCCGGGCCTTCCGGAATGTCTCTCACTGGTACCATGGTACACCTCCGGAGAAAGGGTGCAGAGGGTGCACACTCCGGATTCACCCATGGCGCGTTCAACCTCCTGCCGGTTGGCAATCAGGTCGGGTCTGGGGGTGGCCGTAAAGGTCCCTGAGTGGTAGGCACAGGGCCGGGAGCTGACAGAACGTGACTCCCGGTGCCATTTGTCCCAACCCCCATCGAGTACCGCCACCCGGTCAAAACCGAAGGAGAGAAACATCCACCAGACCCGCGTCGACCACATCATATTACCGCTGCTATAGAGGACGACCCATGAGTCATCGGATATCCCTTTCTCAGAAACCACTGCACCGAATTGCTCGGCACTGGGCATCATGAAGGGAAAAGGGCTCGCTCGGTTTGAGAGTTCTCCATTGAGATCGAGAAAGCCGGCACCGGGAATATGGCCTTTCTGGAAGTCTTCGATGCCGCTCTTGATGCGATAGGGAGCCCCAGGGACAGGGATCAGAAAAGAGGTTGTATCAAATATTCGTAAGTTATCCTTCTGAAGGTGTTCCTCAAGCCATGCAGATTCAACCAGGGGGCTAAAGTACTCACTTTCATACATACGGTAACCTTTGCGGATGGGGATTGCGAGGCCAGGTCGCGAAGAGAGGAGGAGCCGATGCTGGGACATCGCCTCGTCGTCCCGCCGCGATCTGGGCTCCGTCGCGCTCCCAACAAACGCTACCGTATGTATGAAAGGGAGTACCTATCACGGGGAACCATCACATTTGTAGATCTCTCCGCGCTTGTGAAGGTTTCCCTTGTTGCTGACGACCGTGATCTCAAGACAGCGACCGTCTTCCATTTGAAGGATCAGCTCATTGCCAACCAACATCGCCAGCTGGTACTGGTCGCCAGGTAAAAGAGAACCGGAAAAGTCGGTTAGGCCGGTAATGCGCTCCTCACCCCCCGTGACAATCACTTCCTGGAAGAATTTGAGATCGTATGGAATCTTCAGGAGTTGCTCATCGCCTTTGAATAGAGCTCCCTGGCCCGAGAGTTCATAGAGCAATTTACGGACTCTTCTTACCATAGGGGAGAAAGTATATTGAGTTTAAACCCAGAAACAAGTCTAGGGTCAGTGAACCCCGAAAATGGTTTTGGGAGCTTTAGAACTTGGAGGGCTTCAAGGGTTGGAAGGGCCGAAGAGAGCTCGATGCCTTCCGGCTAGGTATCACTGAAGCAATTGAGCAGAAACAGCAGAAATTGATTCTGATCTTTTGCTTCCAACTGAAGCAATTCCATAGCAACCGAATAGAGGGCATTGCCGTCGCGTTCGATCGCCTCAGAGCGAACAACCCACGCCACCGCATTCACGGACTGTGACGGGGTTAAATGAAGGTCAATCTCAAGTCTGTCTCCCACTGCCAAGGGCAAACTGGTTTCAAATTTCAAACCTCCCAAACTGATATTTTGGGTTTGACAATCAGGAACCGTTTCGCCGACAAGTTCGGCCTTGGCAGCACTGATGACGGTAAATGAAAACGGTATCGGCACCCTAACTCGAACAGCCTTTCTCCGCTGCACAGAGATTCCTTCACTGGGTCGCGAAACGGCAATTTGTTCATCCGCAGAGCCGGATACGGCAAGAATCTGGGAATCGAAGTAGTAGACCGCTTCTTCCCAGTATTTGACCCGAACTCGATCCCCTTCTCGAAAGGAGCGCTCGGAAGTGGATCTGAGCAACTCAAAGTCGATTTGATCAGGGGAGATTTGAGTGACGGTGGCTGCTAATTCGGCGCTCGGCTTCAACAAAGGAGCAATGGATAACTTCAGACCAACGCGCAGATAACGGTCAGGGCCTTCAATGGAAATCCTTACGAAGCCCAACTCGTCTTCGCCCTTCCCGTTTCGCCGTTTCGCCGTCACCGTCACCATTGTATTCTATGCAGGGGACAAAGAATCCGTAGTGACCCGCGTCACAGACAGTCGACCCGGATTGGAGAAGCCTCTTCCTCAGAAACGGTGTGTGAAAACCAACTTGGACGGGAGTCGCCAGGGTTCCCACATTGCCTTGCCTTTCAACCGTCAAAGCTTTACTATCGGTCGCAAGCGGATGATTCCTACAAAGATCTCAGTGTACTGGCGCCTGCCTGCCATGGTGCTTCTTTTGGCGACGTCTACTCCGGTAGCGGCCAAAGGGCCCAAAATGAAACCGGAGGAGCTGGTGGCTCGTCACCTGGCAGCTCTCGGTTCACCTGAATCTCTCTCTGTGGTTCAGAGTCGCGGCGCCCGGGGAACAGCACGTATGGAAGTGCTCAGAGGTGGCTCCGGTTTCCTGGAGGGGCCCGTCGTTTTTGCCTCACAAGGCCGCAAGCTCCTGCTTTCCATGCAATTTAATCATCTCAATTATTCTGCTGAACAGGTCTCTTGTGATGACGAGAAAGTCTATGTGGGCAATATCGAGCCCGGAGTTCGTTCTCAACTCGGGCAGTTCCTCTACCAGTACGATGAACTCGTTCGGGAAGGGCTTTTTGGAGGGGTGCTCTCCACTGCCTGGCCGCTGCTGGATTTGGAGGGGAGAAACCCAAAGCTGGACTATCGGGAACTGAAAAAAATCAGTGGCCGGGAACTTCTGGAACTCCGGTATCGCATCAGGAAAGGGGGAGGAGATGTCAACATCCGCCTTTACTTCGACCCCGAGTCCTTTCGCCACATTGCCACCACCTACAAGCTCCGCCTTTCCGCCCCTATGGGCCGTACCTCCGAGGAATCGGCCAGGCAATCGGACACCCGCTATACGCTTGAGGAATGGTTCAGTGATTTTCGTCCCCTGGACGACCTGGACCTCCCCAGGCAGTGGACGGTACGGTTTACCGTGGATACCGGATTTGGAAACTTTATGGGTAAGTGGGACATGAGGTTTCCGCAGATTGCTCATAATCCCTCCATTGATCCCCAGATTTTTGTCCTTCACTAAGTGCCTCTCTTCCGCCCACGTTCACCCCAATGGGGTATAATTATTTATTATGAGAAGGTTACTTGTTTTTTCGTTATTGATGTTGTTCGGCTTGGGGACGGTTCTCTCGGCTCAGGATGATGACTTCTTCTTCTTTCCGACAAGTGAATCGACTTGGACCAATGATCTCGATAAATTCTGGGACCGGGTTCAGGAACAGCGCTACCGCCATGTAGCAACACTGGCCGCGCACTCCTCAGAAGGGGAAACTCTCTTGTCGATTGATGTTGCCTTCCCGTTGGTGGTGGGTCAACTGCTTCTGCTCGAAAATCGCGATCACCCGCATCGGGAGGTTCATGAGGTCATGTACGTCATTGGCGATAACCTCATTCTGAAGACTCGTTTGAATGCTGACTTTCTGAGGGGCTCAAGGCTCTACCAACTGGACGGTTCGATCACTCGCTAAGGGCTGTGCTTCTCTTTTAAGAAGGTGGTCCTCCAGTGCGGTGGCTCCAGCCTCTGAGTCGTCTTATGTTCGAGAACTCCTCACTGTAGGCCGATACGAGCTTTACTGTCGGCCTCCCTCTTTCCCGTAAGAGCATACT
>Ga0209987_10001746_pt1 | contig 11910 bp, 9 predicted proteins | sample N074metaG_FD_182134 | JGI IMG/M metagenome (GOLD analysis project Ga0209987, IMG submission 182134) | Deep subsurface microbial communities from Kermadec Trench to uncover new lineages of life (NeLLi) - N074 metaG (SPAdes) (version 2) | ecosystem: Environmental > Aquatic > Marine > Ocean trench... | reverse complement strand
ACCTGATTGTCATGGACAGGAGACGCCCCCTGGATTTCGAAATCGATTGCGACTTCCTCCAGCGGGTAGGGGATATATTGATCGGCTTCAAGAGTTAACTGGGTTTCCATGTCGTCTTCGCTCAATGCATCCGACATATCAATCATTTTAGTGATGACTGAGGAACCCGCAACCGCAGCGGCGACAATTTTGAGCTTGGTTCGAGATTGGGCGATCACGCTGCGAACAGCATTGGCAACGCCGTCTATATCGTTAACATTCTTTTCAATAACCGCATCCAGGGGAAGCGAACTCACTGCGTAGCTTTCCACACGGTACTTGCCCCCCGCGTAGCTCAATTCAAGCAGTTTTACCGTAGTTGAACTGATGTCCAGCCCTAGTACCGGCGTCGCTTTTCTTTTACCTATTATACCGAGCAATTTATTTTCCCTATCAGTATCACTAACTTAGGAGTTTCTTATACACCGATACATTAATTAATAGATATAACATACGCACAATTATATCAAAAGCCTAAAAAGGCTTATAATTACCAATCGGCACGCCCTGCCCTATTACTTAAAAGTACTACAAGCTACTACGTTAGTAAAAGGAGACTATGACTTTCCTGCACTTTATTTTTCGCCTGTCCATCTTGGGGTTCTTCGGTGCTCTGTGGCTTTTGGCCGGAGTTTATCTCTATCTCAGTCCCAATTTGCCCGATGTGAAGACCCTCAGAGATGTGAAACTCCAAACGCCCATGCGGGTTTATACACGCGAGGGCGATCTGATCGGCCAGTTTGGCGAAAAGAAGCGCAGTCCCTTGTTTTTTCGCGATATTCCCGATCAATTTGTGCAGGCACTGCTCGCCGCTGAGGACGATAGCTTTTTCCGTCACAGTGGGATTGATACCATGGGCTTGCTGCGCGCTGTATCAGAGCTGGTATTGACCGGTGAGAAAGGCTCCGGCGGTAGCACCTTGACCATGCAGGTTGCACGCAATTACTTCCTCACCCTCGATCGCACCTTCATTCGAAAATTCAATGAGATTCTACTGGCCCTTGAAATAGAAAATGCGCTGGATAAGCCAGAAATTTTCGAACTGTATTTCAACAGGATCTTTCTCGGTCACCGGGCATACGGATTTGAGGCCGCCGCGCAAGTTTATTATGGCAAAAGCATGAGCGAACTCGATCTCGCCCAGTTTGCGATGCTCGCAGGCATTCCCAAAGCCCCCTCCCGCAACAACCCTATTCGCGGTCCGGAGGCGAGCAAAGCGCGGCGCAATTGGATTCTTGGCCGCATGCTAACGCTTGACTACATCACCCCCAGTGAACACGCCGCTGCCATTTCCGAACCGGTCAGCGCCAGACACCACGACGCACAACTCAGCTTTGCCGCGCACTATGCGGCTGAAATGACCCGCCAACAAATGTTGGGGCGCTACGGAATGTCCGCATACAACGATGGCTACCACGTCTACACCACCATCAGTACCGACCTGCAACAGATCGCCCAACAGGCGGTCACCCGGGGACTGATTACCTACGACAAACGACACGGATACCGCGGCCCGGAGCAACAACTGCCTCCTCCCGACCCCAATGCCTACCAGCAGCCGATGATCGATAAATGGCTGGATACCCTGGCCGAAACGCGAATTATCGCCGACCTGCAACCCGCTATTGTTACCCGAGTGGAAGAAGACAAGGCCGTTGTGATTCTTGCCGACGGAAGTTCTCGGGACTTATGGTGGAATGACGGCATTCGCCAGGCCAGCCCTTACCTGAGCGAAAATTCCCGTGGATCCGCGCCTAAAATCCCCGCCGATGTATTGGCCGTTGGCGATCTGGTGCGTACTATTCAGGACGATGATGGCGGATGGCGATTGAGCCAGGTACCTGCCGTCCAGGCCGCGCTGGTGTCGCTTGCACCAGATAATGGCGCCATTATCTCCATCGTGGGAGGTTTGGACTTCGAGCAAAGCAAGTTTAATCGGGCCACCCAGGCAGAGCGCCAGCCCGGCTCCAATTTCAAGCCTTTTGTGTACAGTGCCGCTCTTGATGCGGGCTTTACGGCAGCCACCCTTATCAATGACGCCCCGGTGGTTTTTGAAGACAGCTCACTGGAGGGAATATGGCGACCCGAGAATGACGGGGGCAAGTTTTACGGACCCACGCGACTGCGCTGGGCGCTTACCAAGTCCAGAAACCTGGTCTCAATACGCCTGCTCCAACAGACGGGCATAGACCAGGTAATCAACTACGCCGGACGATTTGGCTTCGACACCGAGGATTTTTCCGCCGATCTTTCCCTGGCGCTAGGCACTCACGCGGTGTCGCCTCTCCAGTTGGCCTCGGCCTATACAGTGCTGGCCAATGGTGGTTACCGGGTGGAACCTTTCCTGATTCAACGGATTGAAAACCTGGCGGGAGAGATCGTCTACGAAGCAACCCCGCCCACCGTATGCCGTCGCTGTGGGCAGCTCGCAACCACAGATCAGTCCGACAGCACGGAAATGAGCATGGAGGAAATCCTCGCCGATGCCATACCGGAATTCCCACAGGCGCCGCGGGTGATGGACGCTGCGGTCAATTTTATCATCGACAGTATATTGCAGGATGTGATCACCAAGGGCACAGGGCGCCGCGCGCTCGTGCTAAAAAGAGGAGATCTGGCCGGTAAAACCGGTACCACAAACGGCCCCATGGACGCGTGGTTTTCCGGTTACAATCGCGATGTGGTCACTACCACCTGGGTTGGCTTCGATAACTATACGCCATTGGGGCGACGAGAATTCGGCGGCTCCGCGGCGCTGCCAATATGGATCGATTACATGCGCGAAGCCCTGAGTGACAGCCCCGATGTGGAACGGCCCCTCCCCGTGGGCGTCGTCAATGTCAAAATTGATCCCGAGACCGGACTGTTGGCAAGTTCAGGCCAGAAAAATGCCATATCCGAGTATTTTCGGGTGGATAAAGTCCCCCGACAGAGGGCATATGAGGAGAGTCCCGGATCCGGCAGCCTGGGAACCGACGACTTGATTCAGGACATCTTCTAGCAGCAGTCTATAGCGTGGGCTGGTAAGCCTCAGGGTAGGGTAGAGCCGCGACACCACTGTCTACGGCTGCCCGCGCCACTGCGGGTGCCAATCGGCTGAGCAGGCGCGCGTCTATTGGCTTGGGAATTATATAATCTTTACCAAATGCGAGGGTGTCCAGTTCGCAGGCGTCCAGCACCTCCTGTGGCACCGCTTCCTTGGTCAGCGCGCACAGTGCATGCACCGCTGCCACTTTCATTTCTTCGTTAATGCGCCGCGCCCGAACATCCAATGCGCCTCTGAATATGAAGGGAAACCCCAGTACATTATTGACCTGATTGGGATAGTCAGAGCGACCCGTCGCAATGATTACATCGTCACGCACTTCACTGGCCAGCTCCGGTCGGATTTCCGGATCCGGATTGGAACAGGCGAAAACAACCGGCCTGGGTGCCATGGATTTCAACATTTCGGCGCTTAACAGGTTTGCGCCCGACAGCCCGATGAATACATCTGCGCCGACGATTGCATCGGCCAGACTGTGCTTATCTGTGGCGTTGGCAAATTCCTCTTTGTAAACGTTCAGACCCTCCCGCCCGACGGTAATAACCCCGCGCCTGTCCAACATGTAGATGTTCTCTTTGCGCGCACCCAGACTGACGATGAGACGCATACAGGCGATGGCCGCCGCCCCCGCACCCAGGCACACGATCACGACATCCGCCAGGGACTTCCCCTGAATTTCCAGAGCGTTAATGAGCCCTGCTGCGGTTACAATTGCGGTTCCGTGCTGGTCATCATGAAAGACCGGAATATTGCATTGCTCTATCAGCGCCGCCTCAATTACGAAGCACTCGGGCGCTTTAATGTCTTCAAGATTTATCCCGCCAAAGGTATCGGCGATACATTTAACTGTGGTGATGAACTCCGCCGCGTCCTCGGTAGCCACCTCGATATCCACGGAATTGATACCGGCAAAGCGCTTAAAAAGCAGGGCCTTGCCCTCCATCACCGGCTTGCTCGCCAGGGCACCCAAATTGCCCAGGCCCAGCACCGCTGTGCCATTGCTGATGACAGCCACAAGGTTGCCTTTGCCGGTATAGCGGTAGGCGTCCGCGGGATCTTTCACTATCTCCCGGCAGGGGGCCGCCACTCCAGGGCTGTAGGCCAGTGATAGGTCCAGAAGGGTGTCTGCCGATGTGCTGAGTTCGATACTAATCTTGCCCGGGGTGGGTTCGGCATGATAGAGCAAGGCAGCTTCTGTGAAATCGTTGGACATAAGGTTTACCGCGCAGGGTTTTCCTGGCCTTGGGAAAGAGGGACAAGAGAATATAGAAAACTGTCAGTGTCGACAAGGTTAATACAACCGTTTTTGGCAGGGCAAAAAAAAGCGCCACACCCGCTTGGATATGACGCTTCTTCGAGACCGCTGTGTATCGCGGCACTTGGGATGCTACGCCTTTTTGGTACCGCGACCACCAAAGCGCTTGTTGAACCGGTCTACCCGGCCGCCGGTATCAAGTATTTTCTGCTTGCCGGTGTAAAATGGATGACACTCGGAACACACATCAATGTGAAAATCTTCACAGGAAGTGGAACGGGTCTTAACCTGGTTACCACAGCTACAGGTCGCCGTGACGTCTTCGTACTTGGGATGTATATCAGCTTTCATAATGAAGCTCCTTATCAATAGTGCCGCTACCCGATCTTTGTCGGGCACCGCACCCAGCTTGGGAGTAGGCCAACCGGCCGGTCAAAAAATAGGCGGGCATCTTACCAGACACAGCGCGATACGCAAGACCTTGTTGAAATTGTTACAATGCCCGGCCACCGGCACAATTTCCGCCAAACTAGCGCTAACCAGAGCCCGACAAGAACAAAAATGTCCATACTTCGCCTGGCGATACCCTCGCCGCTGCGCACTGAATTCGATTACCTACCCCCCCAGGGCCTGAGCGAAGAGCAATGCGCCGCCCTGCAACCTGGTATTCGTGTACTGGTGCCCTTTGGTCGCCGGAAGCTGACCGGGTATTTGTTAGCTGTGCTACCGGGCAGCTCAGTTGAAACGGCCAGGCTCAAGACAGCAATCGCAGTACTGGATTCAACACCTTTAATAAATAAAGCGCTAATACAACTGTGTCAGTGGGCTATTGGTTACTATCAACACCCGCCCGGCGAAGTAATCGCGGTGGCCTTTTCACCCGCCCTGCGTAAAGGTATGCTACATAAGACCCTCGGAGATGCGGGCTGGAGCCTGACCACCAGGGGTAAGGGCCTGCCGCCCCGCGCACTCTCACGATCACCGAAACAGGCCCAGGCGCTGACATTACTGCAACAACCCGAGCCGGTTTCCGCGGTTGACTTTGCCAATAACGGAATCTCCTCGGCGGTGTTGCGCTCCCTGCGAGCAAAGGATCTGGTTCAACCCGCAATCCTGAAACCCAAGGTTCATGCCGCCAGCTGTCGTGAGCCCCTGGCGCTCAACACCGATCAAGCCCGGGCTGTCGCCTCGCTGGCGGAGCGCTTGGGCGAGTTTAGTTGCCACCTGCTCGAAGGGGTAACCGGCAGCGGCAAGACCGAGGTGTATCTGCACTTGATTGCCCGCGCGCTGGCACAACACCAGCAAGTATTGGTCCTGATACCGGAAATAGGCTTGACCCCCCAAACCCTGGCCAGATTTGAGCAGCGCTTCGATGCCAATATTGTCATCCTGCACTCGGGTCTGACTGAGCGGGCACGGTACAACGCCTGGGAGGCGGCCAGGGATGGTAGCGCGCACATAATTCTGGGCACTCGCTCTGCCATTTTTGCACCGGTAGCCCACCTGGGCCTGATCGTCGTGGACGAAGAGCACGATGCTTCCTACAAGCAGCAGGATGGATTCCGCTACTCCGCCCGCGACATCGCAGTAAAAAGGGGCCAGCTGGAAAACTGCCTCGTCCTGCTGGGCAGCGCCACGCCCTCTTTGGAAAGTATCTACAACGCCCGCGAGAAGCGCTATGGCCATCATTTGCTCAGCAGTCGGGTCACGGGCAATGCACCGCCTTCCATACAGGCGCTCGATATTCGCAAGCAGCACGTGCAGGCGGGGCTATCCCTAACCCTCATCGACGCTGTGACCACTACTCTTGAAGCGGGTCACCAGGTCTTACTGTTCCTCAATCGTCGCGGCTATGCACCAACCCTGCAATGCCACGACTGCGGCTGGATCGCCGAGTGCAATCGCTGTGACGCCCGTCTGACTGTGCACAGGCGCCGAGGCAAACTCCGTTGCCACCACTGCGAGGCCAGTCTAACGCTGCCCAGAAGTTGCCCCGCCTGCGGGAGCTCTGGACTCATGACCGCCGGGCTGGGTACCGAGCAGACCGAAGCTTTTTTGCAGGAACAGTTTGCTCCCTGGCCAGTATATCGAGTGGACAGTGATTCGATGGTCGGAAAAGACAGCATGCAGAACCTGGTTAGCCAGATACTCAAGGGCGAACCCTGCATTTTGTTGGGCACCCAGATGCTTACCAAGGGGCACCATTTCCCCACTGTCGCCCTGGTAGCCATCATCGATGTGGACAGCGCACTTTTTAGCACAGATTTTCGCGGCGAAGAGCGCATGGCCCAAATGCTAACCCAGGTAAGCGGTCGGGCTGGCCGCGCTGACATCACCGGCCAGGTGATCTTGCAAACCCACTACCCCGATCACCCTGCCCTACAGGCAATTTTACGCCGGCCCTACGCCGAGCACGCCCGGCAGATACTGGCGGAGCGGGAGGCGGCGGGAATGCCACCGGCGGGTAAACTGCTAATGCTGCGCGCCGATGCCGTCGAGATTGAGCTTGGGGAACAGTTCCTGACGGAGCTGAGAAGATTGGCGGAACCCCGACTGCCCTGCGGCGTTGCGCTGATCGGGCCACTGCCCTCTCCCATGCAACGCCGGGCGGGCAAGTTTCGCAGCCAGATGATGGTGACCGCAGCCAGCTCTCAAGCGGCGCAGGGAACTGCCAGGCTCTTGGTGGAGATCGCTGATACCTTGCCGGCCAAGCGCGGGATGAAGTGGTCGATTGATGTCGATCCGCTGGATGTGTTTTAGGCTTTTTGACCAGATTCTGCTGAGCCGGCGTCACTCGAATATAATTTATGTCTTGCCAGACACGCTGCAAGCTCATCCATGAGGGCTTGGCAGTCGGATGGCCGCCCCAGCCGTCCTTGGCCACTGACGGTCCGGCAAGACATCAATAATTCTCCACTGACGCCTCCATCATGGATGCATCAAATAAGCTACCCGTGCTTGCGGGCTGGATATTCCCCGGCCATAAAGGGATAATGCCCAGCTGCAAAATCAGGTACACCCTCTCAAAATGAAACAACAAATTAGCCAGCTCATTCAGCAAGCGCTGGATGCACTTGTCGCCCGCGGCGAATTGCCCGAGGGAATATCGCCTCGCATTGCGATCGACCGCACCCGCGATAAAAGCCACGGGGACCTGGCCAGTAATATTGCCCTGACATTGGCCAAGAGCGCAGGCAAACCCCCCCGCGATATCGCGGCCGCTATTTGCGCGGCGCTCCCTGAGGCGGATTTTGTTGAGCGCACTGAGATTGCCGGCCCGGGATTTATCAACTTTTTCCTCAGCAGCAGCAGCAGCCAGGCAGTCATCCAGAGAATTCTGCAGCAGGGCGCTGACTTTGGCCGATCCGACGTGGGTGAGGGGCGCAAAGTCCAGGTTGAATTTGTCTCCGCCAACCCCACCGGCCCACTGCATGTGGGCCATGGCCGCGGTGCAGCGGTGGGCGACAGTATCTGTCGATTACTGGCCATCACCGGCTGGGATGTCTCCAGCGAATTCTATTACAACGACGCGGGCCAACAAATTGACAATCTAGCCCTCTCGGTGCAGGCCCGCTGTAAGGGTCTGGGGCCGGATGATGATAGCTGGCCGGAAGATGGTTATCGCGGTGATTACATTGGCGAGGTTGCACAGTCTTACCTCAAAGGCGACAAGATCAATGCCCAAGACCGGCATGTAATCGGCGCGGGAGACGCCGACGACCTGAAGGAAATACGTGATTTTGCCGTGGCCTTCCTGCGCCGCGAACAGGACATGGATCTCAAAGCTTTCGGGGTGGATTTCGACGTGTACTTCCTGGAGTCCTCGCTCTATGAGTCCGGCCAGGTAGAGGCGACTGTTGCACGCCTGGTAGAGAATGGACATACCTACGAACACGAAGGGGCCCTGTGGCTGCGCACCACGGATTTTGGCGACGACAAAGACCGTGTCATGCGCAAATCCGGTGGCGGCTATACCTATTTCGTGCCAGATGTCGCCTACCACTTCAATAAATGGCAGCGCGGGTTGGGCGCGTCATTGACGAACAGGGCGCCGACCACCACAGCACTGTTACCCGGGTTCGAGCGGGCTTACAGGCCCTTAAACAGGACATCCCCCAGGGCTGGCCCGAGTACGTCCTGCACCAAATGGTTACGGTGATGCGCGACGGCGCGGAGGTCAAATTATCCAAACGTGCGGGCAATTACCTGACACTCAGGGATTTGATAGACGAGGTGGGACGCGATGCGACACGTTACTTTCTCGGCGCACGAGCACCCAATTCTCAACTGAATTTCGATATTGACCTGGCCCTGTCGAAAACAAACGACAACCCGGTTTATTATATTCAATATGCGCATGCCAGAACCTGTAGCGTAATGCGAAAAATGGCAGAACAAGGATGGCAGTGGGACACTGAGTTTGCCTTGCAACAATTGGATAAACTGAGCGAGGAACACGAAAAGGCACTTTTGCGCAGGTTAGATCGCTACCCGGAAATGGTGGCGGGCGCCGCGTTGCACGCAGAGCCCCATTTGGTTGCCGGTTACCTGCGAGAATTAGCCGGCGATTTTCACAGTTACTACAATGCCCATAAAATGTTGGTGGAAGATGCCAGTCTGCGCGCGGCCCGGGTGGCGCTGAGCGAAGCCGTGCGCCAGGTGATAGCCAATGGTCTGGGCCTGCTGGGTGTCTCCGCGCCGGAGTCTATGTAGACCATGCCCAGGGATTACGCCAAACAGCGAAAACAAGGCAGCCGCCGGGCAAAACCCAACACCCGCAAGCGGAAGCCGGCCAGCCAACCTTCTCGCGGCTGGCAGTGGTATAGCGCCGGTCTATTGTCGGGGGTGTTACTGAGTTTGTTACTGTATTTGGGCTCCCTGCCCTCAGGACCCGGTTCAACACCGCAGACCGACTCAAATCTGGCCGAGATTGAGCCACCTAAGCCCCGCTTCGACTTCTACACGCTACTGCCCGAGCAGACCATCGACCTGGACGTGGCGCCCGATCAGTCTGTTGTCGCCGCCGCCAACTCTACGTCATCGGGGTTCTACCTATTGCAGGCTGGATCGTTTAAGCAGCGAGAAGACGCCGATAGACGGCGGGCCCAGTTATTGCTTTTGGGGCTTGATCCCACGATCGAAGAGACCAACGGCGATAACGGGCGCTGGTATCGCGTGTACCTGGGTCCTTTTAAGTCCCGCACCAAGCTGAACAAGGCGCGCAGCCTGACCGCAGCTCAGAATATAGACACCTTGTTATTGAAGCGCGGCACACTCTGAAACGAACGGGGTCAATGCCCCATGAGCACTTGAAAACACCGCGTCTGCCCCCCATATCTGCCAGATACCAGCAGGAGATCCACAGTGGAACAATATAGAGGTACGACCATTCTTAGCGTGCGTCGCGGTAATAGCGTGGTAATTGGTGGCGATGGCCAGGTCACTATGGGCAACACCGTCATGAAAGGCAATGCGCGCAAGGTTCGACGATTGTATAACGATCAGGTGATCGCCGGCTTTGCCGGGGGTACCGCCGATGCGTTTACGTTATTTGAGCTATTTGAGGCGCAACTGGAAAAGCATCAGGGACAATTGGTTCGCGCCGCGGTGGAGCTGGCCAAGGCCTGGCGCACCGAGCGCGCCCTGCGCCAACTCGAAGCGCTACTGGCAGTGGCGGACAAAAATACTTCACTGATTATTACCGGCAACGGCGATGTCATTGAACCCGAAGACAACCTCATCGCAATAGGCTCTGGCGGCCCCTTCGCCCAATCGGCGGCCAGGGCCCTGATGGATAATACCGAATTCGACGCGCGCACCATTGTCGAAAAAAGCCTGGGTATCGCCGGCGATATTTGCATCTACACCAATCACAATCAAACCATAGAACAATTGGATTTTTAGGCCACCGAATGTCAAATATGACCCCCCGTGAAATCGTTCACGAACTGGACAAACACATCATAGGCCAGGACTCGGCAAAACGCGCCGTGGCAATCGCCCTGCGCAATCGCTGGCGCCGCATGCAGCTGTCGGAGGAATTACGCGAGGAAATTACTCCGAAAAACATCCTGATGATTGGCCCCACCGGGGTCGGCAAAACCGAGATCGCCAGACGTTTGGCCAAGTTGGCCAACGCTCCCTTTGTCAAGGTAGAGGCGACCAAATTCACCGAAGTGGGCTATGTGGGTAGAGATGTAGAATCCATTGTTCGCGACCTGGTCGATGTAGCGATCAAAATGTTTCGCGAGCAGGCGATGGACAAAGTGCAGTTTCGCGCCGAGGAAGCCGCCGAGGAACGCATCCTGGATGTCCTGTTGCCCCCGGCGCGGGACAGTGAGGTGGATACTGCTTCCAGCACGCGCCAATTGCTACGCAAAAAATTGCGCGAGGGAGAGCTGGACGATAAGGAAATCGAACTGGAGGTCAGCGCCGGCTCACCCGGGGTGGAAATTATGGCTCCCCCGGGTATGGAAGAAATGACCAATCAATTACAAAGTATGTTCTCAAATATGTCACGGGAGCAACGCAAACGCCGGAAAATGCCAGTCAAGGCCGCCTTCGAAGCCCTGCGCGACGAGGAGGCGGCTAAAATGGTCAACGAAGAAGAGCTGAAACAGCAGGCAATTCACGCCGCAGAGCAAACCGGAATCGTATTCATCGACGAGTTGGACAAAGTTGCCAAACGCAGCGAGGGCGCCGGCGCGGACGTCTCCAGAGAGGGTGTGCAACGCGACCTGCTGCCGCTAATCGAGGGCTGCACCGTGACCACCAAGTACGGCACGATCAAAACGGATCACATCCTGTTCATCGCGTCCGGTGCTTTTCATCTGGCCAAGCCCTCAGACCTGATACCGGAACTACAGGGCCGACTACCAATTCGGGTGGAATTGTCCGCCCTGACTGCGGATGATTTCGAGCGCATACTAACCGAACCTGACGCCTCTCTCACCGAGCAGTACCAAGCGCTACTGGCGACAGAGGGCCTGCGCGTCGAATTTGAGCAGGGCGGCCTGCGCCGCATTGCCGAGATCGCTTTTAAGGTCAACGAAAAAACCGAGAACATTGGCGCCAGAAGATTACATACGGTAATGGAACGACTGCTGGAGGAGGCCTCTTTCGCTGCAGCAGACACCGGAATAGGCGAGGATGCCCTGCTCATCGACACCAAATATGTCGATGGGCAATTACAGGAGCTGAGCGAAGATGAGGATTTATCGCGCTTTATTCTCTAGCGTGGGCTCACCATGAGCACCACAGATTACAGGCCTGTCGGAATCAGGCTGCACACCAAATCCAGGTCGCTGGAATTGGAATACGACGATGGAAAATGCTATTCCCTGAGTTGCGAGTATCTGCGGGTGTATTCTCCATCCGCCGAAGTCCGGGGCCATGGCCCCGACCAGGAAGTGCTGCAAACGGGCAAGATCAGCGTCAATATCACCGCCATCAAGCCCGTGGGAAACTACGCCTTGCAACTGGTTTTCGATGACGATCACGACACCGGGCTGTACTCCTGGCCCTATCTGTACGAGCTGTGCACTATGCACGATGCCTGGTGGCAGGACTA
>Ga0209987_10001744_pt1 | contig 11919 bp, 8 predicted proteins | sample N074metaG_FD_182134 | JGI IMG/M metagenome (GOLD analysis project Ga0209987, IMG submission 182134) | Deep subsurface microbial communities from Kermadec Trench to uncover new lineages of life (NeLLi) - N074 metaG (SPAdes) (version 2) | ecosystem: Environmental > Aquatic > Marine > Ocean trench... | reverse complement strand
GGCAAGCAACCCGGCATCCGGTTTTGCGGTACCAATATTCATTCCTCGATAAATCAGGGCGGAATCGACGCTGATCAGCTCGACCGGAAAGCGCTTTGCTATCTCGACAGCAAGCCCCGACTTGCCGGTGGCTGTAGCCCCCATCAGGAATATTACCTCTGCTGTCGACATCTATTGCCCGCGTTTGAAAAGCTTGTCTAGCGCATCGAGGCTTAATTGCTTCCAGGTTGGCCTGCCATGGTTACACTGGCCGCTGCGCTCGGTTTGTTCGATATCTCTCAGCAGGGCATTCATTTCATCGAGTGACAATAATCGATTGGCCCGCACCGAGGCATGGCAGGCCATTGTCGATAACAACTCATTTTCGTATTGCTGGATCCTGTCCGAACGACCATACTCGACCAAATCCGCGAGTACATCGCGAATTAGCTGCCCGGTATCGGCGTTTTTTAACAACGCGGGGATCGCCTTTACTCGTACCTGCTCGACGCCCAGTCTCTCGACGACAAATCCGAGATGTTCGAAAAACGCTTCGTTTTCCTCTACCAGGTCTGCTTCGGCCTGGCTCACGCTCAACGACAATGGGACCAGCAATGGCTGTCTGATCACGTCTTCTTCTGCCGCATTCTGTTTCATACGCTCGTAAACAATTCGCTCGTGAGCGGCATGCATATCGACGACAACCATACCATCGGTGTTTTCGGCGAGGATGTAGATGCCCTTTAACTGGGCAATCGCGAAACCCAGCGGCGGTATCTCCCCGGCGGCTGGTGCATCGGGTATTTTATCTCCCGAATTGAGTAGCGATGCATAGGCTACAGATTTCTCGGCTATACTTGCCGGTCGCTGAAAACTGCTGAGTTGAGCCAAGCCAAGCCCCGACTGCTGCGAATATTGAGACAGGGTCCCGGCATCTGTATCTGTCGCGTCCATCGCAAACGCCGGTGAGTTTTGTTGTTCTGCTGGTTGCACCCCGGCCAGGGCCTGGTGCAGTGAACGATACAGAAAGTCGTGGATCTGGCGCGAATTACGGAAACGTACTTCGTGTTTTTGCGGATGTACGTTGACATCGACCTGGCGTGGGTCCATTTCCAGTGATAATACAAATGCCGGATGCCGACCATGAAACATCACGTCCTGATAAGCCTGTCGCACCGCATGGCTCACCAGCTTGTCCTTGATGACCCTTTGATTGACAAAGAAATACTGCATGTCTGCCTGACTACGATTAAAGGTAGGTAAGGCAACCCAACCCGATATCCTGCACTCGCCGGTTTCGACCCCGATTTCGATCAGGCTGTCAGCAAACGCCTTACCGCAAAGTGTCGAGAGTCGCGCTCGATGATCTGCTGAGTCCAATGCCGGACGCAATTGATAAATCACTTTCTGGTTATGAACCAGCTTAAATCCGACCGCCGGATGGCTTATCGCCAGAGTTTTGAACCGCGTTTCAATATGCTTGTATTCGGTTTGCTCGGTGCGTAAGAATTTTTTTCGCGCCGGCACATTATAGAATAGCTCACGTACCTCGACGCGGGTCCCGGGCGGCGATGAGTCAGGCACTGGTTTCGCATCTTCTCGCGCACTGATACGCCAGGCATACTCGGCGTCCGGGGTCCGTGAGCCCAGGCTGAGTCGCGAAACCGACGCTATACTTGGCAGGGCCTCACCGCGAAAACCTAATGAATCGATTTGCTCAAGGTCTTGCAGGCTTCGAATCTTACTCGTCGTGTGCCTGGCTACAGCGGCAACCAGCTGATCACTATCAATACCACATCCGTCATCGGTTACCCGTATCAGGCGGATACCACCCGCTTCAACCTCGACGACAATGTTATTCGCCCCTGAATCCAGGCTATTTTCGACCAGTTCCTTGACCACCGAAGAAGGTCTCTCGACTACTTCGCCAGCGGCAATCTGGTTCACCAGATGGGGCGTCAAAGTCTGGATTCGAGGCACTAGTGTTCCTTCCACATGATCATTACGGCTTCAATTAACTGCTCAGCATTCGTGGCGAGGTGGGCAGGATAGCCATGGATAAAACAAGACCGGACTATAACGCCTATCGAAATAAAAATGTAGCGTTGCCACGATGATTGCCGCATTTGGCTAAATTTTTATGCGCGATTCCCGGCAAACTCGTGATCCTTCAACTGCCAGCCAATACATCGATTAACGACAAGGTCATTCTCGCCGTCGCTCCCCAGAGTAACTCACCATCGTAATGATCATAATAGATGACAGGCCATGAAGTTTGCGAATCAGGATGTCGCCTGGTCTCGGTACGATAGTTTGATTTCTGCGCAAGCCAGCTCAGCGGCATGGTAAATGCACGTGCGACTTCGACTTCATCGAGCGATAACGGGTAAGGCCAACGCATTTCTGCGATGAATGGTGTGACCTGAAATTCACTAATCGTATGATGGTAGTTTAAACGCCCCAGAACATTTACGTCCTGGGGCAGGATGCCAATTTCTTCCTCGGCCTCGCGCAGCGCGGTTGATTCCAGGTTTTTATCCCCCGCTTCGCGCTTGCCACCGGCAAATGCTACCTGCCCGCTATGGCGATCACCCTCAAAATCGGCTCGCCGAATATATAAAAGATGCCAGGCCTGATCGATGCGTAAAAAAGGTACCAGCACTGCCGCTTCGCGCGCATTCGCCTGCAGTAGTTCGGGTGGAATATCGTAGGTTGGATCGGGCTGTTTTTCCAGTCGCTGGCTAATTTCGCCTGCGCTGAGTCGATCAAGATCTATCATCGACGACCACCAGTCTGTATCGGGGAATAATCAAAACAACCCATAGCTTACCTGTCGTCACTGTTCTGCCAAAAAAACAAGAAACTATTATGACTTACTGCCACCTTTGTGCAATATTCGGCTTAACAAGAATCGCAATTTGGTACTACCATTAGTGCCCTTATTACTGGGCTCGACTAAAGTCGATGGCCGAGCCGAGTTATTTAAACAAATTCATCGAGGGCATAATTTGAACGACAAGTTTCTCAGCATCTCCAATCGCCTTCGGTCGACACCCTTTACGCGGCGGGTCGAGGCAGCAGGCGTGAAGGCCTATACGGTTTACAATCACATGCTACTGCCAACCCTGTTTGAATCGATCGAAGAAGATTACTGGCATCTTTGCGAACAGGTGCAGGTCTGGGATGTCTCCTGCCAACGCCAGATAGAAGTCAGGGGCCCGGACAGCCAACGCCTGGTGCAGATGATGACACCGCGGGAAATCAAAAATACGGTACCCGGCCAGGGTCTTTACGCCCCGTTGTGCGCCAGCAATGGTGGTATTCTGAACGATCCAGTGCTGATAAAATTATCGCCCGATCACTGGTGGCTATCGATCGCCGATAGCGATATCAAACTCTGGGCCAACGGACTCGCCAGCGGTTACGGGTTAAGCGTCGAAATTGCCGAGGCCGATATCTGGCCGTTGGCAGTTCAGGGTCCGAAAGCCGAGGAACTGGTCAGCCGGGTATTTGGTGACACGGTGCACGCCATCCGCTTCTTCCGCTCTAAAATGCTGGAATTCAGCGGTAGGCAAATGATGGTGGCAAGGTCTGGTTACAGTAAACAGGGTGGATTTGAAATTTACCTGAATGATGCGGACCTGGCTGAACCCCTGTGGGATGAACTATTCAAAATGGGACGGGATTTGAACGTCAAGGCAGGATGCCCTAATCTGATCGAACGTATCGAAAGCGGTTTCATATCATATGGCAATGACATCACCGATGAAAACAATCCGTTCGAATGCGGCCTCGATGCCTATATAGACCTCGACGCCGATATCGACGCTTTGAGTCTTCCAGCCTTACGCGCACTGGACGGTAAGCATGCGAATCAACTGGTGGGCCTGATATTTGATCAACCGATAGTACCCGGTAGTCATCGGCTAAATTTAGAAAACCGGGTTATTGCGAGTATTACCTCCCATGTCTGGTCGCCGCGTTATCGCAAGCATCTTGCATTGGCAATGGTTAAGCGCGACTATCTGGCCAATCAATCGGAAGTAGAAATCAACGGTCAACAGGGCATGATTACCAACCTGCCCTTTTCTGCCGATGTCTTTAATGCTGCTACAGGATAAAACCATGAGTCGATCTTCTTATCTCAAGCCCGATACCATAGCCCTGCATAGCGGTTACCTGCCGGAAAGTGACCACGGATCACGGGCAGTACCCATTTACCAGACCACCTCTTACGTATTTGAAAGCGTCAGCGCTGGCTCATCCCTGTTTAATGTCGAACAGGGCGGGCATATTTACAGTCGTATCACCAACCCCACGGTAGCGGTACTAGAGCAACGACTGGCCGCGCTCGAAGGGGGAACCGGTGCGATTTGTACCGCTTCCGGCATGAGTGCCATATTTATCACTTTTATCACACTGTGTTCATCGGGTGACCATATCATATCGGCAACCCAGATTTATGGTTCCACCGCAACTCTGCTGCGCCACACGATGAAACGCCTCGGTATCGACTGTAGCTTCGTACCGATTAACGATGAAGCCGCGCTACGCGATGCTATCAGGCCGAATACCAAGCTGGTGTTTTGCGAGTCAATTGGCAACCCCGGGCTCGAAGTTGCTGATATCCCGCAGATCAGCCAAATCACCGGTGAGGCCGGCATACCGCTGTTAGTCGATGCCACCTTCGCTACTCCGAGTCTATGCTGCGCGATTGACCATGGCGCTAATATCGTCATTCACTCGATCACCAAGTGGATCGGCGGTCATGGGCTTGCGATGGGTGGTGTGGTAGTCGATGGGGGTAATTTCGACTGGCAGGCGAGCGGCCGTTTTGCCGAATTGACCGAACCCTACGCGCCGTTTCACGGTATCAGGTTCTGGGAAGAATTTGGTCCATCGGCGCTAGTAATGAAAATTCGGGCCGAATCGATGCGCGATATTGGTGCTGCGCTGAGTCCGCACAGCGCATTTTTGATCCTGCAGGGGGTTGAAACACTGGGCATGCGGATGAAAAAGCATGTTGAAAATGCCAAACAGCTTGTCGAATGGCTGCAATCACAGAAAGAAGTAACCTGGGTTAATTACCCGGATCTGGAAAGCAATCCGAGCCATGCCATTGCGCAAAAACTATTTCCCGAAGGCGCGGGTTCGATACTCTGTTTTGGCGTAGTCGGTGGGCGCGCCGGTGGTGTAGCATTCATCGATTCGGTAGAACTGGCTTCCAACCTGGCGAACGTAGGTGACTCGCGCACACTGGTGTTACATCCCGGTACGACCACCCATTCACGCCTGTCACCGGAAGACATGCTCGCCGCCGGCATCAGTGAAGACATGATTCGGGTTTCGGCCGGAATCGAAGATATCGTCGACATTAAAGCCGATTTTGAGCTCGGATTACGCGCGGCTAAACGTGTCGCGGTTAGTCAATAATGGAACTTCAGGTCAGGGATAACAACACCTACGCAGCAACTGGAGGAAAAGAATTCGATAAGCGCCTGTCGACAGTACTATTTATTCACGGTAGCGGGCTCGATCACCGTAGCTGGGCATTGCAGACACGCTGGTTTGCCTATCATGGCTATTCAGTGCTGGCACCCGATCTACCCGGCCATAGCCTGTCTGATGGCACGCCACTTAAGAGTATCGAGGAAATGGGCTTATGGTTGGCGGACTTTTTAACCGCGGCCGGTGTGCAAGCCGCGCATGTTGTTGGCCATTCACAGGGCTTTTTATGCGCGCTGGAACTGGCCAGGCAGGTGCCGGAAAAGGTCAGGACATTGACCGGTGTCGGTACCGCAGGGGCAATTCCGGTCAATTCCGCGCTGATAGAAGCCGCACTGGAATCAGCAGGTAAGGCTGCAGAAATGTTGTTGCAATGGGGCTTTGGCAGAAAATCTCATTATGGTATGAGTGCCATTCCCGGCATGCAACCGATCGCCATTGGTCGCCAGATCATGTCAAATAATCCACTCGCGGTCGATCTGCAGGCCTGCGCCGCCTACCACACTGGTGAAGAGGTCGCCAGTAAGCTCGAAATACCGTCGAACCTGGTGCTAGCCGGTGAGGACCGCTTGACCCCGGTTAAGGCGGGTAAACGACTGGCAGAAAAATTAAAAGGCGGATATACCGTGATCGAGGGTTACGGCCATATGTTACCGATCGAGGCACCAAAGCAATGTTTACACCAACTGCGTGAACTGGTTAGCTCGTTTGACTAATATTGTATAGAAACGCATGAAAATCAACAAGGTGGCGGTTATTGGCGCCGGTACCATGGGTGCCGGCATCGCCGGTCAAATCGCTAACGCCGGTGTCGAGGTATGGTTGCTCGACCTGCCCGGTGATGACAATCCCAATGCGCTCGCCGAGCGTGGCCTTGAGCGCCTGCGCGATCCCGATCAACCGGGCTTGATCAGCAGCGATGCCGGGGCGTATATCCACCCAGGTAATACACGCGATGATTTCGACCAGCTGGCCGACTGCGACTGGGTGGCCGAGGCCGTGGTCGAGCGACTCGATGTCAAAAAAACACTGTATCAACGCATCGATAAGGTTTGTCATGACCAGGCAATCATCACTTCGAATACCTCGACAATTCCGATACGCCTGTTGGTGGAAGATATGCCCGCGACCTTTCGCCAGCGATTTGCGATTACCCACTTTTTTAACCCGGTGCGTTTCATGCGGCTGCTCGAACTGGTACGCGGCGATGATACCGACCCGGCGGTTTTGGAACTCCTGGCGGAATTCTGCGAGCAACAGCTGGGCAAGGGCGTGGTGTCCTGCCCCGATACGCCCGGGTTCCTCGCCAATCGTGTCGGCGTGTTTGCGATCCAGTGTGCGCTGCACGCGGCATTTGATCTGGGGCTCAAACCGCAGGAAGCCGATGCCCTGTTTGGGCGCCCGATGGGTATCCCGAAAACCGGGGTATTCGGGCTATACGACCTGATCGGCATCGATCTGATGTCTGATGTAGTGCAAAGCCTGGTCGATATCCTGCCCGCGAACGATGGTTTCCACGCCGAGGCTGCACCCATCCCTTTAATGACGCGGATGATCGAAAACGGTCAAACCGGCAATAAACAGGGCAAGGGATTCTACCGTGACTCGGACCAGGGGTTTCGTGAAGTACTCGATTTAAACGACGAGTCCTACGGGCCCGCCCCACGTATTCTGTTGCCGCTGGCAGAGAAAGCCGAGCAAGCGGGTATCAAGCATTTACTCGATGATGAAAGCCTCTACGGGCAGTTCGCCTGGCGAGTCTTATCACGCACTTTAAGTTACGCGGCCTCGTTGATTCCCGAGGTGGGTGACAGCCCGGTGGCAATCGACGATGCGATGAAACTCGGTTACAACTGGATTAAAGGCCCGTTCGAAATGATCGATGAAATAGGGGTAGATTACCTGATCGAACGACTCGTTGCCGATCGTCGGCCAGTGCCGGCTTTTCTCTCCGAAGCCGCGGGTTCGAGCTTTTATCGGGTCGAGAAAGGCCAATTACAGTCCCGACTGATCGGTGGACACTGGCAAATTATACAGCGCCCCGAAGGCATCATTCGTTTTAGCGAGAAAAGACTGACGCTTAAACCGCGCAATCGCTGTGCGGTAGCGAGCTGGTACGACCTCGACGGGATCGCCCTGGTTGAATTTCACAGCAAGGCGAATACGCTCGATGCCGATTCGATAGCGATGCTCGACGATGCCATCGACCAGGTCGAATCCGATAACATGCGTGGTTTGATCCTGCACAACGATGCACAGCATTTCTCCTGCGGGGTCAATTTGCAGGTCGTGCGTGAATTCTACCGCGGCGAAGACATGGATGGCCTGGATAAGTTTCTCGCCCATTTTCAACAGGTTGTGCATCGTATGGCGAATGTGAAATTCCCGGTGGTCGCCGCACCGGTCGGTCTTTCCATCGGTGGTGGCTTTGAAGTAATCCTGCACGCCAAACAAGTCATCGCTCACGCCAATTCGGTTACCGGCCTGGTTGAATCAAGGGTCGGCCTGGTGCCCGGTGGCGGTGGTTGTAAGGAAACCCTGTATCGCTGGATTGAAACCCTGGATTGCCGCGATAATATTACCCCGGCCTGCTGGAAGGCGTTTATGAATCTGGGTTACGCTAAAACTGCGACCTCACCGGTGATTGCCAAACAACAGTCCATGTTAAGGCCTGATGATCGGTATATTATCAACCGCGACCGTCTACTAGCGGAGGCGATCAGCGCGATCAAAAATCCCTCGTCCCAGGTGGCATTCGAACGGCCAGACCTGGTAATGCCGGGTCGACAGGTATTCGAAGAAATGTGTGTATGGCTGGAAGAATCGAAAGATAAAGGTTTGTTCATGCCGCACGATGTGACAGTCGGCACCGAAATGGCAAGAATCGTCACCGGTGGCGATGTCGATCCCGGCACGGTTCAAAGCGAACAGGATTTTTACGATGCGGAGAGACGTTCGTTTCTAAGCCTGGTAGCAACTGAAGCGACCCGGGCTCGGATCGATTCGATGCTGGATGAGGGCTCACCGATTAGAAATTAAATAGCTGCACCCATGGTGGTTAGTGCCGGAACAACATAATGGAGATATCAAATGACAGTCGAATACGACCAGCTGCCGGTAAACCCGGCTAATTTTGTCGCGCTGACACCCCTGTCGTTTCTGCAGCGGAGTGCCGATATTTATCCGCTACGCGAAGCCTTGATCTATAACCAGCGACGCTACACCTGGTCACAGCTTCGCTCACGATGTAGCCGTATCGCCTCCAGCCTGGTTGCCCGGGGCATCGGTAAGAACGACACCGTTTCTATCTTAGCCTTTAATACTCCAGAATTGTTTGAAAGCCATTTCTCGATACCGATGGCGGGCGCAGTGCTCAACGCGATCAACACCCGTCTTGATGCGGCTACCGTTGCCTACATTATCGACCATGCCGAATCGAGACTTTTCATCGTCGACCGCCAGCTCTGGCCAGTACTCCGGGAAGCGCTTGAATCCACCGAACTCAAGCCCGAAATAGTCATCATCGATGACGTCGATGCAACCGAAAAACCCCCTTTGCCCGATGAGCTTGAGTACAGTTTATACGAAGATCTGGTCGACCGGGGTGACGATACTTTTAGCTGGCGTCCACCCGACGATGAGTGGCAGGCCTTGTCACTCAACTACACATCGGGTACCACCGGCCAGCCGAAGGGTGTGGTTTACCATCATCGTGGCTCTTACCTGATGACCATGGGTACTATCGTGTCCTGGTCCCTGCCCCAGCATCCACGGTATCTCTACACGGTTCCGATGTTTCATTGCAATGGCTGGGGTCACGCCTGGACTATGGCCGCGGTTGCAGGTACGGTGGTTTGCATACGTGCCTTTAGTCCGAAATTGTTATTCGACCTGGTCGAAGAACATGAAATTACCCATTTCGGTGGCGCCCCGGTCATTCTTAATATGCTCGCAAATGCCCCGGCTTCCGAGCAAAAACACTTCGACCGGACTATCAAGGTGATGACCGCCGGCGCTCCCCCAGCCGCCCGGGTACTCGAAAGCATGACCCAGTTCGGCTTCGAAGTCATGCACGTTTATGGACTGACAGAAAGCTTCGGCCACATATTACAATCCGCCCCGCAGGATGCCTGGTACCGGGAAAGCGCCGAGCGGCAGGCAGAGTTAACAGCGCGCCAGGGCGTTCGCTTCGCGATGACCGAAGCGGTCGACGTGATCAACCCTGAAACCGGCGCATCGGTACCCTGGGACGCAGAAACCATGGGCGAAATTGTCATCCGTGGCAATACCACGATGAAAGGATATTTGAAAGATGCGGAAGCCACCGCAAAAGCATTCAGGCAAGGCTGGTTTCTCAGTGGCGATCTTGCGGTAATTCACCAAGACGGCTATATCCAGATCAAGGACCGCGCCAAGGACATTATTATTTCCGGCGGTGAAAATATTTCTTCGGTAGAGATCGAAAGCGTGCTGTACAAACACCCATCGGTCGGCGAAGCAGCGGTGGTTGCAATGCCCGACGAGAAATGGGGCGAGGTTCCCTGTGCGTTCGTCGAACTCAAATCCGATGCACAGGCCAGCGAACATGAGTTAATCAATTTCTGTGCTGAAAACATGGCACGCTTCAAGCGTCCGAAGAAGGTTGTTTTCGGTGAACTGCCAAAAACAGCGACCGGCAAGATACAGAAAACCCTGTTACGCGAGAAAGCAAGGGCGATTTAGCCGCGGTCGATAATGACGCTTAGCGGCGGTATCGAACTCGAATTCAAGCTTGTACAGACCAGCTTATCAGAGCAGCTTATTTGGTTTATAATAGTCGCCGACAAGCTGCTCCACAGGCACTAGTCACGTTCTCGGGGCGGGGTGCAATTCCCCACCGGCGGTCAGTGAAATAAATTACCTTCACGAGCCCGCGAGCGCTTTTGGTCGCGCGATCAAAAGGTCAGCAGATTCGGTGAGAATCCGAAGCCGACGGTTATAGTCCGGATGATAGAGAACGGGAAGTAAAATGCTGTGCGCTCCAGGAGTCCGACAGACTCCCGATCTGCGAATAGTGTGTCCCGTCGCCCTGATCCCGGTATCTATTTTTAGAGGTGTAACCATGGATCAGATTCAGGCAATAACCCAGGATAGTAAAATCGATCGCGATAAGTTTGCGTTGTTGAATAGTGGCAAACGAATCGCATTTATACAATCCACCTGGCATAGCAAAATTGTCGATCAGTCGCGAAAATCGTTTATCAATCAATGTACAGTGCTCGGAATTGCCGAAAACCAGATAGATTTTTTTCGGGTGCCGGGTAGCCTGGGAATTCCATTGCAGGCAAAAATGCTTGCCAAGACAGGCCAATACGCAATCATTGTAGCAGCGGGCCTGATCGTCGATGGTGGAATTTATCGCCACGACTTTGTTTCCAGCTCGGTACTCGATGGATTAATGAGCTTGCAGCTTGAACTGGAAATACCGATATTGTCATTGGTACTGACGCCCCAGCATTTTGATCAAGACGGAACCGACGAGAAATTCTTTTTCGAACACTTCAAGATCAAGGGCGTGGAGGCGGCCAATGCCTGCGCGATGACGTTAAAAAACTTGCAACCCCTGGTATTGGCAAAACAATCAGGTTGTTCAGGGACTGCCAGGCACCATTTATGTCCCGTAGTTGATTGTGAACCGACCTGAGCCATATAATAATTACATCACCTTTGACAAAACAGCCGCACGGTAGATCATGAATCAGGACATTTCGCCCCTTGAACTTCGTAAGCAAATTCGTAGCGGGGCCTTTAGCGGTAACACCTCCGGTTATTCGAAAGGTTATGTGCAGGGCAATTTATGCATACTGCCGGCGGACTGGGCGAATGATTTCCTCCAATTTTGCCAGGCAAATCCCAAACCCTGTCCGCTGATCGGGCTTGCAACAAACCCCGGTGACTTCAACATCGCAAAACTTGGCAAGGATCTCGATATTCGAACCGATATTCCAAAATACAAGATCTTTGAGAATGGTGAACTGCACGAAGAAGTCACCGATATCAGCAGTTACTGGCGCGATGACCTGGTGACCTTTGTACTCGGTTGCTCGTTTTCATTCGAAGAGGCACTGATTGCCGATGGTCTCGAAATTCGGAATGTTTCCGAGGGCGTCAACGTACCGATGTATCGCACCAGTATCGACTGCGTAAGTGCCGGTCGATTCAGTAGCAAGATGGTAGTCAGTATGCGGCCGATGGTTGCAGCCGATGCGATTCGCGCGATCCAGATATGTACCCGCTTTCCGGCGGTGCACGGCGCACCGATCCATTTCGGCGACCCGGAACTGATTGGTATTCGCGATATCAACAATCCCGAGTTTGGTGACGCGGTGACCATCAGGGAAAACGAGGTGCCAGTATTCTGGGCCTGTGGTGTCACCCCACAGGTAGCGGTGGAAC
>Ga0209987_10001743_pt1 | contig 11919 bp, 11 predicted proteins | sample N074metaG_FD_182134 | JGI IMG/M metagenome (GOLD analysis project Ga0209987, IMG submission 182134) | Deep subsurface microbial communities from Kermadec Trench to uncover new lineages of life (NeLLi) - N074 metaG (SPAdes) (version 2) | ecosystem: Environmental > Aquatic > Marine > Ocean trench... | reverse complement strand
CTTTTGATTCGCCACAGCCGGCAACAAGAAAGACAGCAGCCAGCACAGCTGCAGCATGAATTTTCATTGGGAACTCCTGAATGGGTTTCGTAAATTCGACCTAAGAGATCATAAACCCAAGGTCGCGTAATGCAAACAGCCAAGCTCTAATGACCCATAGACGGGCCGAACACCGTACTGCCAACACGGCAACCGGCCGCCGTCTGATGCAGGGTGAGCGAAATCAACTCTTCGCATCCAACGGGACGAAAGGCCAACAGAATATTAACGCCTTGGTCTTGCCGATCGGAGCTTTGACTCACGCCGGCATCACAATGTACGAAGAAAGAATCGTCGGCGAAGGCGCCGAGATCGTTAAGACAATGCAGATAGGTCAGAATCTGGCCGCGGATTTTTTTTGCGAGAGTCGCATCCAGAGGCTCGAAGATGACCCATCGCGTCGCCTGCGCCACGGTGCTGATGATCTGCAAACACAGTCGGCGCACAGGCAAACGTGCAAATTTACGATGCGCTTCGCTGCCGCGGCTCATGGTCACAGAACCGCAAAATCGGGCCCTGCCCACAGGCCCGTTCGCAATCACGTTTAATCCGGCGCGCGTCAATAGTTGTTTGTCGTCATCGTCAACATCTGTTGCGGGCAGCAAGTGACGCTGCAGCCCCATGCCCGGCTGGTTGAGTTTCTGCCATGGCCCGTAGGTGCGATCCTGCTTGCAAAGCAAACCGGCGATCGCCCCGCCCACTGGTCGAGTTACGTCCTCCTTGTTGCCGCGCTCGCGGACGCGAGGAAAGTAACCCAGCATATTCATGCTCGCATAGCCCAGATCAGTGATGCCCCGCACGGCATCAGTCGCTGTTTTCCACTCCGCAAGTGGGTCAAACAGCAACATCACGCCACGCTCCCGGCAGTAGCGCTCAGCAGCAAGTATCGCTGCAGGGCCGGTGTCTTTGCCCCTGCCTGGCGGCGGCAAATACAACACATCAAATCTCTCAATCTTATCCAGGGAAAAGAGGCCGGTGCGATCACTACGCGATCCAACAAGATCGTAATCCGATAACTCGGCACCGTCTGTTCCGGCCTGTGTGTGACCTATGTAGCTTGAATCGCAGCGGCCGCCCGTGGCGATTGTGGGATCCGGTCGATGGGTTGGGTAAGGACGCTCAGCCCGCGCAAGCTCTGACGTCAGAAGCTCGTCGGCAACAAAGCTATTTGCGTCTTCCTGCCACGATAATTTGCGAAAGATTTCCTGATCTGCGACAAGCCCAGTCACTGGATTAACGCGTTGCAGTGTGAGGTTGAATAGCTCATCGTTGTCGCGGTCGATGCGGTCGTAATCAATCGCGGCGCGGATGCATTCTGTCGAACCCGGCTCGACCGCTCGCAGCACAAGGGCCGAGCCATTTGCAGGCAAACACAACATTGCGCCACGTGCATTATTGGCGACACGAACAATCTGCAGTCGGTTACCACCATGCTCGAAAAACTGTTTGGCGGCCGGCCCGAGACTGGATCGCGCCCAGACATCCCCGAAGCGACGACGAAATTCGCCGAAGTTCTGCACCAGAACCGGAGTATTCAAGGGTCCACGAAGCGCACGGCCGACAAACGCGACCGTGGTCTCTGGAGCCACATCGATGGGTTGATCCATCGCTGCGATTTCTGTGACCGTAATACCCCGGTCAACTGCATCTGACAAACCTGTCTCCGCACCTGGTCAGATAAGCGTGGGTCTATTCTAAAGCATTCGCGATCGGCTGTGCACTTCGATAATGTGTGTCGCGATGACTGATTTCCTGGCCAAAGCGTATCCAGTGCTCGCAGCCAACCTGCCTAAAGCGGCGTTTGCGTCACTGCCGACACCGGTTTCCGCAACACAGTTTGAACTGGCTACAGGCCAGTACACCGTGCAAGTAAAGCACGATGACCAAAGCCATCCGGTCTACGGCGGCAACAAGATAAGAAAGCTGGAATACATATTTCAACGTGCAGTCGATCGCAACGCAAAGCGTGTCGCCACTTTCGGTTCCGTGGGCTCCAATCACGCTCTCGCGACGGCAATCATTGCGAAACAGCTTGGTCTTGGATGCACCTGTTTCCTCACGCATCAGAAACGCACTCCCAATATCGCCGCGACCTTAAACATGCATGTCGAACTCGGCACCGAGATTGTGCGCTATGGCGGCTCGGTGAATCGCCTGGAGGTATGTCGACGCTACCTCCAGAACCGTCACGTATGGGTGATCCCATTAGGCGGATCCTGTTGGCTGGGCGCCGTCGGCTTTGTCAATGCCGGGCTGGAACTTGGCGCCCAGATCGACGCGGGCGAGGCACAGTTACCGGAACGTATCTACATAGCCAACGGCACGATGGGGAGCTCAGCGGGCCTTAGCCTGGGGCTGGCATTAGCAGGACTGCCGACAGAGGTTCACGCCGTGCGCGTTGCCAGCAATCCGTTTGTCACCCCGGTCGCACTACAACGGCTCATGCAGAAGACCGTTGTTCTCCTGAACCGGCTGGATAAATCGTTCCCAGCCGACCTGGTCGAACGGACTCGATTGCGATGGCGCGACGATTTTTTTGCGGGCGGCTATGCAACAGTTGACGATGCAACCCGTCACGCGGTCGAAGTCGCGCACGAAAAACTGGGGCTCGTGCTGGAGACGACCTACACAGGAAAGGCCATGGCGGCGATGTTGCACGATATGCAAGCTGATGACTACAACGCGGGCAGCTACCTGTTCTGGAACACTTACAATTCCAGGCCACTGGCCGTCGCTGCAGACAGGCCAACGTCACCGCAGAACATTCCGGCAGAATTCATGAGGTATTTCGACTGACGCAAACCCGGGAGAGAGCTTCCCTAGAGTGTTTCGTCCATCAGGCTATCTATCATTTCGCGAACCTCGCTAAGCGTTGGCTCGTTTGGGTCCGGTTGTACGATGTTGTGCACGACGCGCGCCCGGGTGAGCACTTCACTTGCGTCATACAGTGCGACACTGATGGGCACGCCATGGGGATCTCGAGACAATGACATGACGTGCGCCCTGAGATGATCGTTGAGAGGCTGCCCACCTACGTCCACATGACTGTCAAACAACAGGACAAGGCGCTCTTCGGGCGACATCGCGTCATCTTCCAGCGGCTGGTGCGCCTCGAAGAAAAGGGCTCCGTCCTGTTGACCCATCTGATACGGCTCATTGAGGATGGTGACAGGCTCACCGATGTCCACGAGCGCGTACAGGGTCTCAATATTCTCTGGATACAGGCGGATGCAGCCGTGGCTGACCCGCATGCCAACGCCATACGGCTGATTGGTGCCGTGTATCAGGTAGCCCGGCATAGCCAGCTTGAGCACGTGCAAGCCCAGCGGATTATCCGGACCCGGTGGCACAATAGCGGGCAACGGATTGCCCATTTCGGCGTGTTCAGCTCGCACAGATGCAGGTACCCACCAGTGCGGATTGGTTGCCTTGGATGTCACGGTTGTATCGCCAAGTGGCGTTTCCCAGCCAACCCTGCCAATTCCAATCGGAAAAGTAAGTACCAGCCGCTGCTCGCCTGCAACGGTCGCCGGAAAATAAAACAATCGCTTCGTCGCAATATTCAGTATGACACCGCGCTGTGGTGCATCCGGCAATACATATTGGGTCGGCAAAAGCACAGGGGTGTTTTCACCCGGTAACCACGGGTCAACATTGGGGTTTGCTGCGACTATTTCGTCATATCCGAGGCCGTAGGTGCGCGCGAGATCCGACAAGGTATCCTCGGCGTGGGTAAAAACCACCTGCGGTTCACCCACGACTGACTGCTCAGCTGACAACAGTACGAATCTGTTTGGATCGTTGGGGTCCTGTGCCGGCTGGTGTTCCAACGCAATATCCGCGTCGTAGGTCGCGCAGCCGCCGCCAAGCAACAGCGCAATAAGCAACAGTGCTCGAGATGAGGTTACCAATTCTTCTCGCATTGCGGATCCTTGCCATCTTCTCTTGCTTTGTTGTAAATGGGCAAAGTCTCCTGCCATTCCGAAATCAGATTTTCGATTCGCGTATCATTCGTGGGGTGCGTCGAAAGAAATTCCGGCGGGCTCTTCTTGGACAACGCGGCCATGTTCTGCCACAAGTCAACGGACGCCCGTGGGTCAAAACCCGCCTTTGCCATGTATTTGAGACCGATGATATCCGCCTCCGTCTCCTGGCTGCGACTATGCGGCAACGACAATCCAAATGCGGCGCCCGCATGCATCGCCTGGCTTGCCGTGTAAGCACCGCCCGAATAGCCACCGCCGAGGATTACAGCCAGCGCCTCAATGCCGATACCCGTCAGTGATGCTCGCGACGCTTTCTCGTTCGAATGGCGTGCTGTTACGTGAGCAATTTCATGGCCCATTACGGACGCAAGCTGATGCTGGTTTTCTGTAATTTCAAGTATCCCTGTATTGACGCCGATTTTTCCACCCGGCATCGCCCAGGCATTCACGCTCTTTTCGTCAAACACCGCCAGTTCCCACTCGTATTCACTATAAGGCGGGTCGAGAATCTCAACGACAGCCTGCGCAACACACGCTACGAAATCGATCTTCGCGCGATTCGTGGACAAGGGAGCCGATGCACGCATTGCATTGAATGCCTGCGCCGCCTGAGCCTCCATCTCGGCATCGGATTTCCAGATAATTTGCGTCCGGCCGGTCGGCGATGTCGAGCATGCGACGACTACTAAGGCCGCAAAAACCAACGCTATCAAACACTTAAAACGACGCATGATCATGAAACTCCTCGAGTGACCGGAGTATTATAACGCCTCACGGCATCGGAAACCTGTCCATGCTTCGACCGGCGCGGCCGGGATCAGTTCAACATCGCCTTGACAAGATTCTAGCGCGGCAGTCGCGACTCGAACCTGCGGCGCCAGCCAACCGCGTCGACTTTTTCCACAGCGCTGTCGATGCTCGCCAGCAAGCGTTTCTGCAAGGGCTGCTTGATCTTGTAGCTCAGCGAATACAGATCGCGCTCCGCCACACGATCGCTCAGTACTTCATCGCTGGTCCGTAATTCATCGGCAAGACCCAGGGATAATGCGCGCGTACCGTACCAGTGTTCACCCGTCGCAACCGTGTCAAGATCGAGTTCCGGCCTGTACTGCGCAATCGCGGCCTTGAACAGGGCGTGCACGTCTTCAAGTTCTTCCTTGAGCTTCGCCCGGTCTTCATCCGTATTCTCACCGAACATTGTGACGGTACGTTTGTATTTTCCGGCAGTGATCTGCTCGAAATCAATACCGTGACTATCGAGCATGCGGTTGAAGTTCGGGATTTGTGCAAGCACCCCGATCGAACCGAGAATCGCAAACGGCGCCGCGTAAATTTTTGTCGCAACACACGCCATCAAATAGCCGCCGCTCGCAGCTACCTTGTCGACACAGATGATAAGCGGCATGCCGCGATCGCGAATGCGTGCCAGTTGCGACGAAGCCAAACCGTGCTCGTGCACAACACCGCCATGATTCTCGAGGCGAACGATAACTTCGTCACCGTCGATTGCCACCTCAAGCACTGCATTGACCTCCTCGCGGAGTGATGCAACGGCGCTGGCCCTCAGGTCGCCCTTGAAATCGATCACGAAGCTGCGTGGTCGGGTTGACTCTTCTTTGGCGGCTGCCTTGTCTTGCTTTTTCTTGGCCTTCGCAGCTTTCTTGCGTTCGTCTTTGCTCAGGATGGCATCGCGCAGCGTTGCGGCCAACAACTCGTAATTCTTATTGAGGTTATCAACCTCAAGCCCCTCGTGTGAAACCTTGCGTCCAACTGATGCGGCAACCACGATAACCACCACCACGCCAGCGACTATGGTTATCACTTTGAGAAGAAACAGACCGTATTCGGCCAGGAACTGAGTCATACGGCGATGCCGACGTTGTTCTTCTGCAGAACCTGCTCGGCACGATAACTTGAACGCACCATCGGACCCGCGACAACCTCAATGAAGCCTTTGTCCAGCCCTTCAAGACGATAGGCTACGAACTCGTCCGGCGTAACGTAACGCTCAACCGGTAGATGATGCGGTGTTGGCCGCAAGTATTGCCCCAGCGTCAGAATGTCGACGTTGGCGTCGCGAAGGTCATCCATGGTCTGCATGATTTCGTTGTCACGCTCACCGAGGCCGAGCATCAGGCTGGTCTTGGTCAGCACATCCGGCCGGTGTGCTTTGGCGTGCCGCAGCACCGCAATCGTCTGCTCGTAGCCTGCGCGCGGGTCGCGCACCGGGTGAGTCAACCGCCGCACGGTCTCAATATTTTGCGCGAATACCTCCAGACCGGAATCCACGACGAGTTCCACGTGTTCTTCGACACCACGGAAGTCGGGCGTCAATGCTTCCACCGCCGTGTTTGGATTGAGATTCTTGATCTCCCTGACGCATTCTGCATAGTGCGATGCACCGCCATCGATCAGGTCGTCTCTGTCTACCGACGTGATAACGACATACTCGAGCCCCATTAACTGAACAGCACGCGCACAGTTGCGTGGTTCGTCAGCATCCAGCCAGCCTTTTGGGTTACCGGTATCGACGGCACAAAAGCGACAGGCCCGAGTACAGACCGAGCCGAGCACCATGATCGTCGCCGTACCGGCATTCCAACACTCGCCGATATTCGGACACATGGACTCCTCGCACACTGTGCTCAGACCATGCTCATGGACTATCCGCCGCGTGTTCGAGTAGCCCGCACCCGCTGGCATCTTCGCGCGCAGCCACCTGGGCTTGTCCCCACGTAGCAGCGGCGCGCTGCCGCTATGGGCTTTGACGCCGTTCTTAATAGCCGAGAAGCCCGCTTCTGTTGCGTACTTCTGGCCACTCTGAACGACGGGTATGCCGCGGAAGAATTTGTTTGACTTTGCCATGCGTGTGTCAATGGGTCACCAGTCAGGGGGACGCATTGTCGCATAAATAGCGGACAAAAAACTCCCGGCCGAAGCCGGGAAAATCAGGGGGAAGATAGTAAATAGACGCCGATAAATTCAGTGTAATCTCGACCAGCTAACCAGCCTTACGGAGCTCTCCCGCAGGTCAAAGTTTCGGGCCAGAATCGCCTCAATGTCCTTACGCTCGGAATCCTGTTCCATCGGGTAGTTCAGTTCGATAACCCCGCAGAACTCGTTGCCACCGCGATAATCGGCATCGGTCAATAGGAACTGCGTGTAGTACTTAGCGGACATGCATCCAATCTACGCCACCCGGATCGAGGTATCTGTGAGCCACGGCACATAATTCCGGTCGCCGCGAACAGATTGTCAAAACATGGACACAAGTCACACGCAGAGCCAAAATTCGCTCAAATTTGATGGATTAATGAACACACTGCACAGATTTGTGGTCGCAGCATATGTAACATCAATTTTTCTCTGCCATCATATCGGCAGAAATCGGACCAGCTACTACGGGAATTGACTTCATGTTCGCCAAACACAGCATTGTAAAATTGGTCATTTTGAGCCTGATGCTGCTCGCCGCCGGCAGCGGCTATGCCCAGGATGAACTCCGACGAACCTTCTTCAAAGACGCTGATGCGGCGAAAGCCTCTGCCGATGCCGTTGAGGCAAAAGACTTCGCGCCGAAAAGCTACGCAAGCGGCATGAGAGAATATCGCACTGCCGAAGACGCTCTGCGGCGTGGCCGCAACATCGAGTACGTGCGCTCGAATGCTGCGGACGCGACCAAGTACTTCAAGACGGCTGCGAAGACCGCGCAGCTCGCCAGAACCGTACTTTCGCAATCCAGGAAGAGCCGACAGGACGGCGCAAACGCGCGCGCGCCCGAACTCGCAACGGATACCTGGATCGCGGCAAACAAGAAATTCGTACGGGCGATCCAGCTAATCGAACGCGGCGACCTCAAGAACGCACGAAAACGGGACGTTGACGCGACGAGCCTTTACCGTGAAGCCGAACTGATCGCGATCAAGGCACAATATCTGAACAAGACTCGTCAATTGCTGGCCGACGCAGACCGTGCACGCGTTGGGCGCTATGCGCCGATAACGCTCAACAAGGCGAAACGACTGCTCGCCGACGCCGACAGAGAACTCAATGAGAATCGCTACGACTCTGATCTGCCCCGTAGTCTCGCGATGCAAGCCAACTACGAGGCAAAGCACGCCCTCTACCTTTCGGAAGTAGTGCGACGGGTGCGTGACAAGGATCTGACTACTGAGCAACTCATATTGGCTTGGGAGCAACCGCTGAAGGCTATAGCCGGTGTCGCCGATGCAGTGCCGGACATGGCAGAAGGTCCGGATGATCTCACGCGGGAACTCGTGGAGTACTTCGAGGAGGAGCGCAATGAGTTGCAGCGTCTCAACCAGGAAAAGTCTGAAGACACGGTTCGCCTGGCGGATCTGGAAGAAGAATTGCGCGCACTCGATGAACGTCTCGGCGGAGCGACGGCCGAGCGTGCCGCACTGGTAAAACGTCTTGAAGCGCAAGCTCGCGTAAGGCAACAGTTCAAGCAGGTCGAGAAAATGTTCTCATCCTATGAGGCACGCGTCTTCCGTGAAGGTGACAGTGTCTTTTTGCGGCTCGTCGGCCTGACGTTCGACAGCGGCGCATCGCAGATCAAGCCGGAGAATTTCGATCTTCTCGCCAAAGTCGAGAAAGCAATCGACGTATTTCCACGCAGCGAGCTGACTATCGAAGGTCATACTGACGCTCATGGCGGCGATGCTCTCAATCAAAAACTGTCGCAAGCACGCGCCGAGTCAGTTCAGCAGTACATGATCAACGCCATGCGGATTCCGTCGTATCGCCTGATCGCCACCGGCTACGGCGAAACCCGTCCTGTTGCCAGCAACGAAACGGCCGCCGGGCGAGCGCGTAATCGCCGCATCGATATTCGCATCAAGCCGAATTTAGACGCAAGCTAGCCATCCTTTAAGGGCAGAACACTTTCAGGCAAAAGCAGATACATGGCCTCGCCACCATTTCGAGATGGTGAGCGAGGTCTTTTTATTTGCGAGGTAGCCATACTCCGAGTGAACGTTCAGCTCACCGTTGAGGCGAAAATAGTTCAACAACTCTTCATCTGCAAAGCTCTCCAGGAGGCCGAGGTCGAGCATTTCTGCGAAATCGTTTCGCAGCGAGGGGTCGATCGCGGTCAGATCGCCGATCGCGGAGAGATTTCTCCAATGCCTCACATTCGTTGGGTAACGCTCCGCACCTTCCGCCGCGCTCCCTTTTATCTGTTTTTGCATCATGCGTTGTCCGAGCGGGCTGCCCATCGTTAAGAGCAGATCAACTCGCAGGTGCTCGCGATGTTCATGGCTAAGCTGCCAAAGCGCATCGTAAGCAATGATCGAACCCATGCTGTGGGCAATCAGCAAGATTGGGCGATCTATTTCAGCAGCAGCCCTGAGCGGGATTTTGAGCATGCGGCGCGTATGCTCGGCAATATCATTTTCGTTGCGCGTATAACGACGCAAATCCCGCAAGTGTACTTCGGTGCGCTCACTGACCAGATGCGGAATCAGAAAAGGCAGCCTGTCGCCGAGTTTATAAATCCAGCGCGTGAGCCGCCGCGTCCACGCGTTGGCCTCGGCGATATCCCGTGCGTTCGCCTCGGATTGGGCAATCACTGCCTCGACTGCTGCCTGGTCGATGTTGAAATCGCGATGCCTGCGATAGAAGTCATAGGTCCACGAGACGATATCGAAACTGCCGACACTAGCGTCAATGTCTTCTGCAATCGGTGCGTCAATGCGCCGCACTCCCGCAAGCAAGCAGCGCAGCAATGCGTCGCGATGTATCTCTGGTTCCGGTTTTGGCAGTAGTCCCGGAACGTAAAGGATCAGCGGACAGTCAGGCCCGGTCACAACTCGCGGCGCCCGAGATCATCGACGAGCAGGCTCACCAACTCGCCGACCTCAGCAACCTCAACATCCGGCACTTCCGACTCGTCCGGCCACTGCTCACCGCCGCGGTTTACCCAGGCTGTCTTCAGTCCCGCGTCACGAGCACCGTTCACGTCGAATTCAGGATGATCGCCGACATGCAGTGTTTGCCGGGCGTTTGCCCCTCCAGCAAGAACGGCGGCGTCGAATATTTTGCGGGCAGGTTTCGCGGCTCCTGCCGTCACTGCCGTCACAACATCTTGAAACAGGTAGCGTATGCCAATTTTGTCGAGGTTCGCGTTGCCGTTCGTAACCGCGATCAATACATAGTGCTCGCGCAGCAATTCAAGCGCAGGAATAACACCGGGAAAAATATCGACGTCGTTGCGAACCTCGTCAAAAACATCGAATGCGGCATCGATAAAATCCGTGTCGTAGCCTGCCGCCGTTCCAATCCGCTCCAGCACAACACGCCTGAGGAACGTCAGGTCATGCGCCTGATCCGGTATTTCATTGATGACCTGCTCGCGTATCGCGCGAATATCTTCGATTGAATACATATCGGTGATGCGCGGATAATGCTCACCGAGCCACGCATACAGGCGCTGTTCCGCACGCTTGATAACCGGGTGTATCTCCCATAGCGTATCGTCAAGGTCGAATGTGATTGTGCGAATATCTTTCACGTATTGTCCACAACGCGGTGATCAACGACCATTGTGGATTCAAACTCGACACGAGTCCAACGCGGAGCAATGCGATGAAATACCTGCACACCATGGTGCGCGTCAACAATCTCGATACATCACTGGACTTTTACTGCAACAAGCTGGGCTTGCAGGAACTGCGACGCTATGACAGTGAACAAGGGCGCTTTACCCTCGTTTTTCTTGCGGCACCCGGCGATCAAGACGCGCAGGTCGAACTAACCCACAATTGGGACCCGGAAGAATACACTGAAGGCCGCAACTTCGGCCACCTCGCGTACCAGGTCGACGACATTTACGCACTGTGTCAGAAGCTCATGGATGAAGGGGTTACCATATGCCGGCCGCCACGCGATGGACACATGGCTTTCGTGCGCTCCCCGGACAATATTTCGATCGAACTACTGCAGCGAGGCGAGGCGCTGGCGCCACAGGAACCCTGGACGTCGATGCCTAACGTCGGACATTGGTAACGGTTCAACGTATACTCAAATAAGTAGCCAGAACTAATAGAGAGAACAAGAAAATGAATTGGAAGACTCTGAGAATTGTTGCCGTCTGCACACTCGCCATCGCGTCGAACATGATCACGATGTCCGTTCTTGCAGGTGACGAAGAGGCTGTCGCGGGACCAACACTTTACGAGCGCATGGGATCCTCTGACGGCATTACTCAAATAGTCGAAGACCTGATCGCGCTGCATCAAAAAAACCCGGCGATTTCTCACTACTTCGATGATGTGGACCTCGACCGTCTGGCCACAAACGTAGTAGCTTTTTTGGTGGCCGGTACTGGCGGACCCGCCAATTACGAGGGTCGTGATATGACGTCGACTCACAGCGAAATGGGTTTGTCGGTCGCCGACTTCGATTCGGCCGTTGCCGACGTTCTGACGGCGGTAAAATCCAACGTCAATGATGACGTCGTCGTAGCGGAAGTGGCCGCGATCCTGGAGTCACTCCGACCCGCAGTCATGGGCACTGCTGTCACGGACAGCGCCGGCTCCTAGCCTCGCATCAGGTGCCAGACGGCATCAGGGGTGGCAGCGGGTCTCGCGCTGTCACCTTGTCATCTTCTACCAGCACGCTGATTGACCGTAGCGCTTTGGCCAAAGCCTGACCGTCCCAGTCGCTTAACAAAGGACCGTAACTAACCGACGATAAGTTCCTGAGCTCCTCGCTGAGCGGCGATGATACGCGGCCGGCGAATTCGCCAACACTGCGCGGCGCGCCGTCAGGCCACTGCAATCGACCCCATTTGATTATCGCCGAACGCACAGCTGCCCTGTCTCCGTTTTTTGCGGCCTTGCGAGCCGCGTGCAGAATCTTCGCCTGGATTTTA
>Ga0209987_10001735_pt1 | contig 11933 bp, 11 predicted proteins | sample N074metaG_FD_182134 | JGI IMG/M metagenome (GOLD analysis project Ga0209987, IMG submission 182134) | Deep subsurface microbial communities from Kermadec Trench to uncover new lineages of life (NeLLi) - N074 metaG (SPAdes) (version 2) | ecosystem: Environmental > Aquatic > Marine > Ocean trench... | reverse complement strand
CTGGTCAAGGGAGGGAATCCCGATGTTGAGCGGCGGGTGGTGCATGAAAATGTAGACCGACCGGCCCGCCGCCTCGGCCAGGCGCGCCCGGAGCCAGGCCTGGCGCTTGGCGCAGAAGCTGCCGGAAGCCTGACCCGGTTCGTGGGTGTCGAGCACCACGATCGCGCCGGCGCCGGTGGACACCACCATCTGCACGAAGCCGTCCGCGTCGCGTGGCGCCTCGGGGAAGGCGCGCTGGAAGGCGGTGCGGTCGTCGTGGTTGCCGATGGTCAGCCGGTAAGGAACTCGGAGCGCGGCCAGCGTTTCGCGCAGTGCGTCGTAGGCCTCGGGCGTGCCGTGGTCGGCCAAATCCCCGGTGAACAGGCAGAGCTCGGCGTCGCCGTGGTGCGCGTTGATGTCGGCGATCGCCGCCTCCAGCCGCGCCCGCGGGTCGAGACCGAACAGGCGCACGCCCGGCGGCACGAAATGAAGGTCGGAGACCTGAATCAGCTTTATCGAATTCCACCTCCCGTGGGAAAACGAATTTGGGCCGGCGGCCGGCGGGCCGCAACACCAATTGTTGGGGAAAACCACCGATCCTTCCGAAACGCCGGCCGGCGGTCCGCAATGTCGGGTTTTCATGACTCGTGGAAAATGCTATCACGACGGGAATGAGAGGCGTCCGGTCACACGGCCGGCTCTATTTGAGAGAGGGCTAGCCGTGCAAAATTTTCGCGACCCGCTGGTGCCGGGCGCCCGGACGATGGTTCTTCTAGTGCCTAGGGAGGTGCGCGATGAGGGGTCCATGGGGTGTGGCCATTCCCGTTGCGACCGGGCTGTTATTGTCGGCCTGTGCCGCCGGGCATGCCTTGCCGGTGATTTCGGAGGCCGACAGCGCCTCGGCGATGCAGGAGATCGCGGCGGCGCCGCACCTGAACACTACCGCCCGCACGGCCATCGAGAACGAAGAAATCGCCCGGCGGGTTATGTCGGATCTGCAAGGCGCCGCGCAACCGATCTGTGCCGAGCTAGACCGCAATTGCTGGTACACCATGGAATTCTCGCCGAAAGGCGAGATGAACGCCTATGTGCTGAATAATCAGATCGTCCTTTACAACGGCCTCGCGCAGTACCTCGAGACCGACGACGAGTTTGCCGCCGTTTTGGGTCACGAGATTGGTCACCACATGGCCAGTCACTACGAAAAGGCCATAGCCAACAGGGCGATCGGCGCCATTATCGGAGGCATTATTTTCGCCGGTGTCGCGGCCGCATCGGGGGTCTACGACAACAATCCCTATTTGGCCCGGACCGGCACCGCCACGGCCATGAGTCTCGGCGCGCAAATGGGCGGCATCTCGTTCAGCAAGGAGCACGAGCGGGAGGCCGACTACATGGCGGCTTATCTCATGACCCGCGCCGGCTACAACCCGGACGCCGGCGGTGTGCTGTGGATCAAGCTCGCCAAGATCTCCGGTAAGACGAAGACGGGGCTTTTCGACACCCACCCGGCCGGCCCCGACCGCTTGGCCGCCTGGAAACTCGCGGTGGAGGAAGTGCGCTACAGCACCGACCTCATGCCCAACCTCGCCGGTGCCGAAGCAGAGCCGCGCCTGCAACTTGCGCGGTCCTTCAACGCGCCAAGCGGCGTGCTGGACGGTTCCGAAACCGGCGTCGCGCTGGCCTCGCTTTCGATACCGGACGATCCGTCATTCGGCGGCATTCTCGGCGGCACGAACAAGGCGCTGAATTCCGTCGGCAGCGGGGTGCAAGACGCGGGTTACCTGCCCGCGATCGGCGCCACTTGGGTGGGAGGCGGCGCCTCGGATGGCTGCGGCGTGGCCTGGCGCATCGAGGCGACGCAGTCCGGCAGGGTGATTCGCGGGAATATGTGGTGGATGGGCATGACCTACGATCTCTACGGCGAAATCGACAGTCAAGGCCGTGCCCGAGACGCTTTTGCCAGCAAAAGCGTCGAATCACCCCATACGTCGGGTCCGAGTACCTTCAAGCTGGAATTCGATCTGTTGCGGGATCGCGCAACCGGCCACTACGTCATCGATAACCAATCCGCAAACTGCCGAACCGACTTCGTGCTTTCGCGCGGTTAAGAGAGGTCGGTTCGGGCCGCGTCGAAACCGCCGGCGTTCAGGCACCGGCGGCGGCTTCCCGCGCGTCCTTGCGCGGGCGCTGGCTGGTGCTTTTGAGCTGGCCGCAGGCGGCCATGATGTCCTGGCCGCGGCTGACCCGCACCGGAGCGGAGAGCCCGGCATCGTTGAGGATCTTGGCGAAGCGCGTTATCGCGCGCCTGCTCGAACATTGGTAGGGCGCGCCGGGCCAGGGATTGAACGGGATCAGGTTGACCTTGGCCGGCATATCGCCGAGCAGGCGCGCCAACTCCCGCGCGTCGGCCACCGAGTCGTTGACGCCGTCGAGCATGACGTATTCGAAGGTGATGCGCCGGGCGTTGTGGGCGCCGGGATAGGCGCGGCAGGCGGCGAGCAGCTCGGCGATCGGATACTTGCGATTGATCGGCACCAGCTCGTTGCGCAGCTCGTCGCGCACCGCGTGCAGCGACACCGCCAGCCCGACGCCGAGTTCCTCGCCGCAGCGTTCGATCAGCGGCACCACGCCGGAGGTCGAGAGCGTGATCTTGCGCTTGGAGATCGCCAGGCCCTCGTCGTCCAAGACGATGCGGATCGCGGCGGCCACGTTGTCGTAGTTGTAGAGCGGCTCGCCCATGCCCATCATCACCAGGTTGGTGAAGCGCCGCCCCTCGCGGGTGCGCGGCCAATCGCCCAGGTCATCGAGCGCGGTCATGATCTGGCCGGCGATCTCCGCGGCCGAGAGGTTGCGCACCAGCGCTTGGGTGCCGGTGTGGCAGAATCGGCAGGTGAGCGTGCATCCGACCTGGCTGGAAACACAGAGCGTGCCGCGGTCGTCCTCGGGGATGTAGACCGTCTCGACCTCCTGGCCGTCGGCCAGGCGCAGCAGCCACTTGCGAGTGCCGTCCACCGAGACTTGGGCGCTCACCGCGCGCGGCCGGTCGATCGTGTAGTTGGCGGCCAGGCGCGCGCGGAACCCCTTGGACAGCGTGGTCATGGCCTCGAAGTCGCGGGCGCCTTGGTGGTAGATCCAGTGCCACAACTGGCGCGCGCGGAAATCCGGCTCGCCGAGCGCCCGCACCTCGGCCTCGAGCTCGGCGCGGCCGAGCCCGGCCAGGTTTTTGGGCCCCGTGGCCGCCGGTTCGGGCGGCGCGAAGTGTTTGGCGTGGGCAGTACCGCTCATGACAGAAGACAGATAGGGCGCTGGGGGTGGGCTGGCAAGGTGGGGAGGGATTCGACCGCGATTCATCGCGGCCGGCAGCCGTGCGCGGATTCGGGCCAATGTAGCCCCGGCGCCAATCCCCTGCCGATTTACTCGGGGCGTGCCGACGCTATGATCGGGCGCGGAAGCCGCACCGGGGAGGGCATTCCGCGATTGTTTACGGCCGCGCCGGGAACGGAAATAAGTATATTTTCTCGGTTTGGATAGGGAGACCGGGCATGCGTATCGAAGGCAAATGCCACTGCGGCAACATCACTTACGTGCTTCACTGGCCCGGCGCGGGAACCGATATTCCGGTGCGGGCCTGCAGCTGTACTTTTTGCACCAAACACGGCGGCGTCTATACCTCGCATGGCGATGCCGAGTTGGCCGCGGTGATTCTCGACGAGGGCCTGGTCTCGCGCTACCGGTTCGGCACGGAAACGGCGGAATTTTACCTCTGCTCGCGCTGCGGCGTGGTGCCCTTCGTGACCAGCGCGATCGAGGACAATCTCTACGCGGTGGTGAACGTGAATAGCTTCGAAGGCATCGATCCCGCGTGTTTTTCGCGGGCGGTTACCGATTTCGACGGCGAGACGACGGAAAGCCGCCTCGACCGCCGGAAACGAAACTGGATCCCAACGGTTACGATCGCGTTCTAAAGCCCGCAGGCTTTGCCGATCGCGCCGTAGGCCTTGGTGAAGCCCTTGAGGGAGAAGGTGTCGGTGGTCAGGGTGCCGCGCGAGGAGGTGCCCTTGACGACCATCCGGTTGCCCTTCTTCATGGCCTGGACCAGCTTCTTGTCGGTTGCCGCGTCGGGCGCCCAGGCGCCGTCGTCCTGGGTGAACAACTCGAAGCCCTGGGAGCCGATCGCGACCTCGACCGCGCTGTCCTTCTGGTAGGTGTAGCCGGCGATGATGCTGACCTCGCCGATGCGCTTCTCGGCCGGGCGGTGGGTAACGATCGCGAAGACCTCACCGCGCTTTTTGTAGTTGCCGGTCGCCTTGGTGGGCTCGCTCGACATGTAGCAGGCCGGATTGTTGTCCTCGGAGAATTTATACGCGCTCCAGTCGCCGAAGATACCGACGGTCTTGATGCCCTGGGCCCGCGCCACCGGGACGGCCACCAGGGCAATCAGCAGCGCGGTCAAGGATATCGCGACGAGAAGAGGTCGAATGGTTCGAATCATGGCAGGCATTATAATCACGAATTCCTCCGGTAAAAGCCTTGCGGGCGCGCTGAATCGCATCCGGGCGTCAGCCGCGTAATTTTCCGTCGCCGCGGAACACCTGAGCGCCGCTGACGTGTTCGGGCAGAGCCTCGGGCACGGCGCGCGGATTGACCGGTCGCTTCGCGAAGCGGCCCCGGCTGATCAGGCGGTCGTACATGACGATGGCGCCCGCGATGCCCACGTTGAGCGAGAATTTTGTCGGAATTTTGATCAGCCGCTCGCAGCGCGCCTGCGCCTCCGGCGACAAATCGCCGCGCTCGGGTCCGAATAGGTAGGCGGCGGCGCTTGGGTGATGGAAGCTGGGCAGCTCGACCGCGTCGTCGCTGAGCTCGACCCCGATCAGCGCACAGCCGCGCGGCAGGGCCAAGTCGCCGACGCTGTCGTAGTTGTAGAGCGGCAGGTGCTTGGCCGCGTCCGAAGTGTCCGAAAGCCGCACCTCGGAGGCCGCGAAAACCGGCGCGATAGTGAAGAAAAAGCTGGCGCCGAAGGCGTGAGCCGAGCGGATCAGGTTGCCCAGGTTCATGGGCTTGCTGATCTGTTCGGCGCCGATTGCGAAATAGCCGCGCATGGCGCGAAAACTTGCATGGCGGGCGCGGTGGAGGCAAGCTCGTTGGAGCTTCCACCCCGGGACCGAATGACCGAAATCGACACGCAACCCCCGCCCAAGGCGGACTCCGCGGCCGCCGCCCTGGTCCAGGATGCCCCGGCCCAGGACGCCCCGGCCCAGGACACCCCGGGCCCCGGCGCCAATCCGGTGCTGGTCGAAGCGATCCGTGGCGCCATGGTCGAAAGCCGCTTCCGCGGTGCTTTCGCCGTGGTCGGCCTCGAGGGCCGCGTCGTCGCCAGCGCCGGGGACATCGAGCGCCCGGTCTACGCGCGCTCGGCGATCAAACCGCTGCAGGCGATCCCGCTGGTGGAGAGCGGCGCCGCCGAGGCCTTCGGTCTGGGGGATGCCGAGATCGCGCTGGCCTGCGCCAGCCACCGCGGCGAGCCGCGCCACGTCGCGGTCGCGACCGCCTGGCTGGGGCGCATCGGCTGCTCGGTTGCGGACCTGGAGTGCGGCGCCCAACTGCCCGCCAACCCGGCGGCATTGGCCGAACTTCTGGGCGCGCGGGAGGCCGCCCATGCGGCGCACAACAACTGCTCGGGCAAACATTCCGGCTTCTTGACCCTGGCCCGGCACCTGGGCCTGCCGACCCAGGGTTACATCCGCTACGAACACGGCGTCCAGCAGCGGGTGCTGGGCACGCTCGAAATCATGACCGGCCTCGACCTCGGCGCCGCGCCGCGCGGCGTCGACGGCTGCGGCATTCCGGTAATCGCGGTGCCCCTCGGCAACCTGGCGCTGGCCATGGCGCGTTTCGCTGATCCCGCCGACCAGCCCAAGCCGCGCCAGGCCGCCTGCGCGCGCATCCGCGCCGCCATGACGGCCGAACCCTTCATGATCTCCGGAACCGGACGGTTCTGCACCCGGGTGATATCGGAAACCGGCGGCCGCGCCCTGATCAAGGCCGGCGCCGAGGGCGTCTACTGCGGCGCATTGACCGGGGAGGGCCTGGGCATCGCGCTCAAGATCGACGATGGCGCCGGCCGCGCCGCCGAGGTCGCCATGGCCGGGCTGCTGGCTCGGTTCGGCCTGCTCGATGCCGGGCACGAGCTCTGCAAGCCGCAATTGCGCAACCGCGCCGGCACCGTGGTGGGCGAACTGCGCCTGCCCGCGGACGGCCCGGTCTGAGCCGGACCGGGGCCCCGAGAACCATGCGCGCGGTGCTCTGCGAGGCCTGGGGCGAGCCGGAGGGCTTACGTCTCGGCGAGGTCGACGCGCCGGAGCCGGGTCCCGGCGAGGTCCGCCTGGCGGTCCACGCCGCCGGCGTCAACTTCGCCGACATTCTGATGGTCGCCGGGAAGTACCAGGAAAAGCCGCCGTTTCCCTTCACCCCGGGCCTGGAGGCCGCCGGCGTCGTCGAGGCCGTGGGGTCGAACGTGACCCGGATCGCGCCCGGCGACCGGGTGCTGGCGCTGCCCGCCTCCGGCGCCTTCGCCGAGGCCGCGCTGGCCCGCGAGGACAGCGTCTTCGAGATCCCCGACGCCATGGATTTCGTGACCGCGGCCGGCTTCGCGGTCACCTACGGCACCGCCCAGGGCGCGCTCGACTGGCGTGCCCAGTTGCGGCCCGGCGAGCTGCTGCTGATCCACGGCGCGGCCGGCGGCGCGGGCCTGGCCACGGTCGAGGTCGGCAAGGCCATGGGTGCGACCGTCATCGCGACCGCACGGGGCGCCGAAAAGCTCAAGGTCGCCGAGGCACACGGCGCCGACTACCTGATCGATACCGCCACCGAGGACATTCGCGCCCGGGTCAAGGAGGTCGCGGCAGGACTCGGCAAGCAGGGCGCCGAGGTGGTTTTCGATCCGGTCGGTGGCGCGCTCTTCGAAGCCTCGCTGCGCTGCGTCGCCTGGGGTGCGCGATTGATCGTGATCGGCTTCGCCGCCGGCAAGGTGCAGCAGATCCCAGCCAATATCCTGCTGGTCAAGAACGTCTCGGCGATCGGCTTTTACTGGGGCAGCTACCGGACCCGCGCGCCGGAGCTGGTCGCCGCCGGCTACGAACAGTTGTTCGCGTGGTATGCCGCCGGCAAACTCGATCCCCACGTCTCGTACCGTCTCGACATTTCCGAGGCCGGCGCCGCGCTGAATCTGCTCAAATCCCGCAAATCGACCGGCAAGGTGGTGCTGACCACCGGACGTCAGTGATGGACGAGCCGGTCCGGGACCAGTACGAGGCCTATCCCTACCCGGCGCGCGATCCCAAGGACGAGGGCAAGCGCCTGATCGCCGGTTCGCCCAGCAACCTGGCGGAGATCGACCACTACGTCTTCGCCGGCCGGGGCGAATTCGCCAAGCCGTTCCGGGCGCTGGTCGCCGGCGGCGGCACCGGCGACGCCGCGATCATGCTGGCGCAACAACTGAGCGATCGGGCGCGGGAAGGGGGGCAGGAGGCGCCCGGGGAGGTCGTCTATCTCGACCTCGCCCAGGCCGCGCGCGAGATCGCCGAGGCGCGCGCGCGCGAACGCGGCCTGACCAACATCAGCTTCCATCGGGGCTCGCTGCTCGAGTTGTCCAAGCTCGGCCTCGGGAACTTCGACTACATCGACTGCTGCGGGGTGCTGCATCATCTGGAAGATCCCCCCGCCGGGCTCGCCGCGCTGGCCGAAGCGCTTCAGGCAGCAGGCGGCATGGGGCTCATGCTCTACGCGCCGTTCGGCCGCGGCGGGGTCTATCCGGCCCAGGCCATGCTGCGCGATCTGGGCGAGGGAATGGCGCTCGCCGAGCGGGTCGGCCTCGCACGGCGCCTGCTCGCGGCGCTGCCGGCCACCAACTGGCTCACGCGCAACCCCTTCCTGAGCGACCACAAACAAAGCGACGCGGAGCTGGTCGACCTGCTGCTCCACGCCCGCGACCGTGCCTACACCGTCGAACAGGCGGCGGCGCTGGTCACCGACGCGGGCTTGCGCCTGGTCAGCTTCATCGAGCCGGCGCGCTACGAACCGGCGAGTTACTTGAAGGACCCGGTTCTGCTCAAGCGGCTCATCGGCCTCGATCCGCTGGCCCGCGCCGCCTTCGCCGAAAAGCTGGCGGGCAATATCAAGCGGCACGTCTTCTATGTGGTGAAGGCGTCGAACCGGACCGACAGCGTGGCCCGGGCCGAGTCACCCGGCGCGGTGCCGGTGACGCGCGAGCTGCCGGGCCCGGAGCTGGCCCGCGCGGTCACCAAGGGCGGGCGAATTGCGGCCGAATTCGATGGGCTTCCCGTGAGCTTCGCCCTGCCGCGCCTGGCCGCGCCGCTCCTCGCGCGCATCGACGGCAAGGCCTCCCTGGGCGAGATCCACGCCGCGCTCCAAGCGCTCGACAGCGGCCTGGACTGGAACGCCTTCAAGGCCCAGTTCGACCAGCTCCACGCCGCCCTGGGCGGCCTCAACCACCTCCTGCTGCGTTGCCCGGGGGATGGGGGCGGCGCCGCAAGCGGCTGAGACGAACCCGAAGAGCCTGAAACAGAGCGGATCGACTCCCTTTCCCGCTTGCCGGGCCGGGCCGGGCGCCCGCGCCTTGCTTTCCCCACAATGCACGGTAAAGCTGTGCGGCTTGGCGCTTCGATGGGCGTCGAGAGAACAAAGCCTCAGTCGAGTGATACGAAATGATTCCGACACGTCTGCGCCAAATCTTTGCCAAAGAGCGGCGGCCGCTGCTCGAGGGTCACGTCGTTCTTGCGTTTGCGCTGATCCCGGTCCCCTGGTTCCGCACCGGAGTCGCGGATTTATTGGTGATCGCCTCGGTGTTCCCTTGGCCGCACATGATCACATGGGCACTGGGTTTTTGTTTTTGGTTGACCGTGTTTTCCCTGCCCCTGATCCCGCTGTTTCTTGCATGGTCTTTGCCGGGTGCGGACCATCCAGGTTTGCCGAGGCGCTCGATCGGCGCCTTGTGCCTGCTGATCGCCTATCATCCCTACCGGTACCTGCTCGAAGGAACGCTCTACGTCGTCCAAAAGCAAGCCTTGATCGCGCAATGGCACGAGCAGTTTCCCATCATCTGGGTTTTCAAGCACTTGGATACGCCAGCGCTATTGGGGCTCGTCGCTTGGACGGTCGTTCGTTGCCAAACGGCACGACCAGCGGAGAAGGCATTGTACCATTGGCTCTTGTTCGTTTGTGCTATCTGGGCGGTGGGGGCTTTCAAAGATATTGGAGTTGGCCGGTCCCTAGTGTGGCTTTCCGACTAGGGACCCAACACAATCGATCAAGGTTTGGGCTGAACGTCGAAGTTGATCCATCGGCTTGTGGCGTAGGGGGTGAAGGGCTTGTCGATCTCCAAGAGGCCGACGACTTCGTCGCGCCATTTGGCTTGCCAAGGAAAATACCGCCCCTTGCCATGCCTTTCTAAGATTTTGGACTCGGGATGAAAAACCTGGCCGGGATTGAAATTATAAGCCGGGTCCGTCCAAAGGTGGGTGATCGTGCCGGTCACCAGCACCTGGTCGCCTTTTTCTCCCGCCCGTTTTCCTCCACGGGGGTCCGCGTCTAACCTTCGAACGCCATTTTCCCGCTAGCCTCCGGCTCTCAGGCGGGCGCGCCTTGCTTTCCCCACATTGCACGGTAAAGCTGTGTGGCTTGGCGCTGTGGGCGTCGAGAGAACAAAGCCTCAGTCGAGTGATACGAAATGATTCCGACACGTCTGCGCCAAATCTTTGCCAAAGAGCGACGGCCGCTGCTCGAGGGTCACGTCGTTCTTGCCTTCGCGCTGATCCCGGTCCCCTGGTTCCGCACCGGAGTCGCGGATTTATTGGTGATCGCTTTGCTGTTCCCATGGCCGCACGTGGCCACACTTGCACTGGCGTTTTGTTTTTGGCTGAGCGTGTTTTCCCTGCCCCTGATCCCGCTGTTTCTTGCGTGGTCTTTGCCGGGTGCCGGCCGTCCAGGATTGCCCAAGCGTTCGATCGGCGCCTTGTGCCTGCTGATAGCGTACCATCCTTACCGGTTCTTACTGGAGGGAACGCTCTACGGCGCCCAGACCCAAGCATCGGTCGCGGAATGGCACGAGCAGTTTCCCATCATCTGGGTTTTCAAGCACCTGGATACACCAACGCTCTTGGGACTCGTGGTTTGGACGGTCGTTCGTTGCCAAACGGCACGGCCGGCGGAGAAGGCCTGGTTCCATTGGCTCTTGTTCGTTTGTGCTATCTGGGCAATGGGGGCTTACTATGATTTTAGCGTTGGTTGGTCCCTAGTGTGGTTTTGGGACTAGGGACTCAACACAATCGATTACGGTTTGGGTTGGACGTCGAAGTTGATCCACCGGCTTGTGGCGTAGGGGGTGAAGGGCTTGTCGATCTCCAAGAGGCCGACGACTTCGTCGCGCCATTTGGCTTGCCAAGGAAAATACCGCCCCTTGCCGTGCCTTTCTAGGATTTTGGACTCGGGATGAAAAATCTGGCCGGGATTGAAATTATAAGCCGGGTCCGTCCAAAGGTGGGTGATCGTGCCGGTCACCAGCACCTGGTCGCCTTGGCGCTGCAATAGGAAATCGCCGGTCGAGGTCACGCTGCTTTTGCCGGTGGCCAGGAGAGCCGAAGCGGTATCCGATATATCGGTCTTTGCAGCCTCCACAAATCGCTCGAGGCCCGCGACGGAAAGATTCAGATCCACCTTCCAGTGATCCTCGAAATGGGTGAATCGGGCCGCTGGGTCTTGGGCGATTTTCTCGACCGCCAGGAACCCGGGCGTGCTTTGCTCGGGGGAGATGAAGTTACGCTGCTTGAAACGTTCGACGTTTTCTTGAACCGCATTCTTGATCAGGTCGAACTCCAGCGCTTCGTCCCGGCTCAAGCCGATCGCTTGACCGCTCGCACCCAGGTAATGCTCGAAGAAGCGCGCGGCCAGCCGCAGTCCCGATTTTCGGATTTCCGCCAGAATAAACGCTGAAAGCGCCTCGACGCCCTCCAGTTCCGTGCGCACGACGCAGGCGAAGTCGCCTTTCAGGCCGTTCTGAATTTTCACATCGACCGGGTCCGAGATGCCGAAGGCTGCGGCGCAGCGCGCCTTGAGATCGGCGGCAGCGGCTTCGTAGAGCGCCTTGGCGCGGGCCTGGAACTGCACACTATTCGTTACGTTGGACAAGCGGCGGCCGTTGTGGACCCAGAGGTTGCGCGGCGTGAAGTAGGCAACCAATGGCCGGGATTCAAACATCTGCGACGGAATCGACCGAGGTTGGCGATATTCCGGCGCCACCTTGACCTCGACATTGAGGGCGATGCCCCAGTCCGAGATGAAGTCCTTCATCACCGCTTTGAGCGCGACCTTGCGCTCGGCGCTCAAGAACTTGCCGGCTTCGCTCTCGATCACGCCCGGCTCGGCCAGGGTCGCGAGTTTGTAGGGCGTCGCCGTGCCTTCGAGCACGGCCAGCGCCTGGCCCTGGGCCAGCCTGTTGAAGGCCGGCCCGCTGCGGGCGAGCGGCCCTCTGACATTGGGGTTGGGCTGGTCCATGCGGAAGCGCAACAGTGCTCCGGCGGTCGCCTGGTCGTACTTGCCGGTCACGTGGTTGTCGCGCAGGTACATCCGCCCACCCTTGGCGCGCTTCAGGCCGAGCAGGGCCTGGACCAGGGCGATGTCGTGGATCCGGTTTTCACCGCCTTGGCTGACACTGCCGGTCAGCGCCGCCGGGCGCGTGGCTGCGAGTTTGGGTGCGGTCATGGTCGGGGCGTCTCCTTGGGGTTCGAGGTTGCGAATGGCGGTCCAATGTTCTTGTTATGTTCTAACTTTGGACCACAGCCCCAGCCTGTCAAGACCCCAAGTAGTGGAAGATGGCAATTTTTCTCGGAAAACGGGTGCCAACACGGGACGCGAGCCCCCGAGCCGGCGCCCCC
>Ga0209987_10001734_pt1 | contig 11947 bp, 9 predicted proteins | sample N074metaG_FD_182134 | JGI IMG/M metagenome (GOLD analysis project Ga0209987, IMG submission 182134) | Deep subsurface microbial communities from Kermadec Trench to uncover new lineages of life (NeLLi) - N074 metaG (SPAdes) (version 2) | ecosystem: Environmental > Aquatic > Marine > Ocean trench... | reverse complement strand
AAGAATTTTTTTTGTGACCGATCTCTCACTTTGCCGCAGTCTTCATGACTAGCATGCGGCCAACTAATTCAAAATTGGAGATCGATAATGAATATCAGAGTACTTGTCGGAGCTGTTGCCGGTACGCTACTCGTCCCGAGTGTCGGCCTGGCCGACTTTATCTATACCGGAGTCGAAATCAGCTATGTCGACGTTGAGTTCGACAACGGCGTTGCCGCCCTCAATGGTGATGGCTACCGTTTCGGCGGTTCCTATGCGCTAAACGACCAATACTTTCTGGTCGGTGAGTTCGAGGAACAGAGCTTCGATCTAGGTATCGACGGCTCCACTGCCGAGGTCGGGATCGGATTTCATCATTCCTTCGGGAACACTGTTGACTTCATCGGCACCGCTTCTTTCGTGCAAGAGGAAATCGGACTGGCAGGAGCCAGCATCGACGAAGATGGGTTCGCGCTCGGTGGGGGAATCAGGGCCAGGTTAACAGACGCTTTCGAGGTTGACGCTAGCCTTCAGTATGTGAACCTCGATCAGAGTGGTAGTGACACCGGTATCAAGTTACGCGGTCGATACTACTTCACTGACAGATTCGCGTTCAGTCTAGAAACCGAGTTCGACGACGACATCGATACGCTCAGTCTCGGATTTAGAGCCGAGTTCTAGTTTGACCGACGGGAGGGGGTAGGGTCTCTACCCCCTCCGCATTCCGAAGAAGAGTCCGCATCGGCCATCGGGCGTTCACACAGCCTCAGCCAGAAGCCGACAGTCTTAATCACTCAACCCGGTTAGGCAACCTCCATAGGCGTACAGTTGTAGGGTTGTAGCGTCGTATTCAGGCGTTGCAGGGGACGCGAGTTACCGGACAACTGCTCAGTGAAGTATGCCGAATCCTCCGCAGTCCATGAAATATCGAAGTTCCGACCATCCTCGCTGAGCGTCAGGCGCTCTACCGTGTGTAGCTGGTTGCTGGTGGGAAGACCAGGAAATTGAAATAACACGCTCGGTTCATAGGCCACCGTGTCGATCACAAGCGTCGAGCCCTCATACCAGCCGATCGAATGTCCCATGACACGATCCGCTATCCCTTCCGGATGTTCGGACAGCCCCAGATACACATTACGAACTACGTCCAGCCACTCATGATGAATCGTGAAAAGTTCGTCTTCCTGCGTAATCTGCGTCGGATTGCCCGTTCCCCAAAGACGCGTAAGACTGGGCGGTTTACAGTGAATCGACGGATCATCGACTATCGGGTCATACGCTTCGAGCGCGCGCTGGCCGGCATTGGAGAGCACCCATTCGAACCGATTGGGCCCTCCCAGGGTGGGGCCACGACCCATGCCCGCGCCCATGCCCGCGCCCATTCCTGGCGCCTGCCCCCAAACTCCCGTGAAGTTTGGTACGTCACCGCTCGCAGCGATCGCCGAAGTTTCTGCACTAGCGCTCTCAGCATAGAGGTCGCCGCCGAGCGGACCGTCTTGGCTGATACGAGTGCCATCCGCCATGACTGCATGGTCAAAATAGCATTCTGTGTCGCGTCGTCTTGCGGCGAAGCCGGTAAGCTCGATGGCTTGTCCCGGTCGGAAGGTGTCCTCCCTCCACCCGGTCCTGGCCAGGCCATTGGCACCTCTGAACTCACAAGTCCACGTTTCGATCTGGCCATCCTCGCCGGTTACATCGACGAGGACCTGAGCGTGGGGATTGATGAACTTGAATTCCTTGACTGTTCCCGCAATGGTCACCTCCGCCTCGACATCGAAGTGATAGCCGAATGAGTGATGTGCGTAGGCCGAGTTAAGGAATCCAACGAGGACTAAACTAAAGAGCATTATTTTCATGATCCGTTCGCTCCTTTAACTTGAATAAGAAACCGACACTAGCCGTCGGCCGATCTCAGCTAAGACGACATAACTTACTAATTTATAAAGAATTTCATTAGTCGATCTGATTCTCCAGCGTCAGCGCCTACTCCCGGCTGTCCGCTTCGACAAGCTCAGATTATTCTAGCGGGCCCCAGTCGCGGGTTGGACAGCTGTGCTCGGATCGTCGCTCCCCGGTATCACCTCAACACTCGAACCGATCGTGATTACGGTCATCTCGGTTCCTACAAGAAGCGCTCCGTCGTATACGCTTCTGGTTTGATCGATCAGACGTTGATTAGTGCCGCGAGAGAAATGAGAATAAACAGCCAGTTCAGGCTGCACCCGGTTGAATATTTCACCGGCCTCCAGTATCGACGTGTGATGACCGCCTCGCCCGGACGCACCCATCGCGCCCATCGCGCCCATCGCGCCCATCCCAGCACCACCGCCCCCAGCACCGCCACCCACCTCGTGGATCAATACGTCCACGCCCTCTGAGTAGTGGATGAGATTCTCGGAAAAACGCGTGTCACCGGAAATGGCGACGGAGTGGCCAGCGTAATCGACTCGAAACCCCAAAGCAGGATAATCAACTCGGTCCTCGGACGCGATATTCGCAGGTGAATGATCAACGTCGAATGCCGTGATCGTGATGCCGTCAGCCTCATAGATGATGCCCTGCCGAACATCGTTGCCGATCAGCGCGCTGGCGGCAGACGAATTGCCGTTATAGAACAGGTTGTATTCGAACGCGCTGGCTATATGGCGCGCCATTTCCTCGGTTCCCGCCGGGCCGAAGACCTGAAGAGGAACGGACCGTCCGCCCTCGGGCACCCTGATGGGCGTTAACCATAGGTCAGGGAGACCGATATTGTGATCTCCATGAAGGTGTGTGAGGTAAACACGGTCGACCTTCGCGAAGTACGCTCCACCTAGCTTAGAGATCTGCTCCAATACACCTCGGCCGGCATCGAAGAGGAACGCCCTCGCCTCTATTTCCACTAGAGTAGAAGTCTGTAAGCCGACAGGGCGCTGAATATCGAATTGTCCACCTCGCGGGCCCGCACCTATGCCGAGCAGCGTCACCCTGATCGTACCCTTCTCGACAGATGCGTCTTGCGCAGCTGCTTGGAACGACGGTATCGCAACGATAGCAGTCAGTAACACCGTAGCGATCAAGACATGAGAATTCGGAAGGCGTGTGATCATCGTAATTTCCCCATTTGCGATAACCTGAGTTCTGGCGCGGCTTTATCGATTATGCGGCAGATCCCAGAGCGCCAACGACCAGGAAGCCGACGACTATCAGCAACGACAATGCCCAAATCGGTAATCAAGTGACGCCCCCGGTACTTGAGTTCATCGTTGCACAACCCGTAGGGCGAGCATAGAATCCGGACACTATTCATTCTACCGGCCTTGGGTTGCCAGTCAATCTGGCGAAGGCTTAGATCGAGATGGGGAAATCGGGGAGGCGCGAGCCCCTCGGACGAGTTCGAAGTGAGAGCAAGAACAAACTTTTTCATCGGACTCGTATTCCTGCCGGCCACGGTCTCTGCCCACCATAGCTTCTCCGCGTGGTTCGATCGCGCGCGACTCACCGAACTCGAGGGCGAGCTGGTGGAGGTCCGTTGGCAGAATCCGCATGTGGGCTTCACGATTCGCACGACCGACGAGGCCGGACAGCAGACACTTTGGGACACGCAGACGTTCGCGGTCAGCGGCATCAGCCGTTGGGGAATCACCGCTGAGCTTTTCTCCGTGGGTGACCGGGTCAAGGTGGCTGGCAATCCGTCGAAGCGTGGCGAGAATCAGCTATGGATCTGGAACATTCTGCTGCCGAGCGGAGAGGAGCTCTTATTCGGCGAGCGCGAGCCACGCTGGTCGGATCGTGTGCTGATATCGGGTGAACCGCTGCCTGCTCGAGAGGGTGAAACCTCAGATCCGTCCAAAGGTATCTTCCGAGTATGGAGCACCGGCTCGGGGGCCCCGTTCTTATTACCGGAGGTTCTCGATCCTAATTTCGATTTCAGTCGTTATCCGTTAACGGCGGCAGCACGCTCGGCGTTGGCGGCATTCGACCCGTTCCGAGACGATCCTACGGTCGATTGTGTACCGAAGGGAATGCCCGCCATTATGGAGCAACCGTATCCAATGGAGTTCGTCGAGCAGGGCGCGAACATTCTGCTACACATCGAAGAATATGACTTGATCCGCACGATACACATGGGCAGCGATGCTGGCAGCGAGAACCCGGCGGCAAGCTCTTTGGGCTATTCGGTGGGGCGATGGGAAGGCGGCGGCCTGATAGTGACGACGACGAACGTCAACTGGGGTTACTTCGATAGCGTGGGAATTCCGCTCACGGATGCGGCCGTCATGGTAGAGCGGTTCATCCCGACCGACGACGGGGCTCGCTTGGATTACCAGATCACCGTGACTGACGCGTCGACGTTCACGGAACCTGTGGAGCTGGAGAAGTATTGGATCTGGCGCTCCGACATAGAGGTGGGTCGCTACGAGTGCATCGTCGACGGTTAAGTCGTCCGCACGGACGTCCGCCGTAGTATCGTCTGGCTCATGGAAAGGTACGACATGGCAAAGATCTACGAAGTAGTCGCCGGCGCCGCATTTTATTCACTGCTCACGTGTGCCGTTATCCCGAGTCCGCTCCATGGGCAGAATGCACCGGTACTACAGTTCGATCGCCTGCCACCAGCCCCGGCGTTCCTAGGACAGACACGGGCGCCGGCGCCGGCGGAAGCTTCGACGTACAGAGTGGAGACCATCGCTACCGGGTTGGATGCCCCGTGGTCTCTGGCGTTCCTGCCGAACGGCACGATGTTGGTTACCGAACGTGCGGGACGCATACACGCCATCGATGCGCACGGCACGATCTCACCGCCGCTGAGCGGGCTACCGGCGGTGAGAGGCTTCCGTGATAAGGGACTGACCGATATCGTCCTCGCGCCCGAATTCGAACAGAATCGGCTCCTGTACTTCACTTACTACGCGGTGCCCGATGGAGAGCCTGGCGATCTCGCGACGCCTAAGGCCTTCGAGAACTGGTCAGCCTTGTCGCCCAGTGAGCAAGCAGACAATCCTTTCGGTATCTACCGAATTGCGCGAGCACGCCTTGCAGAGGACGGCAGCGGGCTGGAGAACGTGGAAGTCATCTTCCAGGCGGGTGGTCGGCGACTGGTCCATGGACCCGACGGCACCTTGTTGGCCACGATGAGCGGCGCCCAAAGCACCCAGAACAGCCTGATAAGCGAAGCCCAGGACTTAAGCGCCCTAGGCGGAAAGGTTCACCGGATCAATCGCGATGGCTCGATCCCGGAGAATAACCCCTTTATAGAGCACGCCGGCGCCCTCGCGTCGATCTACTCACTCGGCCACAGGGACCCGGAAGGGGCGGCTATCAATCCTTCGACCGGTGAGTTGTGGATGGTAGAACACGGGCCGCGGGGCGGGGACGAGCTCAATATCATACGAAGTGGCAACAACTACGGCTGGCCCATGATTTCGTACGGGAATGAATATACGACTGCGCCGATCGGCGAGGGTTTGCGGGCGAAGGAAGGAATGGAGCAGCCGGTTTACTTCTGGGTGCCCTCGATCGCCCCGTCGGGCATGCTGTTCTATACCGGCGACCTCTTCCCCGAGTGGCGTGGCAATCTCTTTGTCGGCGCGTTGGCCGGCGAACATCTGGTGCGATTAGTTCTCGATGGAGACCGTGTGGTCGCTGAGGAACGCCTGCTGGTCGGGCGAGGCACACGCATCCGCGATGTCCGCCAGGGCCCGGATGGGGCCATCTATCTTCTTACGAGCGTTCGCGGGCCGGCATCCGGAAGTGCCGAGCTGCTCAAGGTAGTCCCAGAGTAGTCGTCGGAACTCTGGTCCGTGTGCGAATCGACAAAAGAGAACGACCGGTCTCTTCAATCGTGAGCGACTCTAATACGGCCCAACCCATCCGCGTGCGTGGCTACGATCTGATCCGTGATCCCGTGCTGAACAAGGGAACGGCATTCACGCCCCGCGAGCGTTCCGAACTCGGCCTGCAGGGGCTGTTACCCAACGCGCACAGCACGATGGAGGAGCAAGCTCAGCGGATCTATGCCTCGCTCAACGAGAAGGCGACGGCGATGGAGAAGTACATAGGGCTAGTCTCACTTCAGGATCGTAACGAGCACCTCTTTTATAGAGTGCTATGCGATCACCTCGAGGAATTCTTACCCATCATTTATACGCCGACAGTGGGGTCGGCAGCGCAGAACTTCAGTCGGATATTTCGGCGTGGCCGTGGCGTATGGCTCACGCCGGACTTGCGTGGGCAGGCGGAGGAAGTTCTCCGCCGTGCCGCTGGCGATCGAGAAGTCCGGCTCTTGGTCGTGACCGATGGAGAATCGATTCTCGGCATCGGCGATCAGGGAGCAGGCGGCATGGCGATCTCGGTCGGCAAGCTCGCTCTTTACACAGCCTGTGCGGGTATCCATCCGAGTCAAACGTTGCCCGTCACCCTCGATGTGGGTACAGACAACCAGGCACTCTTCGACGATGAGTTCTATTTGGGCTGGCGGCAGCCGCGATTGCGCGGCGCACCGTACGACGAGTTCGTGGAAGAGTTCGTCACAGCGGTCCAGGCGGTTTTTCCAGGTGCGTTGATTCAATGGGAAGACTTCCGCAAAGACAACGCTCTGAGCATCATGGAACGCTACCGAACGAGAGCCCTCTCCTTCAACGATGATATTCAAGGGACGGGCGCGGTCGCATTGGCGGGCCTGCTCAGTGCGATGCGACTAACCGGTAGCAACCTGGCGGAGCAGCGGATTGTCATCTTCGGCGCGGGGGCGGCGGGCCTCGGCATCGCTCGGCAGTTCAGAGTCGCCTTGGCCCAGGAAGGATTAAATCCAGATCAGATCGTTAAGTCCGTGGCGGTGTTGGACAGCGGGGGATTACTGGTGGACGATCGGCAGCTGTCTGATGCCTACAAACGCGAGCTCGCCTGGCCCGGTGGCCTCGCGGCCGAGTTCGGCCTCGGCGACTCGAGCGCGAGAGATCTCGCGGCGGTCGTGGCCCAATTTCGTCCCACGGCGCTCGTGGGCTCTTCAGGACAACCCGGCGCATTTACCGAAGCGATCGTTCGTGGAATGGCAAAGTACTGCGAGAGACCGGTGATCTTGCCATTCTCCAACCCGACGGATCTCTCCGAGGCAATCCCCGAAGACATCGTTCACTGGACTGGGGGACGCGCACTGATTGCGACCGGCAGCCCGTTTGAACCCGTGACCTGGGAAGAGACGACCGTTCAGATTGGTCAGGGAAACAACGTCTTTATCTTCCCCGGCCTTGGACTGGGCGCGCTGTTATCCGGCGCGACTGAAGTAACTGAGAGTATGATCGGCGCCGCCGCCCACGCGTTGGCTGACACGGTGACAGACGATGAACTGGCGAGCGGGCTTCTGTATCCGGCCATATCCCGTTTGCGCGACGTGTCCGTTCACGTCGCCAAGGCTGTTATCGACCAGGCGGTGCAGGACGGCGTGAATACGATCGCAACGGCTGAAGACGGCCACGCGTGGATCGAGGCGACCATGTGGGAACCGAACTACCGAGATTACACCGCAGCCTGAGTTTATATCTAGCCTGCTGCGCCGATCACTCGTTTTTCCAGCTATCCATGATCAGCCCAGGCCCGAGGAATTAAGTTGCAGCGGATCATCTATATTGATCCCGCGGGTGAATTGCAATTTTCGGTCAGGATTCGCCAACTGGCCGACTAACCCTAACCAGTTACCGACGATCGCCTTGCCGGTATCGCCCCAGGTATTCTCCACATGCGTCTCCAGGTCTTTCTCGGGAAACTCCGGTACGCCAACCCCATCGCTCATGGCCTTCTCGGACCGTCCGATAAAATCATCGGCTATCTCGATGGCCTGATCTGAAAAATAATGCTCCGGATAAGGTGGTGCGGATTTCAGTTCGCCATCCAGAAAACGGAACACTTCTCGCTTGTATTCCTTGAGTAGGCTGCTGGCATCGTATTCCGGATGCCCTTGGAAATAGATGGTACGGATCTGGTCGGAACTGACCGCCAGGTGAACACCCGCCTCCTCGCTTTCCACTAGGACGGTGACTCCGGCCTGCTCGAGTTGAGATCTGGTGACCGCGTTGTAACGCGAATGTGGTGCATCGAAACGCGCGCTGATCCCTCTCATCAACGGGTGCTCGGGCCGGTTAACCGTGTGGCTGTATACGCCCCATTGCTTTCGCGGCAGAGGCTGCCGTTCGATGCCGTAATTGTGCTTGACTAGTGCGTGGGTAGCCAAGCACGAGCAGAGGATCGACGCGACATTGTCCTCGGCCCAGCGCGCCACCTCGATCAGCGGATCCCAGAACGCTTCCTGGTCCAGCGAAGGATTGGCCACATTGGCGCCAGTGATTATCAGAGCATCCAGTCCCCGCTCCGCCAAGGTGGCAAACTCGAGATAGTATCGATCGATGTGCTCCTTGGCACGAACTCCGCGATTAAGCTCCGGTATGGAGAAAGGGTAGACATAAAACTGAACCGTTTTCCGGCAACTGCCAACCAGCCCGATGAATTGCTGCTCGGTGGCTGTCAGGGCCGCATCCGGCATCATGTTGAGCAATCCGATGTGAAGCTCACGGATGTCCTGCTGACGCGCCTGCTCGACCGTCAAGACTTCCTGACCGCGCTCTCGCAAACGTAGAAACGTGGGCAAATCGTTATGTGCAACCAGGGGCATGAGCCTTTGACAGGCACCCTCTACTGCACCTGCTTACGCAGGTGATTCAGCATGTCGGACCGCGTGATCAAGCCGAGGAATACGTCGCCGTCGTTGACCGCTGCATAGGGTTGCGCCTGTAGAATCGATACGAGCGTGTTCAGCGGCATGTCCTTATCGACCGACACAAACGCCGTGTGCATCGCATCGCCCACCGGTGATTTCATCAGGCCCGGATGCCCGAATACATGGCGAATGATGTCGTCCTCTGTCAGGACCCCGACCAGACGATTCTCGTCCATAACCGGCAGCTGCGATATGCCCGCATTTCGGAGCCGGTTATGCGCGGTGGTTAGCACGTCTGTTGGACCGACCGTGATCGTCGCATGCTGCTCGTGAGGTCGGCCGACCAGATCGAGCAGATTGCCGGTCGGCGTTCTTTCGGTGAAACCCTGATCTTCCATCCAGAAGTCGTTGTAAAGCTTGCTCAGATAGCGGCTGCCCGTATCGCAGGCCAGCGTCACGACTCGTTTTTCCTCGGTCTGCTCGCGGCAATAACGCAATGCCGCCTCAAGCAATGTTCCGGTGGATGATCCTGCCAGTAGCCCCTCTCGGATCAGTAATTCGCGGGCCGCAGCAAACGACTCTGCATCGGTGATGGAATAAGTCGCGCTTACCGCGGACAGATCGGCGATCTCTGGAATGAAATCCTCGCCGATACCCTCCACCAGCCAACTGCCCTTGGATTCGAGCTTTCCGGTGTCAATGTATTCGGCTAGCACGGATCCTACCGGATCCGCCAATATCATCTTAACGTCGGCGCCTATTTTCTGGAAGTAGGAGGTCATGCCGGTAATCGTGCCACTGGTTCCGACGCCGACAACCAAGGCATCGAGACGCTCGTCCATTTGCTCCCACAGCTCGGGCGCCGTCGTCTCTTCGTGGGCCTTGGGGTTGTCGGGGTTATTGAATTGGTCGATGTAGTATGCGTTGCGTTCTGTTGCGATACTTTTCGCGAGGTCTTGGTAGTACTCCGGGTGCCCCTTCTCGACATCCGATCGGGTGATGATGATTTCTGCACCCATTGCCCGCAGATTGAAGATTTTTTCCTGGCTCATCTTATCCGGGAGCACGAGTACAAGACCATAGCCACGTTGGGACGCGACCAATGCGAGCCCGATTCCGGTATTGCCTGCGGTGGCTTCGACGATCGTGGCGCCGGGCTTGAGATCGCCGCGTTTCTCAGCCTCATTGATCATACTGAGCCCAATGCGGTCTTTTACAGACCCGCCCGGATTCATCAACTCCAGCTTCAAGTACAACTCGCAAGGTCCAGTATCCATGTTGTTAATTCTGAGCAGCGGCGTGTGCCCGATCATGTCCAGGACACTGTCATAAATCTTCATCAGAACTCCCGCTAGCGGCTGCGCCGCCTGCTCACAGGCCGGCGAAGACCCGTATCCCTGATCAGCGCATTCTACCCGCTTCCGTTCTACCCCAAGTCGTCCGGAGATCCCGACCGACGCCTCGATATCGCACCAGGAACGAACGGCGCATGGATTCCGGTTTTGGACAACCACGCGAGGAGCGGCTTGGGCTTAACGGAATTCACGATAGCTATTCGGCCGGAACTGACTTCTAAGTCAATGAAAACACATACTATATTACGTTAACAACTACTAGATATATACATATAATATGTAGTAATATAGCAGGCTGAGGAATGATAAGGAAGCCAATCGGAACCCCGATGCCGTTATCAAGATTGTTCAGAGACCACCCGGAATCCGTTGGTGAAACGTACGTAGAACACATGCGCGCAGCGCTGGCGTTCAGCCTCACGATGACTCGGGCCGCCGCATGCTGCGTCGTTCATGCGTTCCTGCCCTTTATGTTTACGAAGACGGGTAGCAGCGCCGTTGAGCGTCTCTCGAGAGCCATGACTCGGGCGCGCCAGCCCTATTCCACGAAACAGCCCCACGTAGACATCCCGGAACTTGCTCATACGAATCGCAGAAGGACCGGAACAGATTGTTAGCGGGCTAAACGGCCAGAGCGCCTACGCGGCCTGCCCCCGACGTGTCACTTGGCCTTCTCGATCGCCTCTCGCATAACCCGCGCATCCTGCCGGTTGCGGGTCTCGAGCATCGCGATCTGCCTGGCTCTGCGCACGTCACCATTGAAGCTCGGGCCAACGGCAAAGCGGTGATGAATTCGGGCAAGAAGACCGCTCGAATATGACGAATTCTGACGGCCGCTCTTACAGGGGGACGCGTTAGGCGACGGGGTTAACGGCGCCGCAGCGAAGGCAGTGCGACGAAAGTGCCGCCATTGCGCTGGCATAGCGCCCGCATCAGGATAGCGAAACGCGCCGCCGTCAGGAGTTCACCGTTCGTCACTTCGTAGTACACGGGGAATGCGATGGCGTGAATTCGGACCCGCCGCTGGCCGTCTGCGCCGGCATGGTTGCGTCTATCGACCTCTCTGACGACCGCATTGATGGACCCGGACGCGAAGTCGTCGCTATAGACATACAGGCTGATCTTCTTGTCGGGATCATAATAGGTCTCGATCGCCTCGAGGATACCTTCCCTCGGACTCGAGTTGGAAAAGGCGTTCCAGTTCTTCAGCCCATCGATAATGGCGTCACGTGTTCCTTGGGTATCTGGAATCCACTCATTGCGGTAGCTCTTGAACATGTACTCGCCCATGTCGTTTAGCACCTGGATCCCCTTGACCTGCGGATAGACTTCCAGGGTCTCGCGGAGCTGCTGCTGGACACGATTCCACGCGTAATTTTTCATGCTACCGGAAGTGTCAATGATGAAAATGATGTACTCGCTGTCGACCGGGATACCGCCGATCTTGTACTCGTCGGGGTCGGGTTTGTAGTCGGCCAATAGACGCTGCATCTCTTCCGTCAGCCGCTGCTTCGCTTCGGCGAGGCGTCCTGCGAGCTCGGCCGAGATGTCCGCATCGTCCTCTGTCGCGAGAAATTCCGCGCGTATCCGCGTCAGTTCCGCTTGGAGCGACGCTATCTGAGTCTCATCCTGATCCACATGCTCGATGGTGGACAACCGTTCACGCCGCACGACCTCGGTCTCACCGAGTATCTCGTGCAGCTCCAGCTGTAAGCGGGCGATCAATCCTTCCAGCTCGGCGTGGCTTTCTTCCAGCCGAATCGGCTCGAAGATCTTGGTCAAGACCAACAGCAGGATAATCGCGCCGAACCCGCAACAGATCACATCCAAGAACGCCATGCTGCCGGTGTCCACTTCACGTCTTCGACGCCTCATGGCCAATCCTCCGAAGGCGCGATCAGCGAACCGCCCGTGCTGAGCG
>Ga0209987_10001733_pt1 | contig 11954 bp, 15 predicted proteins | sample N074metaG_FD_182134 | JGI IMG/M metagenome (GOLD analysis project Ga0209987, IMG submission 182134) | Deep subsurface microbial communities from Kermadec Trench to uncover new lineages of life (NeLLi) - N074 metaG (SPAdes) (version 2) | ecosystem: Environmental > Aquatic > Marine > Ocean trench... | reverse complement strand
GCATCAATCGCGAATAAAAGAAAAGGGGACAGTGACCGTAACGAAATAAGGGGACAGTGACCGTAACTCTAAAGAGTTACGGTCACTGTCCCCTTATTTCGTGTCCCCTTATCTTTTACATTGTGTGTGTGGGCTTGTCGCCACCCAGAGCACCGGCTAGATAGTTTTCAATCTTCTTCTGCGTGTTGCCTTGATCCTGGTCGCTGAATTGCACTCCGATACCGGTCGTTCGCTTGCCCTGGGCACCTTTCGGTGTCATCCAGATAACCGTTCCGGCAACCGGAATTTTTTCATCCTCGCCCATCAGGTTCAGGAGCATGAATACTTCATCGCCGAGTCGATAAGAGCTGTTGGTCGGAATGAAGAGTCCACCGTTGACAACAAAAGGCATGTACGCGAGATACAGGGCGCTCTTGTCTTTAATCGTTAGTGTCAGTAGTCCTGGTTTACTCATTTCACCCTCATTAACTCCATTCCGTCCATTGGTGGCGCCAGCCCGCAATCCCTGAGGCCGTCGGCCCAATCGATCAACAGTCCTTCAAAGGTCGTCTGTACGTTATATGAGCCGCCAGACTGGCCGCGAAGCCGGTTGATTATGTCTAAATAGCAGAACAAATTTCGTCTGTCCATGCGCCGCAGCACAGAATCGTCGATTGCCAACCCGTCTGCCCTGTCGCGCCCGGCAGAGCACGCCAGAATTGCCAGTTTTATCTGTTGTGCCAGCCAATCGAGGACGAATCCGGGGTCGAATTTCGACCAACGCGCTGCGATTTCGATGGGCGAGCCTTCGCCCCTGCCCAGGACGGCCATATCCCTGGCCATGGCAACGTGTGTATCCAGATTCGCCAGTGCGTCAATCGCTGCCAGGGGTGCACCACCTGCGACGCGAAGTGCCTCAAGCCAGGTAGCACCCGGCTGGACGCCGTCCAGCCATTGCAATGCCACTGGCTCGCTCGGCGGCGCGAAGTCTATGCGTTGACAACGGCTGAATATAGTTGCCGGCAACTTCCCCACGCGATCGGCCACCAGGATCATCAGCGTGTCACCCGGCGGCTCCTCGAGCGTTTTCAACAGGCTGTTGGCTGCATTGATCGTCATGGCGTTCGCCGGCTCGATAATGGCTACCTTGGTGCCGCCCGCGAAGCTCGTCAGGCTTAAATGCCTTACCAGCTCACGAATCTGCTCAATGCCAATGGCCTGCTTGTCCTCCGGGACGGAAATCCAGGTCATGTCAGGGTGTTGGGGCGTCATGTGTGGATAACTCGGCAACAACGCAGCGGGTTCGATTCCCAGACGCTCAGACCCCATCCACGCGGCGGCGGCCCGTTTGCCCAGGCCCCTACGTCCGGCCAGTAAAACGGCATGCGGCAGGCGCCCCTGTTCCCCCTGAGTCAGCCAGGACCGTGCGAATTCCTTATGCCAAATAATATCCATATAACAATGCGTTATAGATCTTTATTAATGTTAACTAGAAGCAATGAGCTTCTCCGCAAGCAGCACTATATCGGCCCGCACGTCGGCCCGGTTACGGTTAGCGTCGATAACGCTAAAGCGTCCCGGCTCTGCATTCGCGAGCTGCAAGTAACACTCGCGCGCGCGTTCGAAAAAGTCGTGTTGCTCCCGCTCAAACCTGTCCGGCGCACCGCGTTTGTTGGCTCGTTCCATGCCAACCTCCACAGGTGCGTCCAGCAGTATGGTCAGGTCCGGCCAGGTATCGCCATGCACCCAATCGGCCAGCCGATCGATGGTATCCATGGGTATGCCGCGCCCACCGCCCTGGTAGGCCCGGCTGGAGTCCGAGAATCTGTCACATACGACCCATTTGCCTGCTTCCAGGGCGGGCAAAATGACGTTGTTTACGTGTTGCGAACGCGCAGCGAATACCAATAATAGTTCCGCTATTTCAGACATTTGTTCGTCACCATGCCCAACCAGCAGTTCCCTGATCTCTTCGGCCAGTGGTGTTCCGCCTGGCTCGCGCGTCGTAAGCACTTGCCGCCCGGAGGCTTCAATACAATTCACCAGGACGTCAATGTTGGTCGACTTGCCAACGCCTTCGATGCCTTCAAATGAAATGAATTTACCGCGCTCCAAGTCAGCTCCCGGTGTGGCGTTGCAGGCGCAGTCTGCGCAGATACTCGGCGACCGCCGCGTCGTGCTGTGCCTTCGTCTCTGAGAATTTGTGGCTGCCGTCGCCAAGGCCAGTGGCGACAAAATAAAGTTCAGTGCCATCAGCGGGATTCAACGCAGCAGTGATTGCCGCCCTGCCCGGCATTGCGATGGGTGTTGGTGGCAAACCATGGCGCGTATAGGTGTTGTAAGGGGTATCCGTTCGCAGATCCTTGCGAGTCAGATTGCCGTTGAATCCGGGGCCAATACCGTAAATGACAGTGGGGTCGGTCTGCAATCGCATACGCTTTTGCAGCCGCCGCGCGAAAACACCCGCAATTTTCGATCTTTCGTCAGCTTTGGCAGTCTCTTTTTCCACGATCGAGGCCAGCACCAGCGCTTCGTATGCAGAATCGACCACTGTGCTGCCACTGCGTGTCTGCCATGCGGCGGCAAGCACATCTTGCATCAATTCATAGGCCTGTCCAAGCAACGCCGCGTCACTTGTGTTGCGTGCAAAGCGGTAGGTTTCGGGCAGGAACAATCCTTCAGGATGAGTGACGTCCGCGCCAAGCGAATCCAGCAGCGCGGGCCAGTCTTCCTCCGTTAATTCAGCGGCAATCGCTTCATGAGCGTGCAAGGCCCGCAATAGATCGCGATGCGTCCATCCTTCCACTATGGTAAACGCATACAGCCTGACCGCGCCGCTGGTAAATTGCTGCAGCAAGGACATCGGGGTCGCGCCCGTTTCAAGCAGGTATTCACCTGCCTGTATTGCGCTCGCTTGTTTGGTCCAACGCACGTACAGCTGAAACCAGCGATCGCCATCAATAACACCAGCGGCGATGAGACCGCGCGTGACTGACAGGAATGAACTTCCCGCGGGAATCTCGAAATCCAGGCCTGCTTCTGCTATCGAAAGTGGCGTGGTCATGAATCGATTGACCTGAATGACAACTGTTGCAAGCGTCAATGTCGCGACCAGCAGTAGCGCTACGAGTGGTTTGATCCAGCGCTTCACAGCCGGCACTCCGGCACGCCACAAGCGCTTACGCACTCCATGACATTGCGCGTCGTTGCGCCAACAGACCAGCTTATCTCGCCACAGCTTCTTAGCGGCAATATGCCAAACTGACTGTTCGTAATGAATACTTCATCGACGGATGCCAGGTCCTGCCATTCAACAGTCGCGTCAGAAACGCCAATATCGTGCTTTTCCAGCGTCGCAATTACATGGCGCCGCATAACACCCTCAACGCCGCATTGATCCAAGGCCGGCGTCGAGATGCGATTTTTGATGACGAAAAACACGTTGCTCATGGTACCGCAGATGATGATGCCGCTCGCATCCATTGTCAGGCCTTCAAACAAGTTTTGCTCGATGAGCTCGGAGCGCGCAAGAACCTGCTCGAGCCGATTCAGCGTCTTGAGACCGGCCGTAGCCGATCCCGTGGCAAGCCGCGTCTTGCAAATCTGCGTGTCGACACCGACCCGATAATTCGACTTCGGCAGCGGAGTTGCGTGAGATACACCGAACCAAATCGACGGGTCGCTGATGTATTTCCTGCCGTAACCCCGATGACCGGTGCCACTGCTAACAATGATTTTCACAATACAAGAGTCGCTCGCGGCGCTGCTTTGGGCCAGCACTTTTTGCAGCGATAGTCGTAACTGTTCATGGTCTGGCATTGCCATGCCAAGACACTCGCAGCCTCGGTCCAGGCGATCGAGATGATAGTGCCACAGGCGCGGCTTGCCGCCACGTATGGCGATGGTTTCAAACAGACCATCACCGTACTGAAAAGCCCGCTCGTCAAGCGATGCCACAGCACTGTGCACATCGTCCCTGAACCAGTCCGTCATTGTGATAACGCTCGCAACATGCCTTTGGCTTTGGCACGCGTTTCTTCGAGTTCAGCCGCGGGCTCGGAGTCGGCGACAATGCCCGCTCCTGCCCGGAACGAAACACTGTTACCTTGCGCAACGATCGTGCGTATCAGGATATTCAGATCCATGCTGCCGTCGCGATTGAGGTAACCAAAGGAGCCTGTGTATGCGCCGCGGGGGCCTTCCTCAAGCTCGTTGATTATCTCCATGCAACGCACTTTGGGACAGCCTGTAATGGTGCCCCCGGGGAAAACCGCCGCTATAGCCGCCCCTGGAGTCACGTCAGCGCGTAACTGCCCCCGGATATTTGAAACGATATGATGGACATGAGCATAGCTCTCCAGAATCATCATCTCATCGACCTCTACCGTGCCCGCCTCGCATACGCGTCCAATATCGTTGCGCTCCAGGTCAATGAGCATTACATGTTCGGCGCGCTCTTTAGGGTGCGCGAACAACTCCGTTGATAGGTCCGAGTCCGCGCCGCTGTCGTCATCGCGTGGCCGGGTCCCGGCTATCGGTCGTGTCGAAATCGTGCCATCACGTACTTGCAACAGGCGCTCTGGCGAAGATGAGATAATTGACACGTCCTGCCAATGTGCGATACCTGCGAACGGGCCGGGATTCGTTTTGCAGAGTGCCGCATAAATATTTTCTGAGCTGAGATCAGCGGCAAGAGTTGCAGACCATTGTCGTGAGAGATTCGCCTGGTAAATGTCCCCGGCCGCAATATGTTCCTTCGCCCTGTCGACAGCCGACGTGAAATGCTGCGCTGGTTCCTCGACGACTGTCAGTGCCGCATCGTTGCTCTCGTTCGCGTTCGTCGCAGGACCGGCGATATCGGCAATATCCGCAAGCAGTTGCTCGTAAGCGACAGGATCGTTTTCCTCGCGGACAAGCGAACACGAATTTTCTTCATGATCGAAGATCAACGCTGCCGGGCAACGTACCGCAAATGCCGTTGGCAAGAGTGTATCGTCATAGAGACTTAGCCCCGGCTCAATTTCCTGCGCAAGTTCGTAGCCAAGATACAGAAACCAGCCACCGTGAAATGGCAGCAGGCTATCGGTTGTGTCCAGCCGTTCCTCAGACCACCAGCGATCCAGTGCTGGCAGAAACTGCGTCTCGCAGGCCTGCACATTGCCGCTCAGGGAACCTGCCTGTTGCAGGACCAGCGAGTCTCCGGGGAAAGCAAACAAGATATCGAAGCGGCCAATATTGCCACCGCGCGTCGTACTCTGGAGCAAAAAAGGATAGCGCGCCGGAAATGCCTGATTGAGCTGCCGTAGCTCGTCGGGACCGGAGACCTGGTTCAGGACTTCAGTCAATGGCTCGAAAAATCAAGCTTCCGTTCGTGCCGCCGAATCCAAATGAATTGGAGATGGCCGTCTTGACCTTTGCGTCGCGCGCCACATTCGGCGTGTAATCCAGATCGCACTCGGGGTCTTGATTGTCCAGATTGATGGTCGGCGGGATGACCTGATTCTTGATGGCCAGTGCACAAAATATTGCCTCTGCTGCACCAGCGGCACCCAGCAGATGACCGGTCGTTGATTTGGTCGAACTAACGACAAGTTTGCGGGCGGCGCTGCCGAACGCCCGTTTGATGCCATTGGTCTCGCCGATATCTCCTGCCTGCGTCGACGTACCATGGGCATTCAGGTAGTCGATATCCGCGGGCTCAATGCCGGCGTCTCGAATTGCTGCTGTCATACACTTGCGCGCGCCCTCCCCATCCGCTGGAGGCAGGGTAATGTGGTAGGCATCACCGCTCATGCCGAAACCGATCAACTCTGCATAGATCTGCGCGCCGCGTGCTTTGGCGTGTTCGAATTCTTCCAGTACAACGCAGCCCGCGCCATTGCTCAACACGAAACCATCGCGATCAATGTCATAGGGGCGGCTTGCTGCTGCGGGGTCGTCATTGCGTGTTGACATTGCCCGGGCGGAACAGAAACCACTCATCGCCAGTGGCGTCGTTGCGTACTCCGATCCACCAGCGAGCATCACCTCCGCGTCGCCGTGCGAAATAATTCTGCCCGCCAGTCCGATGCAGTGCGTGGAAGTCGCGCACGCAGTAACGATTGATATATTCGGGCCCGTTATGTGCTGCAGGATGCTGGCCTGGCCGGAAATCATATTGATAATGCTTCCGGGAATGAAAAATGGCGATACTTTGCGTGTGCCACCCGCGAGCAGCTTGTCATGATTGTCAGCAATGGTCTTGATTCCACCGATGCCAGCGCCCATTGCCACGCCGATTGTGTGACCGTTCTCTGCTGTGATTTCCAGGCCGGCGTCCGCGACTGCGTCCATTGACGCTGCGACGCCGTAATGAATAAACGGATCATTCTTGCGTTGGTCTTTCTTTGACAGGTAGGTGTCGACATCGAAGTCCTTGACCAGGCCCGCAATACGGGTCGGCAATCCACTGGTGTCGAACTCGTCGATCAAACTGATCCCGGACACGCCATTGCAGACATTGTCCCAGGCGTCGTCGAGCTTGCTGCCGACCGGAGAAATGATTCCCATGCCGGTGATTACAACGCGTCGTTTGCTCAATGTCTGTCCGTTTTGGAGTGGCAGAACTGCCGTTCGGAACTGAAGAAATGGCGCGACGACAAGCGTCGCGCCGAACCTCTTAACCCTCGCTTTGGCGAGCGGTTACAAAGTCGATAGCCAGTTGAACCGTGGTGATTTTCTCGGCGTCCTCGTCCGGAATTTCGGTTTCGAATTCCTCTTCGAGAGCCATTACCAGCTCGACAGTGTCCAGCGAATCTGCGCCGAGATCATCGACGAATGAGGCACCGTTTGTTACCTCGTCTTCCTTAACACCAAGTTGCTCGGCAACGATCCTCTTAACCTGTGCTTCGATACTGCTCATGTTGTTGCTTCTCCTGAGAAGACCCTAAATATTCAGAATGGCCGGCCTGATGAGGCGCTCAATTTGGCCTGAAAACACGACCGATTTATAGCTAAGTCCTTGATTTTTCAAGCAGCACCCCGGTCGTGGGGGGCTATTGTATGTGAATAGCCCATGGCAATCTACAGATGCGGCGTCTTTAATGTGCGTGGCCGCTAAGCAACCGTCAATCCATCACCATGCCGCCATTGACGTGCAAGGTCTCCCCGGTGATGTAGGCGCCGCCGCCTGAGGCGAGAAACAGCACCGCGCTGGCGATGTCGGCGCCTTCGCCAAGTCGTCCCAGTGGTATCTGGGACAGCATGCTGGCACGCTGAGCCTCTGCCAGTCCCTTGGTCATATCGGTGTCGATAAATCCCGGCGCGACAACATTGACGGTAATACCACGCGAGCCGATTTCACGGGCAAGTGACTTGGAAAAACCGATCATGCCCGCTTTGCTCGCCGCGTAATTGGCCTGGCCCGCATTACCCATGACCGCGATCACCGAAGCGATACTGATGATTCGGCCTTTTCTGGCTTTCATCATGCCGCGCACGCAGGCTTTGCTGAGCTTGAACAATCCCGTGAGATTCGTTGCCATGACGTCGTCCCACTCTTCCTGTTTCATGCGCATGAGCAGGTTATCCCTGGTAATGCCCGCGTTGTTTACCAAAATGCTCGGGCTGCCTTCGTTCGACTGCACGTCCTTCACTGCGGCCTGAACCGACTCGTCGTCGACAACATTGAGGACTATGCCTCGGCCCTTACCATCAAGAGCGGCACTAATTCCGTCTGCTCCGCTCTGCGTAGTTGCCGTGCCAATGACCTTAGCGCCTGCGCCAGCCAGTGCCTGGGCGATGGCCGCGCCAATGCCGCGTGAAGCGCCTGTAACAAGCGCAACCTCGCCTGCCAGTGCGTCTGAACTGAAGAGTTTGCTCATTTGGAATCCTTGGAATTGATCGTCATAGCTGCAATGCTTTCTGCAGCCCGGTATTTGAATCGATGAATGCAACCGGCGTGCCTTTATCGATGCGACGTATCAGGCCTGCAAGAACCTTTCCCGGGCCGCACTCGATAATAGACGTCGCTCCAGCTGCGATGATTGCCTGCACAGTCGCGACCCATTGCACCGGGCCGTAGACCTGCCGCGCCAACCTGCTGCGAATGTCGTCCGCGTCCCCGTATGGTGTCGCGTCCGTTGCCGCCACCACCGTGATTCGCGGCGTGTGGAACGCGGTGTCGGCCAGGGCTTCGGCCAGTGCTTCACCAGCGCCGACCATCAGTGACGAATGCGAGGGTACGCTAACCGGCAACATTATGGCTCGTCGCGCGCCAGCTTCCTTAGCCCGTTCCACGACGCGATCCAATGCTTGCCTGTGACCCGCAACGACGACCTGGCCGGGCGAATTGAAATTCACCGCTTCGGCAATGCCGATTCCGGAGGCCTCATCACATGCCGCGATAACTGCAGCATCGTCAAGGCCAAGTATCGCAGCCATCGCACCGTCTCCGGAGGGCACCGCGTCTTGCATCAGCTGGGCCCTGCGCATCACGACCTTCATCGCCTCCTCAAACCCCAGCGCAGCCGCGCAAACCAGCGCCGTATACTCGCCGAGGCTGTGTCCCGCCATTTGTGTCGGCTCGACGCCTCCGGCCGTTTGCCACACCCGGTACGCAGCGACACCGGCGGTGAGCATCGCTGGTTGAGTGACAAGCGTTGCCGATAGTTTTTCCGCAGGACCCTCTTGAATCAATTGCCACAAGTCGTAGCCGAGAACCGCGCTCGCCTGCGCATAGGTCTGTTGCACCACTGGATATTCGGCGGCCAGATCGGCTTGCATACCCACCGACTGGGAGCCCTGCCCCGGAAAAACCATTGCTGCTGTCAATATCCTCTCCGTTTGCTCGGAATCACAGGCCGCGCATTATAACGACGCGCGTGGCTGGACTCTAATCCGCGTCAGTAATCCACCCAGGACGCCCCCGGCAGCGCCATAAAGGTGCGCATCAACGATGACTGGTCCTCCGGACGTTGTCTCAGACCCGGGCAACGGCCCATTGAACTGCTCCCAAGCCAGTTTCGCGACGATCAGGGCGGCCAATATGACTGTTTCTGCGTTTAAGTCGCGCAGTCGAACCAGAATGCCGGCCACCAGCAGGCCGTGCAACAAACCAGAGAGTCCTACATACCAGGTCAATTCCGGGTTCAGAAACCAAAAACAGACATCTATTGTGGCGATAGCAACAGCGGCAATCAGGAGCCACGCCAGCGGCGAATACGCCGCTCCAACCAGGTACCAGACCAAGATCAATCCTGCACTGTTCAAGGCGAAATGTGACCAGCCCAGGTGCGTCAGGTGGCCGCTCAGCAGACGCCACAATTCACCGGCGGCGATGCCGTCACGATCGAAGCGCAGCCATTCCATACCGGAATCTCCGCTCAACATAAGGCCGGTCGCAATAAGTATCACCAGTGCGACGCCAGCCAAGCCTGATCGCCAATCTGCACCAGCGCCTGTCTCTTTGTATAACCCCATGTTTGGTATACTGACGTTTATATTATTAGAGAGTCAATTCGGCATTGCCTTAACAATGCCCTGGAGCCCGGATAGTGACTGCATACTCGACAGCATGGCGCGCAATTGCGCGGCAACGTGGATTTACCCTCATCGAGATCATGGTCGTTGTGATTATTATCGGCATTCTGGCTGCGATCGTTGCGCCCAATGTCATCGGCCGCGTTGACGATGCGCAGATTACGAAAGTGCGTGCCGAGATTTCAAACATCAATACAGCGCTCAAGTTTTATCGGCTGGATAACTTCGCCTATCCGACCACCGATCAGGGACTCGAAGCCCTGGTTGCGAATCCAGACGACCCCAATGTCAGAAACTGGAAACCCGGTGGTTACCTGGAGCGCCTGCCGCGAGATCCGTGGGGCAATCCCTACTTGTACCTGAACCCCGGCAATAACGGCGCGATCGATATCTACACGCTGGGACGAGACGGTCGCCCGGACGGTGAAGGTATGGACGCCGATATTGGCAACTGGGACGTGTATTAGGTCGCCACCCTCTTTTGGGCACCCTACCCCAAATGCAAACTTACAATCGTACGGCTGGCTTCACGCTGATCGAAATTCTCGTTGTCGTTGTCATCATTGCAACAATTTTATCGATAACGTTATTGTCTTTCGGCGTTCTCGACAATGACCGCGTTCTGCGCACCACAGGCCAACGTCTTGCGGCACTGGTTGAAGTCGCCCAGGACGACGCCGTCATGCAGGGTCGGGAATTCGCTTTGGAATTTATGACGTCGGGCTATCGTTTCGTTGAATACGATGCGTTGACAGGCCAATGGAACGAAATTTCACGAGACGACGCTCTGCGGCCCAGAACGCTCCCGGAAGACGTGGAGTTCGAGTTATATCTCGAAGACAGACGGATTTTATTGAATGACGACGCGATGCCGTTTGAAGACGACGAAAAGGATGTTGGCCGCAACGCGATGGACCTGTACGCGCCACACTTGATGATGTACTCGAGCGGCGACACAACTCCGTTTGAGTTGCACATCGTGCGTCGCTACGACGATCAGCTCTTTATTGTCCGCGGCGACGCACTCGGCGGGATCGAGTTCGGGGCGGAGGAAGACGACTAGCTCATGAACGAACGGCGCTGCAAAGGATTCACCTTGATTGAAGTCATGGTCGCTCTGTCGATCGTCGCTTTGTCGCTTACGGCCGTTGCGGCCAGCATGGTGCAAATGATCGACGCTGCCAATACGATGCGCGATCGCACTTACGCGAGTTGGATCGCGCAAAACAAGATCACGGAAATACGGCTCGCGGCTGACGCTCCGGAGGTCAGTGCCAGCAGTGGCGAGGTCGACTACGCAAACACAACGTGGGAATGGCGAGCGGTTGTCTCGGAAACCGGTGTTGAGGATCTTTTTCGTATCGACGTAAGCGTCACGCTGGCGGGCAACGAGCATACCATTCGGTCCGTTACAGGGTTTGTCGGACTGCCGAGTGCACCCGGCGAAGCGAATCGGGCCTGGAGCCGACAATCTCCTGGCCGCGGAGTGAAGCAATGAAGCTTGCTTCATCGCGCGGATTCACACTCATCGAAGTGATGGTTGCGATGGCCATATTCGGCGTCATGACGGTGCTTGCCTATATGTCTCTGGGCCAGACATTGGCGAATGCGGCGCTACTGACCGCGCGTATGGACCGCTTGCAGGCTATTCAACGAACCATGCGCTTTATCGGCAATGACCTGTTGACTGCAGCGCCCCGCCCAGTGCGCTCGGAATTGGGCGATTCCTATTTGCCGGCGGTGCAAGTCACTGCGAGCAATGATTACTTGCTGGCTATTACTCACGGAGGCTGGCCGAATCCTGCGGGCTTGCCACGCAGCACCATGCAGCGATCCGTTTACTTGTTGCAGGAAGACAAGCTGCTGCGTGTATACAACACGGTCCTCGACGCAACGTATTCGAATAATGCGATTGCCACCGAAATTCTGGATGGTGTGGTGAGCCTCGAGTTTCGCCTGCTCCAGGACAATCTTGAGACGATCAATCAGTGGCCGCCGTTAGGTGCTCAAGGTGCATATGCATTGCAGGTACGGCCACGTGCAGTGGAAATAATCCTGACGTTGGAGGACGAAGGAGAAATCCGCCGCATCATCGAGGTCGCGTCATGAAGACCGCACAACACAAACGTGGTGTCGCGTTGATCACCGCAATGTTGATTACCGCGATTACCGGTTCGCTGGCGGCGGGCCTGGCGTGGAACAGTGCTCTCGACGTACGCCGGACCATGGTGCTGCTGTTTCACGAGCAAGGCGTGCAGGTGGTACTAGGGGCGGAAAGCTGGATGCGCAATATCTTGCGCGACGACCTTGCTGCAGGGGAGACCGATCACCTGGGCGAGCTCTGGGCGAGTGACTTGCCAGGATTGCCGGTGGAAAGTGACACCGTGCAGGGCGTTGTCACAGGCAAGATCGAGGACTTGCAAGGCCGCTTCAACGTGAATAATCTGATTGATCAG
>Ga0209987_10001730_pt1 | contig 11964 bp, 15 predicted proteins | sample N074metaG_FD_182134 | JGI IMG/M metagenome (GOLD analysis project Ga0209987, IMG submission 182134) | Deep subsurface microbial communities from Kermadec Trench to uncover new lineages of life (NeLLi) - N074 metaG (SPAdes) (version 2) | ecosystem: Environmental > Aquatic > Marine > Ocean trench... | reverse complement strand
GACGGGCGCAGGCTGATGCGATGCGCGCCTTGTTCGCTGACGTCACCATCGATCGTGCACTGTGTTCCGGCCTGCGTCGAACCCGGGAAACGGCAAGCCGTGTTCTTGGAAATCGTGAAATCGAGATTGAAATCCATGCGGAATTCGAGGAAATCCGGCCGGCAACAGACGAAGTTCCAGTCGAACTCGACCTGGTCAAGCATGTTGCTTTCAGTCATTGGCGCGCGACCGAGACTGGCAGCCGGTTTCTCGGCGGTGAACTGTACGCCGACTTCTACCAGAGAATTTCGGCGGCGATGGATTCGTTCACCAGCGATCCGGATTGGCACAACCTCGCGATATTTGCTCACGGTGGCACGAATGCGGCAATCCTCGGTTGGACCTCCGGCCTGGGCCTGTCAGCTTTTGGTACGATTGACCAGGCAACCTGTTGCCTCAATGTTCTCGACTTCGATTTTTCTGCCGGCGACCAGCGACTGCTGCGCAAGGTGATCCGGGCGATGAACATTACCGCCGATGATCCGACCAAAAGTGGCAGGCATTCGAGTGGCATGGAGTCCCTGGCGCGACGCTTGATGAAATTCAAAAACTAACGGCACTGCTTCGATCGAATTGCAGTCAACTTTCTCAGATCCGCCTCCATCTTTTCGCCTTGTTTGCGCGTATATCCCTGGCGCATCTTTGAGTGAATTTGCTCAATTTTCTGCCTGGTCTTTTCGCATTCCGCTTTTGAGCAATACTCGTGCGCCGAAACAGAGCGGATAATGAGCAGGCTTAATGCAATAACAGTCAATCCTCGCATAGCACAGTCCTTTATATTAGTTGGTCGTGCGCGGAAGAGTTAGCTCAGTGGTTCCTGTTATCAAGCAACATTTGTGGTGCATTCGGCCAAAAAAGACGCAGCGACACCTGCCGCATTTTCTGCGGTATATTGATTCGTCAGGAAATCAGACGCTGCGACCGACCAGGGGATATGACTTATGGCTGACACCGATGATTTCACCTATCCGGGCAACAAGGCGACCGTGACATGGAATGGCAAGCTCTGTATTCACATCGGAGAATGCGGACGCGCTGAGGGCGAACTGTTCGTCGGCGGGAGGAAACCGTGGTGTCAGCCGGATCTCGCGTCAGACGACGAAACGGAGGATGTTGTACTGCGCTGCCCGACTGGGGCGTTGTCGGCAAAATTCGACGACGGCTCACGGGTTGAACAGGCGCCCGCAATAAATACGATTCAGGTCGCCTACAATGGCCCGTTGTTTGTTCGCGGTGACCTGCAGATCGATGACGCACCTGCAGATGTGCCCGGCCTGAAATTTCGTGCCGCGCTTTGCCGGTGCGGCCAGTCAAAGAACAAGCCGTACTGCGACAACAGCCACCTGGATTCAGGTTTCAGCGACTACGGTGCGGTTGGCAGGGCGGGCGACGCTGGCGCCAATGCCGGGGGCCCGTTGCAGGTGAAGCCTGCGCCGGATGGACCGCTCCTGATCAAAGGCAACGTTACCCTGGTCAGCAGCAGCGGGCGGGAATCCTGGCGCGGCAGCCAGGCTGCGTTATGCCGCTGTGGCGCTTCGAATAACAAACCATTTTGCGATGGACAGCACAAAAAAGTGGGGTTCAAAAGCGAGTAAATAAATAATGAACATAAAAACGGTTTACCTGGTACTGGAAATAGTCGGAGCGATTTTTCCGTGTAACGGCAAACGGGAATGTGTCCGGGACGCCTGGTTCGAGGATCGCAATTGAGTGAAGAATCCAGGGGTACGATCATCATCACGGGCGCGAGCCGGGGGATCGGCGCTGCAACGGCGCTGATGGCCGCGGCTGCGGGCTATGATGTTTGCGTCAACTACCGGCGGGACAGGGATGCAGCCGCGGCAATCGTGAGGCGGATTCTGGGTTACGGTCACCGGGCAATCGCCGTGGCCGCGGATGTCAGCATCGAGGACGACGTCAGGATGCTGTTCGACATGGCCGAGAACCAACTGGGATCGATGACGGCCCTGGTAAACAATGCGGCAGTTCTGGAAACGCGGACTGATTTTTCCGGCATCGATGTGGCACGGCTGGAACGAATACTGAAGGTCAACGTAGTTGGCTGCTTCTTGTGTGCACAAGAGGCTGTCAAAAGAATGTCGCTTGCGAATTGCGGGAGCGGGGGCGGCATCGTTAACGTTTCCTCGGTTGCCGCACGGACTGGCGCGCCGCACGAATATATTGACTATGCAATGTCAAAAGGCGCGCTTGACTCCATGACAACAGGACTTGCAGGCGAGGTGGCCCCGCTTGGAATCAGGGTCAATACTGTCAGGCCGGGCTTTATCATCACAGATATGCATGCAGATGGCGGTGAGCCTGGTCGCGTCGATCGGCTGAGCAGCAGCATTCCCCTTAAGCGGGGTGGTGAACCGGAAGAGGTTGCACGCGCCATTATGTGGCTGCTTTCCGACGCAGCCGCTTATGCTGTCGGTTCGGTAATCGATGTCACCGGCGGCATTTAGCTGATTCGCATGACAGGTATTTCAACCGGCTTCGATCCGATCGCCGTTGCGAATGCGAGAGTGCTGATTCTCGGCAGTTTGCCCAGCCAGCAATCCCTGCAGAAGCGCGAATATTACGCCAATCCACAAAATGCCTTTTGGCGCGTGATGGGCGAACTGTTTGATGCAGGCCCGGATATCTCCTATCCGAACAGGGCAGAAAAGCTGCGGCGCTGCGGCATCGCGGTATGGGATGTTCTGCAATCCTCTGTCAGACGTGGGAGCATGGATGCGGCGATCGACCTGACGAGTGCAACAGCGAACGATTTTCAGTCGTTTTTTGACGAGCATCCAATGCTGGAACTGATTTGCTTCAACGGGAAAAAAGCGGCGGAGTTGTACGAGCGGCTTGTAACGGCGCAAGGAATCATTAGTATCGGCAATATTGCTTTCAGGACGATGCCATCGACAAGTCCGGCATACGCGTCGATGAAATTTGACGAAAAAGTCCGCCACTGGTCTGTTATTCGCTGGCAGCAGGAATTGCGAGCTTGAGGCGGCGAGATTTGCCACCGGGTTAGAAAATATTTTCATGAAGGGATTTGCGATGGCAGATAAGCTGACGATAGATCGGTTGCACCAGGTAGCGCTGACGACAAAAAATATCAGTCGTTCGTGTGAGTTTTACCGGGATACGCTTGGTCTGAAGCAGATAGAGGTGATTGATCCGCCGGGCCTCGCATTTTTCGATGTTGGCGGTGTGCGCCTGTCGTTGATGCAAGACGCGGGTGCAGAACCATCGAATTCGGTGATTTATTTCAGGGTGTCCGACATCGATTCCGCGGTCGAAGTGCTGAAGCAAAAGTCTGTCAGCCTGGAACAGGAACCGGAACTGGTGTTCAAGGACGAGGAAGGTCAGTTTGGAGAGGCCGGCGAGGAAGAGTGGATGGCATTTTTCCGCGATCCGGATGGTAATCTTCTCGCACTGGTTTCCCGAAAAAAATCCTGACCGAACGGTCCAGTCGCGGGCAACTGACGGTACTCCGGTCAATCTGGCCGGAATCATGCAGTTTTACTAATAATAAGGAGACACCGATGATCGGGTACGTAACGCTTGGCACAAACAAAATGGATGAGGCTGCCGCATTTTACGATGCGCTGCTGGGAACTCTTGGTGCGAGTCGCATGATGGAGGCCGAAAATTTCATTGCCTGGTCGGCCGGCGCGGGCGCGCCGGCGATCTCGATAATCAAGCCGAATGACGGAAATGCCGCCACAGTCGGCAATGGCGTCATGGTCGCAATAGCGGTGGATTCTTCCGGGAAGGTCGACGCCCTGCACGCCAAGGCGTTGGAACTTGGAGGAACGGACGAAGGTGCGCCTGGCTCACGGATGGATAATTTCTACGCCGGTTATTTTCGTGACCTGGATGGCAACAAGCTCAATGTCTTCTATATGAGTCATGGTGAATAGGTAAATCGATTGGGGCTGGCACCGACAAAGTACCGGCCTTTTTTGAAATATATTCGCGCGCTGGGGCGAGCTCCTACAAATATTCCAAGAATCATTAGCAAATTCGCAGGAGCCCTTCCTCAGCGGGTGATCCAGATTATAAGGCGTTATTGCCGGTCTCGCCGGTCCTGATCCGGCAAACGTGCTCAAGTGGCGTCACGAAAATCTTGCCATCGCCGACTTTGCCGGTTTTGGCACTGTTAACAATCGCCTCGATGACTTCTTCGACACGATCATCGGCGACCGCAACTTCGATTTTCGCCTTAGGCAGGAAATCGACAACGTATTCGGCGCCGCGATAAAGCTCCGTATGCCCGCGTTGTCGGCCAAACCCCTTGACCTCACTGACCGTCATGCCCTGCACACCGACTTCACTCAAGGCATTCCTGACGTCATCCAGCCGAAAGGGTTTCACGATTGCTGTTACTAGTTTCATGCTTTCCGATCCTGGAAATAACTTCTTGAATTCATGGTTGGCCTGTTACAGAAAAACGGTACCACCATCGACCATGATTGTCTGCCCGGTCGTCAGCTTGCTGTGATCACTGCCAAGAAAGAGCACGGTGCCGACGATGTCTTCCGTCTCCAGTGGCTTCCTGATCGCCTGCTGGGAGAGTGTGACGTCGACGATTTTCTCGCGTTTATCCCCGAATACTTCGCTGGTCGCGTCCGTGTTCACTACGTTTGGCGCAACCGCGTTAACGCGAATATTGTAGCGACCCAGTTCCCTTGCCAGTCCGCGCGTCGCCCCGATGACGGCCGCCTTCGAAGCCGTATAGTGCAGGCCGTTGGGCATTCCGTATACGGCTGCGAGCGACGTGATATTGACGATTGATCCACCGTCCTGCTGCTTCATCGCGGGCAAAACTGCCTTGCAACACTGCCATATACCCTTGACATTGACGTTCATCACCGCATCCCATTCCGCCTCGTCGAGTTTGTGAAATGGTGCGAATGTCAGGCTGCCGTAAAGGGCTGCGTTGTTCACAAGGACGTCTATGCGGCCGAATTGCGCTACAACTGCCGCAGCCATGTCTGCAGTACTTTCGGCGCTCGTAACGTCAGTTTTTGTCGCGATGCCGGCGCTGCCTTCCTGCTCGATAATCTTCAGTGTCTCGCTGCAATCGCGCAGATCGTTGACCGCGACCTTTGCCCCCAGGCGTGCGAATTGCCGTGCATACTCCTGCCCAAGGCCCCGCGCAGCCCCGGTCACGATGACCACTTTGTTTTCGAAATTCATTAGCGGATCCACCACTGAATACAGGTCGCCATGCTAACAATCCGTACCGGTTATGTGTACAACTGGCAGACTGCTGATAACAGGTGCTTGCCGGTCATCGATTGTGGCTATGGTCAACAGGCTGGGCTGGCTGCGGCCAATGGGATAGATCCAACTATCGGAAAAATGACAAGTTTTTCTTCAACTATGTCAGTATTACAGCAACCGGATGGGCCGCTACCGTTGGGCCAAGAAAAATAATCGTGCGCAGTAAATTTGAATCCCCGGACTGGCATAATGCTGTCGCCGGCATTATTTCGTCGACGAAGGCGGGCACGACCGCATCCGGATTGATTGCGGCGATCGAGTCCGTTGTCGATCATGAAGGAACCTGCCTGATTGCATTTCACAACGATGCTCGCCCGATCGTGTTGCATCACACACTGGAACCGGCAGGCAGAAAGCACTACCTGGAACGCTACCTGGCAGGCCCTTACCTGCTCGATCCGCTTTATCAATTGGCGATTCGCAAAAAGATACCAACCTTGTGCCGGTTCCGCGACCAACTACCTGACCGTTTTCGCTCGAGTGAGTATTACCGGCAGTATTGCGAACGCACGCACCTGCTGGATGAAATGGACTATCTGACGCAGGTCTCAGGTCAGACGACCGTCGTGCTGGTAATCGGCCGGCGGGATCGAATGTTTACCAAGGCCGAGTTGCATCGGCTGGGCATGATAGAGCCCGTTGTACAGTCCGCAATCAGGAAAACCTGGGATGAGTGGGTTGCGAAAGCAGGCAATCCACGTGGCGATGACGACGTTCACCAGCGGTTGACCAGGTGCTTCGAAAAATTTGGCGAGTCGGTCCTGACTCATCGTGAGCGTCAGGTCAGTCAACTTTTGCTACGCGGCCATTCATCAAAGTCCATTGCGCGTGAACTTAAGATTGCGCCCGGCACGGTGATGGTTCACAAGCGAAACCTGTTCGGGAAACTCGGCATCAGCTCGCAATACGAGCTGTTTTCGATGCTGATCGATGATCTCAGCCGTGCCTGATACTGCCATTTGTTACAATAAAATCAATATATTATGAGTACCGTCCGTATGGTATTCAGTATTTGGTCCAGTCGGTAGAGAATTTCTGTTACGCCCTGACAGGGCATCTCAGGACATAGATATGTTTGATTTTGACTTTGGTCTTGGTGACGAGATCGATATGTTGCGCGAGTCCGTCCGCAATTTCGCGAACGATCATATTGCACCGCGCGCTCAGGAAATTGACGCCTCGAACGAGTTTCCGCGGGATCTTTGGCCGCAGCTTGGTGACCTCGGTCTGCTTGGCATTACCGTGGATGAAGAATATGGTGGCGCAGGACTAGGCTACCTGGCGCATGTCGTTGCGATGGAGGAAATCAGTCGCGCATCAGCATCAGTCGGCCTGTCCTATGGCGCCCATTCGAATCTGTGTGTCAACCAGTTGCACAGGTGGGGGTCTGCGGAGCAAAAAGAAAAGTATCTCCCCAAACTGATATCCGGTGAACACCTTGGCGCATTGGCAATGAGCGAGGCGGGCGCCGGTTCGGATGTGATGGCTATGCGCACGACTGCAATCCGCGACGGCGATTCCTATGTTCTGAACGGTAGCAAGATGTGGATCACGAACGCGCCGGAGGCGGATACATCAATCATTTACGCGGTTACCGGGCCTGATCAGGCCGATTCGGGCAAACTTAGCGCGTTTATTGTCGAGCGGGATTTTCCGGGATATTCGATCGCGCAAAAACTCGACAAGCTCGGCATGCGAGGTTCGGATACCAGCGAGATAGTCTTAGACCATTGCCAGGTGCCGGCTGAGAATCTGCTCGCCACCGAAGGCAAGGGTGCCAGCATCCTGATGAGCGGCCTCGATTACGAGCGTCTGGTGCTGGCGGCAGGGCCACTGGGTATCATGCACGCATGTTTTGATCTGGTAATGCCCTACGTGCATGATCGCAAGCAATTCGGCCAGCCGATAGGCACATTCCAGCTGATGCAGGGCAAGATTGCAGATATGTATACGGCAATGAACGCATGCCGCTCCTATGTATACGCCGTGGCCCAGGCCTGCGATCGGCAACAGACAACGCGATTCGACGCCGCAGGCTGTATTCTGCTGGCGGCCGAAAAAGCGACCTGGATGGCCGGCCAAACGGTACGCGCACTCGGCGGAAACGGCTATATTAATGAATATCCTGCAGGGCGCCTCTGGCGTGATGCAAAGCTTTATGAAATCGGCGCAGGTACCAGCGAAATTCGGCGTATGCTCATCGGCCGCGAGTTATTCGACGCGACCGCTTGATGCGGGCGCACTGGCAAAATAAATGCCGGCAATAGAAAGTAAAATAAAAAGCGACTCCAGGGAGTTTGCGGCGAACGAGTCATCGAATCGCCAGCTGGTGGCAGATCTCAAACAGGTATGTGACAAGATCTCGGCAGGTGGCAGCAAACGCTCGCGCGATCGGCATCTGTCGCGAGGCAAGTTACTGCCGCGCGATCGAATTCGTACTGTTGTCGATCGTGGCGCGCCGTTTCTCGAGATTGGGCAAATGGCGGCTTACGGACTCTATGACGACGAAGTGCCATCCGCCGGCATCATAACCGGCATCGGGCAGGTCAGCGACATCGATTGCATGATCGTCGCCAATGATGCGACCGTTAAAGGCGGTACCTACTACCCACTGACCGTCAAGAAACACCTTCGCGCCCAGGAAATTGCAGAGCAAAATCGTTTGCCGTGCATCTACCTCGTCGATTCGGGCGGCGCGTTTTTACCGCTGCAGGACGAAGTATTCCCTGATCGCGACCATTTCGGCCGGATTTTCTACAACCAGGCACGCCTGTCGGCCAAGGGCATTCCGCAAATAGCGGCCGTTCTCGGATCCTGCACTGCTGGCGGCGCCTATGTACCGGCGATGTGTGACGAGTCTGTCATCGTCAAAAATCAGGGGACAATTTTTCTCGGCGGGCCGCCGCTGGTCAAAGCGGCTACGGGTGAAATCGTCGACGCCGAGACGCTCGGAGGCGGCGATGTGCACTCGAGAATCTCGGGAGTCACCGATTATCTTGCTGACAACGACAGCGAAGCGCTGTCCAGGGTTCGCGAGCTCGTGTCTAATCTGAACTGGCGAAAGGAAATCACTCTGGAAATGCGCGAGCCGGCCGAGCCGAATTATCCCGCGGAGGAGCTATACGGAATCGTGCCAAGGGAATTCCGCATTCCCTATGACGTGCGGGAAGTTATCGCAAGACTAGTCGATCATTCTGAATTCCAGGAATTCAAAACACTTTACGGTCCGACGCTGGTATGCGGTTTTGCACATATTTACGGCTATCCGGTTGGGATAATCGCCAATAACGGCATCTTGTTTTCCGAATCCGCACAAAAAGGCGCACATTTTATTCAGCTCTGCGATCGCCGTGGAATACCGCTCGTCTTTCTCCAGAACATTACCGGTTTCATGGTTGGCAGGAAATATGAACATGCCGGTATCGCCAAGGATGGCGCAAAAATGGTGAATGTCGTGGCGACCGCGTCTGTGCCGAAATTTACGGTGATCATCGGCGGCTCTTTCGGCGCAGGAAACTATGCGATGTGTGGGCGCGCCTACAGTCCGCGGATGCTGTGGATGTGGCCGAACGCAAGAATTTCCGTGATGGGCGGCGAACAGGCATCGCTTGTTTTGTCCACCGTCAAACGCGACGGGGTTGAGGCCAGGGGCGAGACGTGGGCTGACAAGGAACAGCTCAATTACGAAAGGCGCATTCAACGCCAGTACGAGAAACAGGGTCATCCGTACTACTCGAGCGCGCGATTGTGGGACGACGGGATTATAGATCCGGTCGACACCCGAAGAATTCTCGGGCAGGGAATATCTGCTTCGATGAACAACCCGCGCGACTCGGAGTCGTTGCACGGTATCTTCAGAATGTAATCGTTCGCGGCTGAAGCCGCTCCCACGATTCTAAAAAGAAATGTGGGAGCGGCTTCAGCCGCGATTCCTTGCGGTATGATGCAGCGAAAGAATCTGCGGAGCGCGCCATGAGTGACTTGAACGGAAAAACGATGTTCATCAGCGGCGGCAGCCGCGGCATTGGACTGGCGATCGCGAAACGTGCCGCGCAGGACGGTGCCAATATCATCATCGCGGCCAAGACCGCAGAGCCTCACCCGAAGCTGCCTGGTACTATTTATTCGGCGGCGGAGGAAATCGAGGAGGCTGGTGGCAAGGCATTGCCAGTCGTTTGTGATATTCGCGACGACAAGGCCGTTAAGGCGGCGGTCGCCGCGGGTGTGGAGAAATTCGGCGGCATCGACCTCTGCGTCAACAACGCGAGTGCGATATCGCTAACACCGACCCTGCAGACGCCAATGCGCCGTTTCGATCTGATGCATCAGATCAATACTCGTGGCACGTTCCTCGTATCGCAGACCTGCCTCCCGCACCTGCTCGAATCTGACAACCCGCATATTCTGAATCTCTCCCCGCCGCTCAACATGCTGGAGAAGTGGTTCAAGAACCATGTCGCGTATACGATGGCGAAGTTCGGCATGAGCATGTGCGTGCTGGGCATGGCGGGAGAATTTCGCGAGAAGGGCGTTGCAGTCAATGCGCTGTGGCCGAGGACGGTGATCGCGACGGCGGCCGTAAAAAACTTGCTCGGTGGCGACGAAATGATCAAGCGTTCACGTAAACCGGAAATCATGGCCGATGCAGCGCACTTCATCCTGACGCAACCCAGCCGGGAATTCACCGGCAACTTCTGTATTGATGACGAAGTCATGGAGCGTGCGGGAGTGACTGATCTGGCGCCGTACGCGGTTGACGCGTCGAGTGAGCTGATGGCGGATTTTTTTGTTGAACCCCGATGAGTTCGAGGCAGGAACAGTTCTCTGGAACGCGCGACGTACTTGAGGCGCACCAGTTCGATCCGGAACCGCTGCAGGAATACCTGGCATCCCATGTCGAGGCATTCCACGGTCCCTTGACGGTACGCCAGTTCAGGGGCGGCCAGTCCAATCCAACTTACCTGCTCGAATCCCCGTCCGGAAAATACGTGATGCGTCGCAAGCCGCCTGGCAAGCTGTTGAAATCAGCACACGCTGTCGATCGGGAATATCGCGTGATCAGCGCCCTCCATGCCGCTGATTTCCCGGTGCCGCGACCTTATGTACTTTGCGAAGACGAAGAAGTCGTCGGCACGATGTTTTTCATCATGGAATTTGTCGAAGGCCGTATATTCTGGGAACTCGATCTGCCGGATTCTGATCCTGGCGAAAGAAGTGCAATTTATGAGCACGCGAATCAGACGATTGCCGACCTGCACAGCTTCAACTACGAGAAAATCGGCCTTGCGGACTTCGGAAAACCAGGCAATTACTTCGCGCGACAGATTTCCCGGTGGTCGAAACAATATGCCGCTTCCGAGACAGCCAATATCACGGCGATGAACAAACTGATCGAGTGGCTTCCCGGCAATATCCCGGACGATGAGTCCGTGACGGTCGTTCACGGCGACTACCGGCTCGACAACATGATTATTCATTCGACAGAACCTCGGATAATCGCGGTTCTCGACTGGGAACTGTCAACGATTGGACACCCGCTCGGAGACTTCACCTATCACCTGATGGCCTGGCAGATGCCTGAGATTGGTATCGGCAGCACCGGGCTTCAGGGCAAAGACCTCGTCGCTCTCGGGATACCATCGGAAGAGGACTATGTAGCCAGTTATTGCGCAAAAACCGGACGCGACGATGGCATCGCAAACCGCGATTTTTATTCTGCGTATAACTTCTTTCGAATTGCGGCAATCTTGCAGGGTATTGCTGGCCGTGTCAGGGATGGTACGGCGGCAAGCGTGCACGCCGAGCGCGCAGCTAATGCGGTGGCGCCGCTTGCTTCACTCGGTTGGGAGTACGCGCAAATCGCGTAGGCTCATTGCTGTTTTCATTCCGTCACTCGTGAAATTCTCGCACCAGAGATTTGACCATGACCACCGCTGTTTCGCGCTTGTCGTAATAGCCGGCTTCGTGCCCGTCAAAACGAAATCCGGAACGCTCATAAAACTTTCTTGCTTTTCGGTTGCTGGCCCTGACTTCAACCTGAATGCGCCGCATGCCAGCCGTCCGGCAGGATTTTTCGAGCCACGCGAGCAGCGCGGCGCCGATACCCGTGCGCTGTATTTTGGGTTCAACGGCCAGCAGCAACAGGTGTGACTCTTGGTCGCGAAACTTCATGATTGCAAAGCCCGACAACACGCCATTGCTACTCGCAACGAGAACCATCGTCTCCTTGTCTTTAATGGATCTCCTTACGCGGGCCAGTGTCCAGCGCCAGTTCAGGCCATGTTCGACCAGCAATCGTGACATCGACGCAATGGTGCCTGCTTCGGAAATGTGAGCGGCTCGCAGGACCAGGGATTCCTCAATGTTCATTTGCTTGAGTTGGGTTTGCCAGTTTGGGAATGTGCAAGGATAAGCTAAATGCCGGCTACTCGCCGGCGCAGGATAAAGGGAATGCTACTCGGATGCGATGATCCGACTGCCCGAAATTTTATATTTGAGGACGAGTGTGTCGCGGACTCGCAATGTCCCGAAAATTGCTTTGAACGGGGACAGCCCTATCTCAGCATGCCTGATTTCCAGTTCGCCGCTGGCGAAGAAGGAGTCGCTCGTCACCTCAACGCTGGCAGGAAAGATGACAGTAAA
>Ga0209987_10001726_pt1 | contig 11985 bp, 10 predicted proteins | sample N074metaG_FD_182134 | JGI IMG/M metagenome (GOLD analysis project Ga0209987, IMG submission 182134) | Deep subsurface microbial communities from Kermadec Trench to uncover new lineages of life (NeLLi) - N074 metaG (SPAdes) (version 2) | ecosystem: Environmental > Aquatic > Marine > Ocean trench... | reverse complement strand
GGGAAACAAGTCCATTTTTTCGATCCTTTTCGTCAAATGGAACCACCATTCTCCTCAAACGATCAAAAAAATGGCCTGCGTTTCCCACTCGCCTCGCTACGATCCCCTAAGTCCGACAGGCTCCTAGAGAAAATATTGCGACAGGAATGGATTCATCATCCGCTGTTCAAAATCCAGCTGGCGTCGTACCTTGCGGAAATACTCCAGCCTTGATGCAAAAATCTCCCTGGCGTATTCCGGATCCACTTCACGGGTTTGATTGAAGACCGGAAAGCCACCCCAGTGGCGCGCGAAGTCAGCAAAATCGATGACAAAATCATCCCACCCTTTGGCCTGTGTCGATACAGCGCGGAGCGCAATCATCGGCTCGTCAAACGAGGGGGAAAGAACAGCCGAGCGATCACGGCTTACCCGGTAGCCAACGGTTGGCATGTCGCAACGAAAGCCGGTGTCCTCCCTGATTCGCAGGCAAAAATCCCTGTATGCCTTGATAATGATCGAAAAGTCGGTGGCCGGGAAAAACCAGGTGGCATAGTGAAGAGCACGGACATCGGCCCTGTTTCCGGATTGCGCGGTGGCCATGCTGCCGGATGAAACCAGTCGGTTGCTGACAATACCCTGAGTCACCTTGCTTAGCCGATCGATCAAATGGTAGCGGACACCAGAAACAGGAATCATACGGTTCAGCGATTTGAATACGTTCGGCAATACTGTGCTCTCGCCCCAATCTTTTACCTTCCAGGGAATCTTCGCGGTTGCACGGGCATCAGCGTCATATCGTCGCAAGTCGAGGTAGACGACATCGCGAAATGGCAGAAAAAAGAATTTCATTCCTACATTTGTGCGCACCAGCTTTTCTATAGCATTCGAAAACTGCTGCAGCGAACAGCGCCGGTGGGTCGCTGCGAACCCGGTGATGGGGCGAACGTTCAAAGTGAGCTGATAAATAACACCGAGCATTCCATAACTAAGACGGAACACATTCAGGAGTGATTCCTGGCTGCTGCCGATTTCTAACAATGTTCCTGTTGGCGTCACAATGTTCATGGATTCGACTTGTGCAGAAAACAGCCCGGAGGACTCTCCAATTGATGGACCGATGCACCCACTTGCGACCGCACCGCCAACTGTTCTGTTCATCAAGTCATAACTGCCATCGAGTTCCATGCCGTGAACAGCGAGCGCATCCGAAAGTTCACCGAGGCGAACACCGGCTTGCACGGTGACCTTGCCGTTATAGGAATCAATATCGACGATCGTGTCGAAGGCCGCCATGTCAATAACTGTGCCGGCAGCAGAGGTGTTGCAATCGGTAGCTGCACTGTTACCGCCCATTGGGCGAAAGGGTGGCATATGTGGAGATTCAGGATTGAGAATAGCTTGCAGTTCTTTTAGATTTTTTGGGCGAAGAACGACCGGTTCTGCGGTCGCTAGAATCTGATATCGACCGGATCTTCGTAAGCTGGCAGCTGTAACAGACATGGCGTCTCCATAGCGGTGAACGGACAGGTACTGCCGCATTGCGAAGATCGTCAGGAATTACGCGATTTCATACGCGTACACAGATGGGTTGCCGGCAAAGCGCTGGTGCGCCTGGCATATTGTTTTGGCGACCCCGCTGTCGTAGGTTTCCCCTTAGACCGGTGGTTTTGCGGCCCCGCCTTTCGGCAGGTGTGCCTTTATCAATCGAGACCTGATCGTTACACGGCATCAACAACAGTGTCAATTTCGGTTCGCGATTCTGGAGGGATATTGTCAAATCCGATTTTTGGTGTGCGTTATGACCCAATAGCGGCCCATTAGATTAAGCAAAAGAACATACAGCGTAAAATGCGCCCTCAATTTCCGCATAAGCCGTTGCCGTGACTTGTCGGCAGCATGTTCGTATTGTTAGTGTCAATCAGCGCGCTTGCTACGTCTGTTGTTAAGATGGAATCCAGAGATTACAACACCAAATATTGAATCAGGAGTGAATTGAAGATGTGTTTTAGATTCGGCTCTGACCCGAGGGAAAGTTTTATGTGCAAGAATCAATCGGGCGCACAGCTTACGCCGGACAGCGTGATGTCTGGAAAGAGGACGAGATCGCATGACGCCAGGAGCGGCGGGAAAGAGCGGTCAGTTTTGCCGCTTCCGGTGGACAAGTCGATCTGGTCGCAATTACGAAACAGATGTCGAAGACAGTTCTGACTTGAGTACTTCAATGCTGAATTTCTCCAGTAAATCATCCCAACGCTTCCTGTCAGGAAACAATACCTACCCAGGCGGAGACCCTTCAGTAGCATGAATAATCAGAGACTACCGGCAGACATCGCGATCGCGGCGAATCGGATTGGCAGCTACTGTCGGGAGACCCCACTCGATTATTCACCATTTTTTAGCAATCTGACCGGTGCCAAAGTCTGGTTGAAACTCGAAAACTTGCAACACACAGGGTCCTTCAAACTGCGCGGCGCATTTAACAAATTGCTGACCATGAGTGACGAGCAGCGGGCACAGGGTTGCGTTACAGCATCCAGTGGAAATCACGGGGCCGCAATTGCGTATGCCATGGAGAAACTCGACGTCAACGGCATTGTCTTCGTCCCGGAACAAACATCTTCGACCAAAGTTGACGCTATTCGCCGCTCCGGAGCTGAGGTGCGGTTTCATGGCACTGATGGACTTGATACCGAGAACTTCGCACGACAATTCGCGGCGGAGAACTCCATGCAATATCTCTCTCCCTATAATGATGAGGCGGTGATAGCGGGGCAAGGGACTTGCGGAGTAGAGATTGCACGTCAATTGCCACAGGTAGACACGATTTTCATCGCCGTGGGCGGCGGTGGGCTGATTGCTGGTATTGGCACATTCCTGAAGTCCGTAAATCCGAATGTCCAGGTAGTATCCTGCCAACCATCGGCGTCCGCTGTAATGACGGAATCCGTCAAAGCCGGGAAGATACTTGATCTCGAGAGTGAGCCGACCTTGTCGGACGGTACCGCCGGTGGCATCGAAAAAGATGCGATAACATTTGGTATCTGCGCATATCTGGTGGACAGGTTCGTCCTGGTGTCGGAAGACGAAATTGTTGCGGCAATGCAAAACTTCATTGATTCTCATCACATGTTGCTTGAGGGGGCGGCTGGAGTGGCAATAGCAGGATTGCTCGCAAGTTCGGAGCAGTGCGCTGGCAAAAACGTTGTCGTCGTCATTTGTGGTGGCAATATTTCGCGCGAAACACTAAAACGAGTGATCTGACTATTTTTGAATTAACCACGGTTATTCGACGTCAACGGCGAGTGCTTTTCTTGTTGCTGCGGAGTCTTTTTTTCACACTGTCTGCTTCCATACCGTTGGCTGCGATTGCTGATTCAACCGCTTTCGTCAACGTCAACGTCATTTCGATGAAAGATGACAGTGTCATGTCGGCGCAAACCGTCATCGTCAGCGGTGATCGAATCGTGGCAATGGGTGATGTCGAGGTCACCGTGTTGCCGAAAGAAGCGCAAATTGTAGACGGTACAGACCGCTATCTGCTTCCCGGGCTGACAGAGATGCACGGGCATGTCACCAGCACGACAGCTAACAGCCTGGACTCCCTGTTGGGTTTGTTTGTTGCCAATGGAGTTACCACCGTGCGTGGAATGCTTGGGCGGCCGGCTCATCTTGTATTGAGACAGCGGATTATTGATCAGGACGTGCTGGGCCCGCGCTTGATCACCTCGGGCCCGTCATTTAATGGCAATAGCGTCGACAGTCCGGAGCAAGCTGTTGAGATGGTAAAGGCGCAATACGAGGCGGGTTATGATTTTCTGAAAATTCATCCGGGACTGACGCGTTCGGAATTCATGGCGATCGCGGATGCCGCCAATGAACTGGGAATCCGGTTCGCCGGACATGTTCCCTCAGATGTAGGAGTCCCGGATGCTCTCGGCGCGGGTATCGGTACAATCGATCATCTTGACGGTTACATGCAAACACTGATTTCTCCAACTGAAGATCCATCAGGCGGATTGGGTGGTTTTTTCGGCTTATTGCTCGCCGCAATTGCTGATGAAACGCGCATTCGGGAGATTGCGGAAGCGACGGCTGCCGCGGGTGTCTGGGTAGTCCCGACAGAGGCATTATTCGAACACACGACGAACGACGTGCCGCCGAAAGATATGGGCAACTGGCACGAAATGAAGTACGTGTCTCAAGCCACCGTTAAACAATGGATCGAACAGAAACGAGAACTCCTGAATGATCCGGCAGTGACGCCCGAACTCACGGCGCGTGCCATCGAGCTGCGGCGGAAGCTTATTCTGCAGCTACACCGCAGTGGCGCTGGCCTTCTATTGGGGTCGGATTCCCCACAACGATTCAATGTGCCGGGGTTTGCGTTACACCGTGAGCTTGAATACCTGGTTGCCGCTGGACTGACGCCTTTTGACGCATTACGTACTGGAACAGTTGGCCCTGCCGAATTTTTTGGTGTTGAAAATGAAGCAGGAACTATCAGCGTTGGAAATGTTGCCGACCTCGTATTGCTCGATCAGAATCCATTGATTGACATCAAAAACATCAAACGAGTGCATGGAACAATGCTGCGAGGGCGATGGGTTGATCGCCCTGAGATTGATGCAATCCTGGCCAGGGCAGAGCGGAACTGAGCGCGATTCATTCGTCAATTACGTACTGACTTCGAATTCGCAGTCTTGTTTTTCCTGCGAATGGCAACAAACTAGCTGATTGCGCGAGCCTGGTCTTCGCGATTGGTTTCTGCCTTCCGGAGTTGTGCCTGGCTATGTTCTTGTTGCCTGACAGGGGCGAATTGCGCCGGCTTTTCATCTGTTACGAATTGGCTCTGCGGGGCGATCACGACATCGTCGTTAACGCCGAAAAACAGTACGACACTGAATCGTTGCCAGTCTCTGCAGCGAACCCGGTGGCCAGTCGCTCGAAATGAGCCGTTGGTCCAGCGTTCCACCATGTCTCCAAGCAATACGATCAGTCGATCATCGCTGGCAGGAGCATTGACCCATTCGCCGTTAGAATTCAACAGCTCCAGCCCCGGTGCCGTCTGTGAAAGCAGCGTAATGCATTCGAAGTCTGTGTGCGCGGCAATACCAACATCTGTGGATGCATCAATGCCGCCCTCACTTGCAGGATAGTTGAGCAGCCGCATCGTGTTCAATTCGCATGTGCTGCAGCGGTCCGTGAAAAAAGCCTTGTCCATATACAATGCTTCCGCAAGCGCTTCCAGAACTGCCATGCCGACCCTGGTCAATTCATCCCGCGCATTAAGAACATTCTCGCGGAAGCCGGAAATGTCTGGCCATCTGTTGGCCGTGCCGCTTTGTTGCCTGGCAGCAAGAATTTCGTGACCACAGTCGAAGGATTCTACGTGCGCGAGAGTGCCTGGCTGATACGCGGGTTCCTGGCCCAGTGGCATCCAGCCGTTGGTATTTTCCTTATGGGTGACATCAATGGCCTGCTTGCGGGGATCATCGTCGGGCAGCGCGAAAAACTGCCGCATTCCCTGTAATAACTTGCTGTGCAGCCTGGATTGACCGAGCAAATTGTCGATGCTGAAAAACCCGGTGTTAAGGCAGGCTGTGCGAATTTGGGATACAGCTGCAGCACGCTCGACCAGGCTGCCGGTCAAAAATGCGGCATCGATGCCCGGAATGGAATTTTCTAATCGACTTCTGTCACTCATATGTATGTACCTGACCCCTGCACCGGATTGTGCCTCAATAAGAAGTGTTATTCGACCGGGTAATTTGTGGAGATTTAGTTACTATCATTGCAACCGATTTGGTGGAAGGAGCATCTAAGGTGTATTGGCATCGCAAAAGCGGTCACATATCAACGAGGATAAAGAAAATGCGCGGCATACTCATTTTGGCGATGTTAGCGGGAAGCCTGGCCTACGCCGCTTCCCACGATTATGTCGAGGCCAGGGACATGATATTGCCAGCGGAGGGTCTTGCTGATATTCATATAAAGGCCGGACAAGGTGATCTCGAGTTAACCGGCGTCGAAGGAGCGAGCGATATTGTGGTCACTGCGACAATTTCAGTGCCCACCCGGACTGATTCGAAAGCTCGCAGCATCATAAAATCGGATATGGTTCTTACCCTTGAACAGGACGGAGATAGCGCTCGATTAGCCAGTTATTTCAAGCCTGGAAAATGGGGCTGGGACGGTCACCCCGAAATCAATCTTGACGTCAAAATCCCTGCGCGCCTGGCAGTGTCGATCGACGATGGTTCTGGATTGATCAGAATTCAGGATGTGAGCGGCGATATCACCATAGAAGACGGTTCCGGTTCGATTGCAATCGTACGTGTTGGTGGAGATGTGCATATCGATGACGGATCGGGCGCAATCTCTGTCAAGGAAGTCAGCGATTCTGTTTGGATTGTCGACGGTTCCGGCTCTATCACCGTCAGGACGGTCGGTGGCAGCGTTGTAATCGATGATGGTTCCGGCAGCATCGACGTCAGTGATGTTGAGAATGACCTCATTATTGAGGCGGATGGTAGCGGTTCGCTCAGGGTCGCTCGAGTTCATGGGCGCATTGAAAAACCAAACTAGCCGCAAGCACCGTCACACAGACTAAAAGAGCGATGTTTAACGGCTCTTCTTGGTTGTAACCAGCCCTAAATTGTTGATTTTGGACCCTCAGGCCGGTTTGCGTCGGGCGTAGGTATTATCCCGATTTGCCCACACAGTAGCCGGTCGTATACTGTCCCTGGAGTGATCGTCGCCATAAGAATCAAGCGGCAGGTCATCGAAATCATAAACCCGGGGATTTCTATGAAACTCATCAGACACTTGCTCGATGCTAAGGGGCGCGACGTTACGTCGATTGGGCCGGACCAGTCCGTTCTGGACGCTATTATGAAAATGGCCGAGAAGGGTATCGGAGCCTTGATGGTTCTGGATGGAGGAACACTGGCCGGCATCGTTACCGAACGTGATTACGCACGCAAAGTCATACTAAAAGGCCGCTCGTCGAGCGACACGCAAGTGCGGGACATCATGACAGCCAAGGTAGCGACCGTGGTCAGTGATGACACGGTCCGTAACTGCATGAATACCATGACCGAAATGCGAATTCGCCATCTGCCGGTTGTCGATAACGGCGAAATCAGCGGCATGATATCCATAGGCGATCTTGTGAAAGCCATAATTTCCGACCAGCAAGAGGAAATCGAGCAACTCGAACACTACATCAGCAGCTGACACAGGCAGGCAACGAGCCCGAATCACCAGAGGATTTCGAGGGGGCGAGATGTGAGTGCGGCAAAAAAACAATGTATTTACCGCTCAATTAGCCATGGATTCCAAATCGATACAACGCCACGCTACGACCAGGCAGCTGCGGCGCTGTCCTAGCCCGGAGCGGACAATGGAATTTTTCAGGCAGAATCTGGTCTGAAATACATAACAGTTTGCAGGGGGCTCTTGCGCGGAACTGCTAGAATGAGCCTACTTATTGAGGTCTTTTTTGATGCGTGGTTGTATTGTTTTCATTATTGCTCTACTGGTTCCGGTGCTTGCGGCAGCGCAAAGTAATCGCGCCCTTAGGAGCGATGCAAACAACACGGTTGTTGTCGGGGAAAGAAACCCGCAGCTTGCTGATGGTGCGCAGGCTTTACTGAAAGGAGACGCCGAGAGGGGCGTTGCTCTCACGTTGAGGGGTCTCAAGGTTGCATCGGGTGAGCGCGAGCATGAGGCCGCCCTGTCCAATCTGTGCGCCGGGTATATTTTGCTCGCTAAATACAAGTCTGCATTGATCTATTGCGATATGTTGCTGGTTCGGAATGACAAGAACTGGCGCGCATACAATAATCGTGCGGTCATCTATATCAAAACAAACAAATACGATATGGCCGAGCGTGATCTGGTCCGTGGCGAAGCGCTGCGACCTGGTGCGCATACCCTGAAAGTGGCCCGAGCAATGTATCTGGATGCGGTCAGTCCGGTCACCCCGGAAATCGAGGTGGATGACAGGCAAAGATCGATTGCCGATGAATCCACGCCGCAATAATAAAGGTTTTTTTAGCGTTGCCTTGGGTGCGGCACTGATGCTCTCGTTCGATTTATCCACGGCTGACGAAGCAAGCGTTCGCCAGAGCCATGTCATGGATTCGTCCACTGTCCGCACGCCGCTAGTAACCGCGTTTCCGGGATATCCCAGAATTGCACGTCGCGACCGCATTGAGGGAAGCGCCGTGGTATGTTTCAAAATCGATCTTGACGGTCGGATTCGCAGTATCCGCGTAAAGAGCTACACAGATCGTATTTTCCGCCGCCCGGTATTGCGCGCGATCAAGGGTTCTTCGTTTGAACCGCTACAGCCACACGAGATTTACTCGACCGCACGCACGTGCCGCACCTATCGGTTTCGCCTCGAACCCGTGGTTGCGACCGCTGAGGAGTAGGCTAGGCTGATACCGGGGTTCGGGACGCAGATGAGTTCACTGGCTGATTGTGGCGACGTGGTTTGAGCCACTGCGGATCATTACTGACGCTTCGATTTGTCGTTGGCTACCAGTGACGCAAGCCCGCTTTCGCTCGCGGTGCAAACTCCGAATTCCGTAATCAGGCCGGTCACTAGTCGGGCCGGCGTTACATCGAACGCGAAATTGCTTATGGCCGTTTTCGATCCAACCGTGTTGACCGAGTACAGATTGCCGTCCACCTCGCCATAGACGTGCGAAACTTCCGTTCGATCTCGTTCTTCGATCGGAATTTCGCTGAGGCCGTCTGCGATGCTCCAGTCAATGGTGGTCGAGGGCAGGGCCACGTAAAACGGAATATTGTTGTCTGCGGCCGCCAGCGCTTTCAAATAAGTGCCGATCTTGTTGGCGACATCGCCTGTGCGGGTTGTGCGATCGGTGCCAACGATACACAGGTCGACCATCCCGTGTTGCATCAGGTGGCCACCGGCATTATCGACAATGAGCGTGTGCGGAACGCCATTTTGGGCAAGTTCCCATGCCGTCAGTTGTGAGCCCTGATTTCTTGGTCGCGTCTCGTCGACCCAGACATGAACGTCAATTCCTTTTTCGTGCGCGAAGTAGATTGGAGCGGTAGCAGTTCCCCAGTTGATCGTTGCCAGTGCTCCCGCATTGCAATGGGTCAGTATGTTTACCGTACCCCCGTTCTTTTTTTCTGCAATCTCTTCAATAATGGACAAGCCGTAGCGACCGATTGCACGCGATATCTCAATATCCTCATCGCAGATCGCCTGCGCCTCCCGTTGTAGTCGTGACACGATGTCATCATCGCTAACAGCGTCAATTGCTGCGAGCATACGTCCGATGGCCCATTGGAGATTGACCGCAGTCGGGCGTGATTCGCCAATTTCGATGGCGGCCTGCTGCACGTATTCACGCCTTTGTTTCCGCGGCGCCTTAAGACCGGCAAGATACAGGCTCCAGGCTGCGGTGGCGCCAATGAGTGGCGCGCCACGAACCAGCATCTCACGAATAGCGAAGACTCCGTCCTCGTAGGATGTCAGGTCGTAAATCCTGAACTCATGCGGCAGCTTCCGCTGATCGATTATCTGAACTGTCTTGGCATCATCTGGCTTTAGCCAGATTGTCCTGAAACCCGCACCACATTTTTTCAAGCTATTTTCTCCCCTCGATTAATTCCCGCCCATAGCGAACGCTTATTCTAGCTCGAAAATTGCCACCGCCTGTGTACAAGATCAGAATGACGAATATGAAAACCGATCGCCCTTTAGCTGACAGACTGTCGTTTTATGCTCCTGCTCTGATCATGCTAATGCTTCTTATTGCCGGGGCTATGGGCACGAGCCGTGCTGAGCAAGCATTAACGACCCTCGATGCCACGCAAAAAAGCGGCGTTCCCGACGACAGTAAACTGGAGGCGTTGGGGGCAGTAATTGGAACGATCACGTTCGTCCGTATGAACGTGTTCGATATGTCCCAAAAAGGCGAAAACAATTCGCTGTATCGTCTGGCGAATCGTCTGCACATCATGACGCGCGAATCCACGTTGTTGTCCCAACTGTTATTTCGCGTAGGTGATGCATACTCCCGGCGCATTCTGGATGAAACCGAGCGCCTTTTGCGCCGGAATGAGTATCTTTACGATGCTAAAATTTCGGTCGCCAGCTACCAGGACGGTGTGCTCGACATCGTCGTGCGGACCCGGGATCTGTGGACATTGATTCCAGACATCAGCTTGTCGCGAACCGGTGGCGAGAACAAGAAGGGATTCGCTGTCTCCGAAAAAAACCTGATGGGTTTTGGCTCGGAAATTAGTTTGGCCTGGTCCGATACCGTTGACAGGGAATCAACCAGTTTCACCTTCTTCGATCAGAATCTGTTCAAGAGCCGAACCAGTCTCTTCTTCAGATTAAGCGACAACAGCGACGGTAGCGTTGAGCGACTGCGTGTCACGAGGCCTTTCTTTGCGCTGGATACGCGCTGGGCCGCTGGTACCGACCTGCTCAATGCCGATTTTGAAAACCAGTTCTACGATCTGGGAACCCCGGTTGCTGAGTACCGCCAGCAATCTGAGTATTACACACTGTATGGAGGTCGCTCGAGCGGACTACAGGACGGCTGGGTGCGCCGCTGGACGGTGGGCTTCGTTTTCGATGACAACCAGTTTTCCGCAGCGACCGATGGCGAACTGGAAGTGTTGATCCCGGAAAACCGGCGTCTCATTTACCCATACGTTGGCCTGGTGTTACTGGAGGATAACTTCAAGACGTCCACCAATCGCGATCAGATTGGCAGAACCGAGGATTTTTTCCTGGGGACTCGGCTTGCCGCAAATCTTGGCTTTACCAGCGAGAATTTCGACTCGGATCGTGATGCATTGATCTACTCGGCAAGCATGCGTCAAGGGTTTGGATCAATGGAGAAAAAAGCGCTACTTCTTTCGACCATGATTAGTGGCCGGGTTGAAGAAAGCAATTCAGCGGACACTCGATTCAATCTGAATGCGCGATATTACAGTCAGCAATCAGCGAAGTGGCTCCTGAAAATCACCGTTGATGGCACTTGGGGTCACAATCTTGATCTGGACAAGCTGCTGGAACTGGGTGGGGATAGCGGCTTGCGCGGGTATCCGCTGCGTTACCAGACCGGGGATTCCGTGGCGCTTATTTCCATCGAGGAGCGATATTTCACCGATTGGTACCCGTTCCGTCTGATGCGCGTGGGTTTCGCGGCATTTGCAGACGTCGGCAGAACCTGGGGCGACAATCCTGCGGGAAGCTCCTCGCTTGGCTGGTTAAAGGATGTTGGATTCGGATTGCGCCTGGCCCCTACCCGGGCAAGCAGCAACAAAGTATTCCATATTGACGTGGCATTCCCGCTGGATGGCGATCCGAGTATCGACAGCGTGCAATTTCTCCTGACCTCCAGTCGATCCTTCTGATACGAGCGAAGTCATGGCACTGGCAGGCATAGTTCTGTGGGCAAGCGGTCGCTTAAGCAATGGTCCGCTTTGCAGATTCCAGCGTATTGGCCATAAGCATTGCGATGGTCATTGGCCCAACGCCACCAGGCACCGGCGTAATCGCCCCTGCGACGTCGCGTGCTTCCTCGAAGTGGACGTCTCCGGTCAACTTCGACTTCGTCTCGCCATCTTGTGAAACTTCGATTCGATTGATGCCGACGTCGATCACCACTGCACCTTGCTTGATCCAATCTCCTTTGACCATATTCGGCCGACCGACCGCTGCAACCAAAATATCTGCCCGGCTGGTAACCTGCGGCAAGTCCCTGGTTCGACTGTGGCAAATGGTAACGGTGGCGTTGGCAGCCAGAAGAAGGCTCGCCATCGGCTTGCCCACGATATTGGAACGCCCAACGATAACCGCATTTAGCCCCGACAGGTCCTTGCCAAGCTGATCTTCGATCATCAGCATGCAACCGGCAGGAGTGCAGGGAACAAAAGCCCGCTCAATATCTCCTGCAGTCAATTTGCCAATATTCTCGTAGTGGAAGCCATCGATGTCTT